>VAPA010712277.1_pt1 | contig 10762 bp, 8 predicted proteins | sample 3395041 | NCBI WGS metagenome assembly VAPA01 (sample SAMN08290432, study PRJNA428436) | hydrothermal vent metagenome | isolation source: Deep-sea hydrothermal vent chimney | place: Indian Ocean: Southwest Indian Ridge | depth 1973 m m
ATAGAGTCTGAAGGGAAAAGAAAATCCCCTTACCTTCTCAGATAAGGGGATTGTATAAAGTTGGGGTGTTTTTTTCAACACCCTAAGCTACCGGCTTGGGTCATTCTAGACCCTTTTTTGTTCATTTTTGGGCATACAAAAAATGAACATTTAATTTTTGAAAGAATCTATTACCTTAATTTGCGAAACATCTTTTAAAATTATCTCTGCCCGGCCTTTATATTTTTTAATCCTGCCGGTAACCTCAACGGTTCTACCCCAGTAAAAGTCAGCCGGATAGGGTTGGAAGTTCTTTCTGTTTTTATCAAAGATCACAGCAGTGAAGTTATCCGCATCTTTATAGTTAATGTTACTGTTTAAGAAAACAGCTTTCCCGCTGTCATGGGATTTTTCTACAAAAAACCTGATGGTCATGAGCTTACCGATATGCTTTAGCGCATCTTCAGGGCAAGCGGTTTTATCATGTCTGCACGTTTCAGCAAGTGCCTTATTCTTCTTATATTCCTCTTCCCAGATCTTTTGTTTTTTATCATCCCAGAGGCCGAGGTTCATTTTCCTGGCATTTCGTTCATATTCCTTGAAGTCTTCGGGATATTGAAAAGGAAAACGGATATATGCAAATGCGTATCCCTGTTGGATGAGTTCAGCGTTTATGAAAAAAGCGTTTTTATCCGAAGCATGTTTTTTTGAGGGGTATTTCCAGGCATATCTAAGCAGTCTGCCATACTTATCGATATTTTGTGTCTTATCAATATCACCCTTAAGACAGACAGTTTCTTTATCAATCCATTCTTTAAGTTTTTTTGAAGCTTCTCTCGCAAACCACTGAACCGGTTTCCTAGGGTCAGCGATTTCTGGAGTATCAATGCCTATCAGCCTGACCCGGTTACCATCATGTGTATCAAATGTATCTCCGTCAACTACTTTTGAAACCGTCTGGAAATTGCATCCAGATAATAAGGACTTGTCTTTTGAAGGGGAAGGGTATATCCCCATCGCATAAGATGAGGAGAATAAGACGGAATGTATAAAAAGAAGAATAAATAGCTTGAGAAGGAAATTTTTAGTCAGGGACTGTTTTAATAAATTCGAATATCGAAATCCGAAACCTGCCTGCCGGCAGGCAGGTCCGAAACTAAATTTCGAAGTATTTTTCATCTAATGCAAAATTCAAACAACCTAAATTTAAAACTTCTCTAAACATTTAACTTCAGGATATTCGATATTGCTTTACATTTCAAATTTTTCAATGTTTCGTGCTTCGAAATTCGCCTGCCTGCCGGTAGGCAGGGATTTAGGAATTTTTCTCGTTATTGGCATGTACTGCAGGAGGAAGAACTGCATGTATTACAGCCTGAACCGGAAGATACCTGTTTTTCAACCCCGCTCATGCCGAATAAAGAAAACTTCTTTTTGATGTTTTTTGAATTACAGTATGTACATGATACTTCAGGGTTTGAACCTGAAACAAGCTTTTCAAAATCTTTTTTGCATTTTTGACAGGTGTATTCAAATATCGGCATTGTGATTCTCTTAATTTAAGATATATTTTTATTATACAAAAAATTAAAATAAATTAGTTGAACAGGCAATAAATTAAAATTAAACCTAATATGTAATTTCTAATTTCTAAACAAATCCTTAATTGAAACCTGTTTGAAACATTTAGATTTAGAATTTATTTAGGATTTCGAGCTTAGAATTTAGAATTTTTAAGTTCCATGCATGGCTTTGTCAACTATTTCAACAATATGCACTATATCTAGCTGAGAACCGGTTTCTTTTTTAATGTCTTCCATCTGCATTATACATCCGGGGCAGGAGGTGACAAGAGTATCGACTTTTGTATTATGAAAACTGCTGATTTTTTGTTCTCCAATGGCTTTTGAAAGGTCTTTGAAGTTAAGACTGAAAAACCCTCCAAAACCGCAACAATTACCTGCATCCTTCATTTCTACAAAATTTATCCCCTTGATGTTCTTTAGCAGTTCTCTCGGTTCATTTTTTATTCCGAGTCCGTAACGGAGATGGCAGGGATCATGGTAGGTAACATTTCTGTTAAGTTTTTTAAGTCCGCTGGCGATCCTGTATTTAATGAAAAATTCATTAATATCCATTATTTTATCAATAGTATCCCCTGCAAAGGCTGGATATTGTTTTTTTATGGTTAGTGTGCAGGTTGGACACATGCTAACGACTGCCTCTACCTGCATTTTTTTGAAAAGTCCAATATTTTTTTTAGCCATCATTGAAGCCTCTTTTTCGAGACCCATTGACCTCATAGGTGCCCCGCAGCATACTTCTCCCTTAAGTACGACAACTTCATATTTTTTAGATAAAAGTATATTTAATAGTGAGTCACCCAGGTGAGGATATAAATAGTTGACGCTGCATCCTGTAAAAATAGCAACTCTTCCAATTTTCTTTGAGATTTTATAAACCTGCGCACTGTTTTTAAAAGGTGAAGATGTTATATCGGGCATATAACGCAGTTTGCCGGACCTGTAAAGCGGGAGGTAAAGAAATTTTTGAAGTCCTCTTAATACAGAAAAAACTGTATCCATTCTTGAACAGGAGAGTTTCATGGTTTTTGTGAAAATACGGCCTCTCCTGAAGTGATCTTTTAGCCGGATGCGCCCCTGGTATATTGTTTCGGGAATATTGATGCCTGTTGGGCACAGGTCTCTGCAGGCTTCGCACAGCACACAGCTGAAGATCTTATCAGAGAGGTTTTTTGTAGGTGCAAGTTCATTTTCTGTGATTGCTTCAAGCATTGCAACCCTTCCGCGTGCACCCATTGTTTCATCAAGTGTGGATAAGTATGTTGGACATAATGCCTTGCATGCCCCGCATTTCACACACTTTGAAAGTTCTTTATGGTACTGAAGTTCGTTCATTGCTAATTATTAAACAGGATTCGAGCAGGGGTTCTTGTGTTTAAGTGCAAGATACAGGATTCAATATACTCAAAACAAAAAACATATAAATCAAGTCTTTTCACCTTGATCCTTGGCCTCTTGATCCATTGAACCCTTTGATAATACTTCATTCAGGCTTCCGCTTCTAAAGCCCTGAAGATCAAGGCTGATATATTTATAACCGATTTTTCCTAAAAAGCGAGTTATCTCTGTTCTGACATTTTCATCCAGTAAGAGAGAGAAGTTATCAGGAGCTACTTCTATTCTGGCTGTTTCATTGTGGTCTCTTACTCTTACTTCCTTAATTCCTAATTTTTTAATAAAATTTTCTGCAGTATGAACTTTATTAAGAGCCTGTGCAGTTATCTTATGTCCATATGGGAAGCGGGAAGAAAGACAAGGGGTTGCGGGTTTATCCCATGTAGGAAGTTTAAGAGTCCGGGATAAATCCCGTATCTCTTTCTTGGAAAGATAGGCATTGAGCAGGGGACTCTTAACGCCTGCCTCCATGGCAGCACGTCTGCCAGGACGCCAATCATTTGAATCATCAGCATTTGTGCCGTCAAGGATAAAGGAAAAGCCTTCCTGAACCGACATGTCTTTTAGTTTTGCAAAAAGTTTTTGTTTGCAGTAGTAACATCTGTCCGGAGAGTTATTGGTGTAGTTTTTATCATTAAGCTCGTCTGTTTTTATTACCCGATGCTTTATATTAAAGTCTGAAGTTATTTTTTTTGCGAAATCCAGTTCTTCCCCTGGTAGACTTTCCGATGATGCAGTAACTGCAAGAATCTTTCTAAGGCCTGAATCAGAAGCGGCCTTCAGAAGAAAAGTGCTGTCAACTCCTCCGGAATAAGCGATAATTACACTCTCCATCTTCTGAAGATTGTTTTTTAGTTTGGTAAATTTATCGTTTAATGTCATGGGTTGAAAGAAAAGTTCAATCCGATTAAACTGTTCAAACCGTTTAAGATTGTTAAAATGGTTACAAAATTATTTACTTTACGGTTTAAACTGCTTGAACGGCTTGAGCAGTTTGAACAACATTTTAAAGCTGTACAACTTCGTAATATTCCTGGTGAGAATTTTTGTCTGCTTTTACAATACATTTAAAACCGCACTGCTTTTCGATTTCTTCAAGACCTTCTCTTTCTTCCTCGTACAGGAGGTCTGTTATAAGGGGGTGTGCAGTTATTAATATTTTCCCATTCATTCTTTTTATCCCGATTTTCCTGAGTTCCCTGAAAATTTCGTAACATACTGTTATTGCAGATTTAATAAATCCCCTGCCGTCGCAATAAGAGCAGGTTTCACAGAGGGTCCTCCCAAGACTTTCACGAACTCGCTTTCTTGTCATCTGAATAAGTCCAAGCTCTGAAACCTGGAGAATTGTGCTTTTTACCCTGTCTTTATTCATAGCCTCCTGGAATGCTGTAAACAGCTTCTTTTTGTTTTCTTCTTTTTCCATATCTATAAAATCTATTATTATTATTCCACCGAGATTGCGGAGCCTTATCTGGTAGGCAATTTCTTTAACGGCTTCAAGATTTGTTTTTAAAAGAGTATCCTCGAGTGTTGCTTTGCCAACAAATTTTCCTGTATTAACATCTATTGATGTTAATGCTTCAGTCTGGTCTATAACAATGTATCCCCCGGATTTAAGCCATACCCTTTTCCCCAGAGTCTTGGGTATCTCCAGTTCTATACCGTATGCATCAAAAATCGGTTCATCATCTTCATATAACTCTATTTTAGATATCAGTTTAGGAAAATAAGTATTTACAAATTCGGTTAGTCTCTCATACTCTTTTTCCGAATCGATTATAAGTTTACTGACTTCGTGTCCCAGGAGGTCTCTTACACTTCTGAAGGCCAGGTCAAGGTCGCTGTATAGCAGTTGAGGCGAATTGACTTTTTCTTTTTTAGCCTGGATATTTTCCCAGGTGAGCATCAAAAAGTCTATATCTTTTTTAATTTCATCTTCTGTACAGCCCTCACTTGCAGTTCTTATGATGAGACCTACATTTTGAGGTTTGAGTCCATTTACAAGTTCTTTAAGCCTTGTTCGTTCGTCTTCATTGGAAATCCTTCTGGATATTCCAATGTGTTCGACTCCTGGCATCAACACCAGGTACCTTCCGGGAATTGTTATATAAGAAGTAACCCTGGCGCCTTTAGTGCCTAAAGGGTCCTTTGAGACCTGTACCTGCACCTCCTGTCCTTCCTGTAAGAGTTCTTCTATAGGTAGATGAAGGGGGATTGTTTCTTCGATATCTTCGCCGAAAACTGAATATTCCAGGCTTGAGTATACATCTGCAACATGAAGAAATGTAGCTTTTTCAAGACCGATGTCTACAAATGCCGACTGCATACCAGGAAGGATCTTTACGACCTTGCCTTTATAAACATTGCCTACAAGACTGGCGTCTTTTTTTCTCTCAATATATAGTTCAGCCAGCTGGCCTGACTCAACAAGAGCCGCCCTGGTTTCATCAGAAGAAGCGTTTATTACTATTTCATCTGGCATATTTCTTCACTCTCCAGAGGGTTTATCCACCCTTTTCTGCTTTGACCATACATTTGAATTCTTTTAATTGGCATTGCCTGTATTTCTTCAACCGGTTTTTGCAGTAATTCTTTTAGTATTTCATAGAGTCTTACTTTAGTGCCGTTATTATCTGTAAGTATGAGATTTAAATATACATTATTAACCTCAACTTTTTCTATCATTGGCCGTATATCAACGGTTTTTCCGTTTCTTTTAACCAATAGTTCCTGATTGCTCAGGAATGAATTTATCGATGATTGTATGGTTTTGTCAATGTGTATTTTATACTCATAGCGCGATATGAAATCGTCAAGGGACTTTCCTTTTTTGGTAATATGGACTGCTGTGAGTATCCTGAGCCCTTCAGGCAGGGTTGCATTCACTGCTTTCGTTAAATAAGATATATTAAAAGAATCGGGCAGTTCAATATCAAAATATTCGTTTGCCCCCTCAATTCCAACCGGAAGAGCCGGCCCAAATGATATTTTTGGATGAGGATGAAAACCCCCGGAATATATCAGGGGTACTTTTGCCCTTCGCATTGCGCGCAGCAGGGTCGTTGAAAGTTCACGGTGAGAAAGATAACGCATAGTACCTGTTTTTGAGAATTTAACCCTTATCTTAACAGTGATAGCAGTTTTTAAAGGCTGTGAGTTTCTGATTTCAGATTTCGGATTTTTTAATTCCTCATTCCGCATTCCCCGATCCGCAATCTCTGATCTGTCTTTACAATCGAGTCCACAGCCGTAACAGGCGTGACGGCAATCAGGTGTTGTATCTCCATTTAAAGCCTTTTGATATTCAGTTTTTAAAAATTCTCTGCTAACTCCAATATCAACAAAGTCCCAGGGCAGTTTAGAATGCAAATCCATTTTTCTTGAGGCATATTTGTACAGGTCAATCCCGGTCTTTTCCGCTGCTTTTAACCATTTGTTGAAGTCAAAAACTTCAGACCATCCGTCAAACCTGCATCCGTCTCTCCAGGCGGTCTCCAATAATCGGGCACATCCTGTATCGCCTCTTGCAAAAACAGCTTCAAGAAGGCTTGTCTCAATATGCTGTCCTTTGAAGTTAATCCCTTTTCTTTTAAAGGAATTTCTTATGAAGTCCTGTCTGGTGCGAAGATCCTGGTAAGAAGTCTGACCAAGCCACTGAAAAGGTGTGTGAGATTTTGGAACAAAGGCTGATATACCCACATTGATATTTACGCGTTTCCCTGCAAGTTTTCGGCCTTTTTTTAAAGTTGATTCTGCAAGATTAATTATTTCGTTAATATCTTCCATAGTCTCTGTAGGGAGCCCAATCATAAAGTAGAGTTTTATATTTTGCCAGCCTTCTTCGAAAAGGGTCTCCAGGGTGTTTTTTAACTCCTCTTCAGTAAAATCCTTATTTATGATATTTCTAAGCCTTTGAGTAGCTGCTTCTGGAGCGATCGTAAAACCAGTTTTTCTAACGCTTTTTATTGCCTTAAGGAGGTCTCTATTAATAGTGTCTACCCTTAATGACGGAAGAGAGACAGCTATGTTGGATTCTGAACAGAGGTTGTTGAAATTTATTATCAAGGGAATAAGTTTGCTGTAGTCCCCGGCGCTCAGGGAAGTGAAAGAAATTTCTTCATGGCCGGTATTGGAGATCGAGTTCTGCGCAAGTGACAGTACTTTTTCAAGTGACCTCTCCCTTAATGGCCTGTAGATCATTCCGGCCTGACAGAAACGGCAGCCCTTTGAACAGCCGCGTGATATTTCAATTGCAACCCTGTCATGCACTATTGAAGCAAAAGGTACTACAGGCATAACAGGATAAGGCGCTTTATCAAGGTTTTTAACAATTCTCTTACTTATCTTATCCTTATTTATGTCATGAACTGATGGAACGTACACTCCTTCCAATTCAGAAAGAGCTTTTAATAAATTATTTTTGTTCCCGATCTTTGACACCTGACCTTTATTTTTTAATTTGCATTTTTCAATTTGCATTTTAAAATTTTTGTATGTTTCGATAATCTCTTCTATGACTTCTTCTCCGTCGCCTATAACAAAAGCATCTATAAAAGGAATTAAAGGCAGGGGGTTTACAGCGCAGGGCCCTCCTGCAATTATTAAAGGATGGCTGTCATTTCTATCACAGGCTTTTACAGGTATTCCGCCAAGATCGATCATATTAAGGACGTTTGTATAAGATAATTCGTACTGAAGCGTGAAACCGATGATCTCGAAATCTTTTAGAGGCAGGTTGTTTTCGAGAGACGAGAGAGGAATGCCTTTTTCTCTAAGAAAAGACTCGTAATCGATCCATGGCGCAAAGACTCTTTCAGCAGATGCAGATGAAAGGCTGTTTATTATCGAGTAAAGGATCTTAAGTCCCTGATGCGACATTCCTATCTCATATGTATCAGGAAAGCAGAGGGCGATCTTTACCCCGCTATAGGGAAAGCTTTCCCCTGCTTTTTTAACGGGCTGAACATCAGTGCTTTTGCGGATGATGTTCACCTCATTGCCTATATACCTGCTGGGTCTTTGAAAACGCGAGAGATTTGAGGACATTGTTAATTATTGCACAGGAAAATAGCTAAAAGCAATTTGGCGGGGGGAAAGAGATTTTTACTTTTTAAAGCTCAAATCAGCTCTTTTCCCCAGTATATTTGAGGCTGAGACCATAGCCTTTTGGATTGCCTATGTCAAAAACAGTTCCCCGGATGCGGCAGCCGAGCAGTCCTTTTTCTTTAAGTATAAGGCTCCTTACGGGCATGTCTGTAAACTCTTTTTCTCTGACAGTATGTTGCAGCCTTTTTATATAATGAAAAATATGGGGGCCTGATATCTGAATACCGCATGTTCGCAACTCTTTTTTGAAGCGCGGAACAAAACTTCCTTCTCTTTTTGCATGCAGCCTCCTGATATCAAATACGCAGTCCTGAATGTGCTTCACGTCAACTCTTCCAGAGTTGCTTATCCCCGGTGCGTTTGCCTTTGTTACTTCCATAAGGGCAATAACGTCTTTATTATATTTTATAAAAACTGATCTCATATCATTTAAGACTCCGGGAGCCGGAGATTCGTTCCGAAAAGGCATATATATATTGTCAGGGTAAATAATCGCGACTGAGTGACTGCCTGCAATATCACCGGCAAGACCTATTGCATCGGATTCTCCTGCAGGTTTTTTCTGGTAAAGAAAGGTTATGGAACATTTATTTTTGATCTCTTCAACTTCTTTGCATGCAAGAGGGAACATGTCTTCCCTTAGAGTCTTATCCTCAAAATACTGTCTTATTATTTCTTTTTGCCTGCTGATAATAATAACGATATTTTTTATTCCTGCTGAAATTCCTTCTGCTACAGAGTACTGAATTGCAGGCTTGTGTAAAACAGGAAGCATTTCTTTTGGAAGGTCAGGGTTAATAGTTCGTGTTCTGGAACTGAGTCCTGCAGCCGGGATAATAAGATAAAAGGGTTCTTTATCCACTCAGATATTGCCTCAGGATCCAAAAGAGTTAAAAGTTTAATAGAAAAGGCTGAAGTATTCTATACAAATCCTATTCTGTCTTTTCGGTCTTCTTTTAAAAGGTCGGTTATCATTATGGAAGATATTGAAAGGATTACCGCGATAATGAGTCTTAACATATCCACACGGACACCTAAAATAGGACTTGTAATAATACCCTCAGTGAATGGAAAAAAGATAAGAGCAGTGCCTAAAAGGATGAGACCCGCGAGCATGCGTTTACTCCCGGATTTTAATTTGATTTTAAAAATATTGAAACAGCCCATACAGCCAAGAAAAGCTCCGTTAAGGCCGAAACCATAACTGCTTATTCTTTCAAGGTCTTTAGGGTCTACTATTCCTGAAACATACAGGAACATGAACGCCACAAATAAAAGGACAGGAAAGATCTTAAAATCGATCCTTAGAGACGTCTTGAAAGCTATGATACTGATACCGAAATGGAAAAGAAATACATTTGATATTACATATGATATCTCGTGAAGTGTATCTAAAATAACAGCAGGCATCATATTATTAACCAGCATTTCTTTTCCTGAAGGGAAAAAACTGATAAACAAACCTGCAAAGATAGATGTGGATTTTAACATTGCAAAGGCAATAAATGCCCAAAAAATGTTTTTTAAATGGGATGAGCGTGCACTTTTTGTTTTCCACAGGAGATAAATAGCCGCAAAAAAGAATACAAGGGCATTAAGCAGGGGGATTTTATTAGCGTAAATTTCGGGCATTTTTAACTGGATTTAAATCTAACACAAACAAAGAGGTTTTTTAAAGATAATAAATTTTCGGTTTAAAAACCTCTAAAGTTATTCTAACAGTATTTTTTAAATTTTCAAATTCTGTTATAATTTGAAATCTTTTTATTGGCTAAGATAAGGGAAGATAGCTTAAAAAAACAGGTATTTAAGGAGGACATTAAGATGTTTTTAAGAAAGATTTTGGTGGTATTTTTAGTGCTGTTTGTAGCTGTTCCGGCATATGCAGAGGTAAAGAACAGAAAATTTGCAAAAGAGGAGATCAAAAAAATGGCTGAAACAAAGGCAGTTATTGAAACAAAATTTGGAAATATCGAGATTAAATTTTTTCCTGAGACTGCTCCTAACCATGTGAATAGTTTTATTGAACTTACAAAAAAGGAGTTTTACGACGGTACAACATTTCACCGTGTGATCCCCGGCTTTATGATACAGGGCGGAGACCCGAATTCAAAGGACCATGACAAATCCAGACACGGAACGGGCAGTCCGGGCTATACTGTTAAAGCTGAATTTAGCAGTAAACCGCATAAAAGGGGCATCCTTTCAATGGCAAGGTCAGCTAACCCTGACAGCGCAGGCTCTCAGTTTTTTATATGTGTGGGTGATTCATTGTTTCTGGATAATAAATACACTGTTTTTGGGGAGGTTGTTTCAGGCATGGAAGTTGTAGATAAGATTGTGGATCAGCCCAGGGACAGAAGCGACAACCCTGATGAGAGAATAGAGATGAAGGTCAAGGTTGTGGAAAAATAGGCAATACTGCAGACTCTAAGCTTTAATTGGTGTATATCTGAAGTCAGTTGTATTTTTTACTAATATGACTGAGATACTTTCATGCGATAGAAGATAAGACCTGTTCCATATTTGTTTCTGAAATCATAGACAGCCTGTAATTTTATCTTTCTATCAGGGGATATATGGCGATTAAAATAGGACTCCCATAAATAAGCATGTTTTTGTAAGGATTTCTCACTGCGGACAAAATGGACAAAAAGCACATCCTCACGATTGATAGACCATTTTAAAAACTCACG
>VAPA010130591.1_pt1 | contig 10744 bp, 8 predicted proteins | sample 3395041 | NCBI WGS metagenome assembly VAPA01 (sample SAMN08290432, study PRJNA428436) | hydrothermal vent metagenome | isolation source: Deep-sea hydrothermal vent chimney | place: Indian Ocean: Southwest Indian Ridge | depth 1973 m m
AGGATGGCTTCAGACTCGAAACAGTTCGGGGGTATCATGCTTTTCTCTGAACTGCTCGTGAGACTTGATGAGAGTGGTTGGGGAACACATCCAGACGAGAGTGAGAAGATTGTGGAAGAAATGGCAAAGGAGGGATTGATCCAGGGTCTCTCTACAATCGAGGGTGGCGCACTCATGGTGGAATTTGTCCCTGTTGCTCTCACCGATGACCCGCAACAAATCCTCAGTTTGGCCGCCACGAATGATGGTCTCATTAGTATTGAGAATGCTGTGGTCACTCTGGGATGGACAGAAGAACGTGTGAAGAACGCACTGGAGCTTCTTGTGACAAACGGTGTTGCAAAAGAACAAAAAAGCTACTCAAAGAGCACACAATACTGGTTCCCAGGTTTGAGAAGTGGAAAGAAATAAGACCAGTAAAGAACCCATCATTCTTCACTTCGAAATCTAAATCGTTACCAATCGTCATCATCTGTGGATTCTCGCTCTGGAGGAAGGTCACTGGTATCATTATCATCCTCATCATCATCCGAAAATAAGTAGGTGTCGGGATCAACTTCTTCTGATTCTTCGACTGTCACTTCTTTTGCTTTTTTCTTCTCAGGAATAGCCATGCATAAGTTGTCAATTGGATCAAAAAAATCGCATTCTGGACAACAACCAGTGTCAGCTTTTGTTTTGCAGATGGAATAAGCTCCACATCTCTTGCAACAGACTAACTTTAACTCAGACACGATTCAGGCACCTAGGACGACGTTCTCTTTTACGGAACCCCCAGAATACCAAATAAGCGTCTCCATAGTGAATATTTGTTTCTTTATTCACGTAAAGTCCTGTCCGTCCAGTCAAAGTTAAATGAAGTGGGCGAACTGACCAAGAGGAGCTGTTTCAATGGATGGTCTTGAGCTAGAAGTACGAAAGGCTGTACTTGATAATGCTGTTAAATACGAAGGAAAGCCTAGCGTGAAGTCAGTTATGAACACGCTACTTGGTTCTAGAGCTGACCTGCGTTCACGAGCAGGTGAGGTGAAGAAACTAGTAGAACAGATTGTAGAAGAAGTAGCTACGATGGTTCTTGATGACCAGATTGCTGAGCTAAGGCAGATTGCTCCTGAGCTTCTCGAAACTCCTGATGTGGTTGAATCTTCTCAAGACAAGGAACCACCTGAGCTGCCTAATGTAGACAAGTGGTCCAAGATTGTCATGCGACTGGCTCCGTTCCCATCAGGTCCCCTTCATGTAGGAAATTCGAGAATGGTAATTTTGAATGATTACTATGTCAAGCGGTACAAGGGAGAGCTCATCCTAGTTTTTGATGATACAATAGGTTCTGCAGAGAAGGTTGTCGAAACTGAAGCATTTGACCTGATTCCTGAGAGTCTTGAATATCTAGATACAAAAATTCACAAAACTGTCTACAAGTCTGACCGACTCGAGCTCTTCTATGAGTATGCAATAGACTTGATCATGAAAGAAGAGGCGTACGTTTGTGATTGTGATGCAAATGTCTGGAGGACTGAGCACAAGATTAAGGGCATTGCTTGTGTCTGTCAAAGCCTTTCAGTAGAAGATAATCTTGCACGATGGGAAAAGATGCTAGATGGAACATACCCCGAAAGAGCTGCTGCTGTTCGTCTCAAGACCGGTATGACAGATCCTGACCCTGCAATGCGCGACCATGTAATTCTGCGTATCTCTGAAACCGAGCATCCTAGAGTTGGAACCAAGTATCGTGTCTGGCCATTACTTGAGTACTCCTGGGGAATCGATGACCATGAATTGGGAATCTCACATATTGTACGAGGTAAAGACCTTGTAAAGGAAGGAAAGATAGAGCAGCATATCTGGAGAATATATGGATGGCAAGAACCTGAGCTCCTGTATTATGGTCGGTTGAAATTTGACGACGCAAAACTGAGCAAGAGTAAGTCTCGCCTTGAAGTACAGCAAGGCACGTACACAGGTTGGGATGATCCACGCACTTGGAGTATGCAATCTCTGGAGAAACGGGGAATCGACCCACAGGCCCTCCGAAAAGTCATGCTGGACCTTGGGCTTAGTGTAGTGGACATTTCGATCTCTATGAAATCAGTCTACTCTGAGAATCGGAAACTGAGAGATGCTGACACTCCAAGAGCTTTCTTCGTAAGAGACCCAGTATGGGCCACAACTTCGAACCTTCCATCAGATCTTAGCACCGCTGAAATACCAGTTCATCCTGACTTTCCAGAACAGGGAGTTAGAAAGATACCATTGAGTGTGAATAATGGTTCAGGTGTAGTTGGCATTTCACAAACAGATTACAAGAGGATGAAGAAGGGAAGTCTGGTTCGTCTGAAAGACTATGCAAACTTCACGATTGAAGACCTGAAACCCCTTGAGCTGAAACTTCATAGTTTGGAGGTTGATGGGATCCGAAAGGTAAGCGGTCCTATCATCCATTGGATTCCCAAAGAAGAATCTGTACCTGTCGAGCTAACAATGATTGATGGGTCTATTGAAGCAGGATTCGGTGAACCTAGTATTTCCGATTTAAAAAAGGGGACTTTTCTCCAGTTTGAGCGAGTGGGTTTTGCTCGAATCTATCATGTTGGTGACCCCGTAAGAGTATCCTTTGCTCACAAATAACAGCCAAAGAGAACATATAGCTAGTAGTACTCTGTCAAGTCAGTGGTTCGTTATGGCAAAGAAAAAATCGAAGAAGAAAGCCGCCCTCTCACCTTCGATGTTCAAGGTGACTGGTGCTCACGCGAAAATGAAGGTTGACAGTAAGAAGAAGAAGCTCTACTACTTTGGAACGAAGGTCAAACCGGAAAAAGCCAAGAAGGTAGCAAGCTCCAATGGGGCCGATATTCTAAGTGTTAGCCCTGGCCACATCAAAGTTGGGAAGCCCTCACTCAAATACGATTTCTATTGCTCATATGACGCAAATCTCATCATCAGGTTCTTGAGACTTCGTCCTCAGGAAATCGGAGTAACTGAGCAGGTGAAGGGTATTCTTGTAGGAAAGGAAGTTTACAAACCCAAGAAGAAGGGAGACTTTCATTCAATCAAAGTTGACATGATAGAACTCTTTGAGATCAAAAGACGCGATGGAATGGTCCTTGATGGGAGGACTGGTGCTCCAGCTCGAGCACTTGAGAAGCTGTTGAAAGGTCCAGGAAAGAAAGGAGCTAGTGCTGGTTGGATCCGCAAAAACAAAGTATCACCAGGGAAATTCAATAGTCTTGAGAAAGTTGTCAAAGCCGTGTCCAAGATGGCTGGACAGAAACCATCAGGTGCCAAACGAGTGACAACCCACACACTAGCCTTCAAAAAACTTGAGGGGTATTATGTCCCCATCTATTATGTGAAGGTTTCAGCTGGAGCTCAAACACAGACTCTAAAGATAAACGCAGTGAACGGATCTGTTTCTGTCGCAGTATAGATTGCTGTTACTTCTTCGTTGGTGGAGGTCCATATCCTCCTCCTCCTGGGGTTTCAATCCGTACAATCGCTCCCTTTGGAACCACCGCAGTTGACTTAGCTTCAAGTGAATGGACTTTTCCCTCAAACAAGAGAGAATTCCTCCCTGTTTCTCCGCTTTCACCTTCCTCGATACCCCACGGTTGCGATATTCTTCTCTCTGACTGGATTGAGATAGTGCATTTATCTGAAAGAACCTCAATCTCTCTAGTGATTCCATCTCCTCCCTGCCATTGTCCCTTTCCACCAGTACCTCTTCTAATTGAGTATCTCCGGACCAGAAGGGGGTACTCTGTTTCAAGAGATTCAATTGGTGTGTTCAATGTGTTCGTCATATGAGTGTGAATACCGCTAGTTCCCTCCCTTCCCATGCTCGCTCCTGCTCCACCTCCAATGGTTTCGTAAAACGAAAACGCGGATCCTGAGCGAGGATCAATTCCTCCCATTGTCAGGTTATTCATCGTACCTTGACTTGCAGCAGGAACTACGTTGGGCACTATCTTGGCAAGGGCACCTAAAGTTGTATCAACTATTCTCTGCGAGGTTTCAACATTACCTGCAGAAACAGCTGCTGGGAATTTTGGATTCAGAAGTGAACCCTCGGGAACATTCACATCAATGATGCTCCAACATCCCTCATTCACGGGTGTGTCTTTTCCGAATAGGGCTATGAACACGTAGTAGACTGAAGAAAGTGTAGAAGCAAGGGGACAGTTCACATTACCGTTGACCTGGACAGACGTACCCTCGAAATCTATCTTAGCTCCCTCTTTTGATAACTGAAGACCGATTGATATTGGGATATTCCATGTGCCTGCTCCGTCGCTATCAAGATAGTCTGTGAACTCTGAATTCATTCCATGATACTCTGCTAGGGCAAGTTTCATCTTATGTGCTGAATAATGGCGCAGTTCTGCGAATGTCTGAATCAATGTGTCCCATCCATGTATCTTGGCTACTTCAGACAAACGCTTCATACCAACATTGTTCGCGGCAACTTGAGCAGAAAGGTCGCCGAGCCTCTCATCAGGTGTTCGAGTTTCCGAGAGGACATCAGTAATCGACTCTCGTTGAAGAATACCCTTTCTGCCAACTATTCTGGGTCTAATTTGAACGCCTTCTTCATGAATCGTCGTTGATAGACCCGGCATCGAACCAGGGCTCTCTCCACCGATATCTGCATGATGAGCTCTGTTTGCAGTGAATGCAACGTGCTCGCCGTCTGAGTAAACAGGCGTAACAAGTGTTAGGTCGGGTAAATGAGACCCTCCTGAGTATGGATCGTTGACAAGCGCTATTGATCCTTCGATGAGTTCGTCACCAAGTTTGTTAATACAAGCTTTCACGGACATAGGCATGGCACCCAGATGCACGGGGATATCCTTGCTCTGGGCAACAAGTCTGCCCTTCGCATCAAATAGAGCACAACTACAATCTCTCCGTTCCTTTATGTTCGGACTGAATGCAGTTCGTCTTAGGGCTTGACTCATCTCTCTCGAACAAGAGACGAGTGCATTCTTGATAACCTCAAATGAAATTGGATCTTCTATCACTGTTGCTCCCTCCTCATCCAAAGTGTACCATCTGCTCTTTGTTCAGCAGACCAGCCGGGACCTACATATGTAGTAGTGTCTAATTGCTCAATGATTGAAGATCCCCTGATGACCTGCCCCACGGCGATGTCCCATCTTCTATAAACCTCAGCATCTTCTAAAGTTCCATTGTTTACCAGAACTCTCCTTGAATCGGTAGGTTCCGCAGGTGAATCGATATTGTGTTGGTATGGTTTGAATTTACTAGAACTTGCTTCAGCTACAGCTCGTGCAGTTACCCACTCGACCTTCCGACCTTTCATACAATAGCCAAACGATTCCTCGTGAAAGACCTCGAATAGGTTGATTGACTCTTTCACAACGTCTTTACAATCTCGTGGAATCTCAATGTTAAGTTCATGCGATTGCCCTGTATATCTCATGTCAATTATCCAATTATGTCCGATTTCGGATTCAACTCCTTGATCAATAAGTCTACTAGCTGCTTCTTCACTCAGATGCTTTAGCACTGTAAGAATGTTTTCACTATTGTTCTCATTTGCAGAGAGGAGAACAGTCCTCATCAAGTCAACACGAAGGTCTGTGCAGACCAATCCTAAAGCTGAAGTTATTCCGGGATGCGGCGGGACTAGAATTTGTTTGATATTTAGAGCGTTTGCGATGTCTACCGCCTGTGTAGGTCCAGCCCCTCCAAATGGCACCAAGACGAAGTTTCGTGGGTCTGTTCCTCTCTCAACTGTGACCTCGCGGATTGCCTGAACCATATTGGCAGTAGAAATTCGAATTATACCCAATGCAGTTTCTTCGAGAGTCAGACCGAGAACTGATGCAACATTAGACACCACTGTTTTCGCGCAATCAATGTCAAGCTTGATTTTTCCACCTAGAAAATAATTTGAATTGAGCCGCCCGAGGATGAGGTTCGCATCTGTCACAGTTGCGTTCTCTCCTCCTTTCCTGTACGATGCGGGACCCGGTACTGCACCAGCACTCTGTGGACCTACATGTAGGACGCCTACTTCGTCTACCCATGCAATACTGCCTCCCCCGGCACCAATTGTTTTGACATCGACTGAAGGTATACGAAGTGGTAGTCCTCCGACCTCATTATCAGGACGGACTACGATACCTCCTAGTATTGCACTGATATCACAACTGGTTCCTCCCATATCCAATGTAATTGCTCGTTGGACTTCGCATTGTTTTGCAATTTCCCAACCTCCTATTGCCCCCCCGGCAAGACCTGAGATGGCAAGACCAATTGCTCGACCGTGTGCTCGGGATGCAAGCATTGTCCCTCCATTTGACTGCATAACAGTGAGTTTACTATTCGGACACATCTCTTCAAGAGAAGAATCAAGACGATGGAGATATCCGATTACTAGTGGACCCAAATATGCTTCGAGCACTGTTGTTGAAGTCCGCTCAAATTCTCGAAACTCAGGAAGAACCTCTGAGGAGGCTACAACATAAGAATCCGTTTTAATTTTCAAAGCCTGTAAGAGTTCTCTCTCATGATTTTGATTCTTGAACGAGAACAGTAAGGAGATAGCAATAGACTCAGGATTTCTGTGAGTTACACTCTCAACAACTGAGTTCAACTCTTGATCAGTAAGAGCGAGAATAACTCTCCCATCACAATTGATACGTTCTTTTACTCCAATACGATTTTCTCTCTTTACTAATGGCTCAGGTCGAGAGGCGTTTAGATTGTAAATGTCCTCACGGTTCTGTCTCCCAATTTCAAGCACATCCTCCAAACCGTCTGTTGTTATCAGAATAACTCGTGCTCCTTTCCTCTCAAGCATAGCGTTTGTTGCAACAGTAGTTCCATGGACAACCAGTCCAATCTCTTCAAGATTGATGTTGTGTTCTGCGAGAATTTCCTGTAATCCTCTGATGACGGCTACATCTTGACTCTCTGGAGTTGAAGGTACTTTGTGTACATACTGTTCACCCGTCTCTGAACATGTCAGGATGACATCAGTGAATGTACCGCCAACATCAACTCCGATAATCTTCATCTCAAACATAGATTGTCTAGATTTCCTAAGATATGAACACTTGGGAAGATTAGAGAGTAATCCTGAATCTTTATATCTCGAGATTAATTAACCGCTTGTGATTCAACCTATGACCGCCATTACTGCACTGCCTCGATATATCCTAGTCTTCTCTGTTCTTGCTCTGATTCTCCTTCCAATGCAGGTACAAGCAAATCCTAGGCCAATTGAACAGGTGACAATAGCAGCCGATGAACCACTGAGTATCATCCTGATGATTGGCGATGGAATGGGCTTCGAACATGTAGAACTTGCACGACTTGTTGAGGAAGGTGAAGCTGGTTTGCTTGTGATGCAGCAACTAACTTGGAATGCATCCATGACAACGTTTAGTGCTGATGATCCCATAACAGATTCCGCAGCAGCTGGTACAGCTATTGCAACCGGTACAAAGACCAACAAGAGGTATATCGGTATCAATCCAGCTGGACACGGTCTTGAGACAATCCTAGAATATGCACAAACTCTCAATAAATCCACAGGTGTCGTATCTACGTGCCGTGTAATTGACGCAACTCCAGCTAGTTTCATGACTCATGTAAATAATAGATATGAGTTTGATGAGATAGTACGTCAAATAATTGAAGAAGCGGATGTTGACGTTCTCCTTGGTGGTGGCCTAGATTACTTCTCCTCTGATAATCTCACAACTATGGAGTCAAATGGCTACACCATGGTCTACGACCGAACATCCATGATGAATGTGGCTTCTGGCCGCATCTTCGGTCTATTCGCAGATGTCCACATGAGCTATGAGCTTGATAGAAACTATGCCAACACTCCTTCGATAGCCGAAATGACAAACAAATCAATCGAACTCCTATCGCAAGATGCTGATGGATTCTTCTTGATGGTTGAGGGAGGTAGAATTGATCTTGCAGCACATGATGATGACAAAGTAAGAAACGCTCTAGATACAATAGCTTTCGATAACGCCGTTCAAATCGCTCTAGATTATGTGCAAGAAAATAACAATACCATTTTGATTGTGACAGCTGATCATGAAACTGAAGGTCTTGTTGTCCTGAGTCATGATCTGAACTCAACTCTTCCAGGATCTGTTTCGACACATAATGAGAAGGAAGCAGTTCGTATCGAGAGGGTCAACAATATCTCTGTTAGTTGGACAGCTGACTATCACACAGCCACTAATGTACCACTCTTCGGTTATGGTTCAGCTTTTGAAGATTTACCAATCGATACGATAGTTGATAATACAAACGTCTACTTTTTCATGAAGGACTATTACGATGGTAACCCTCTCAGTATAGTGCCCTACACACCTCCAGCAACCACTACAACTTCAACTACGACAACAACTTCCCCAACGTTGCCAGCACCTCCCTTAGATGCAACGATCATTGTTATTGCTTCAGTAAGTGTCATTGTTGTAGTAGTTATTGCAGTTGTTGTTTTCAAGAAACGGTAATCATTCATCAACTTTCCAAAAGTATCGTACAGTTCTTGTGCGAGTTCTAAAATCGTCACACTTGACTAAGTTCATAAGTGATGTTAATTGCGCGTACCTGACTGGTGGATGTCATGGTTCCTGCAGATTATTCATCCGTGATTCTCCGTTTTGGAGAGATTGGTATAAAATCTAACCAGACACGCCGCCGAATGATCAATCTTCTAACCCGTCATGTTGAGTTAGCTCTACGAGAAAAGAAGGTGCCGTTCGAAAAGGTTCATACTGTCTACGGAAGAATCTACATTGAGACACGTAACGCAAGAGAAGCTGCGGAAGTAGCTGCCAACGTCTTTGGAATTGTATCAACATCTCCAACTGTCGAAACCTCTGCAGACATGGATAAGATTCTCAATGCTGGTGAACAACTTGCAAGAGCGGAGTTCAAAACAGGTCTTACATTTGCTGTAGGAGCAAGACGGATTGGTGAACATTCTTTCTCTAGTCAAGATCTAAGAGCACAACTTGGTGAGAGAATCTTAGAGGGAATTCCTGAACTTGAATTGAGGGTCAATCTCTCTAAACCTGATCAGGAAATTTACGTTGAAGTCCGTGATAGCAAGGCACACCTCTTCACTCAGACAATCAAGGGTGTTGGTGGAATGCCAACAGGTTCTCAGGGAAAAGTCGTGTGCACTATTTCCACGGGGTTTGACTCACCTATTGCTGCATACAAAGTGATGAAACGTGGATGTATCCCTGTCTTTGTCCATCTAGACAACGCTCCATACGCTGACGAGCGATGCACTGAGATTGCAATGAAACAAGCACAACTTCTTGCTAACTATATCCATGGTTTCAAGGTCAAGCTCTACATTGTTTCTCACACTCATGATATTGAAGAGGTACAAAAACACGCTCCAGAAAACATGACCTGTTTATTCTGCAAGAGAAACATCCTACGAATAGCCCGTGAAATTGCGATTCAAGAGGATGCAGATGCAATTGTTACAGGTGAGATTATCGGAAAACAAGCCTCTCACACAACCGCGATTTTACGTGCAATCGAAAATGCCGTGACTGACTTTCCAATTCTCAGACCTAATGCAGGAAACGACAGTATCGATATCGAACATCTTGCTCAGCAGATTGGGCTGCATGAGTTTACTGTGGAGGGTTCTTCATGCTGTAGTCTGAATTCGAAATCCACCTTTGTGGGAACCGACCCTGACCAAATTGCATCCTACGAGGAATCTATGGACTTCGGTATCTTGACCGAGAAGCTCAAGAATGCAAGAATTGTGGTCCTTCGAGAAGGTAAATAGTCAGTCCTTCAATAACCGTTCAAATCGGTCTAAAAAGGTTAAGAACTCGTTATTCTGCTGTCCGATTACATGGAAAGTATTCTTTTCGGTAATACAAAGTTATTAAAGAAATTTAACCGAGATACAGAAGTATCAAGGCTGCGAATCGCAGTTAAAGGAGTGTAAAGGTTTGCCACGAGCAAGGAAAGACCGAATAATTCCAGTCGCCCCCATTGACCGTCTTATGAGAGATTCAGGTGCAGGGCGAGTGAGTGACAGGGGCGCAGAGGAGTTGGCAAAGATTCTCGAGGAAATCGGGAAACTCCTATCAAAGAGAGCCTTCGCTTTAACGGAACATGCTGGAAGGAAAACAATCACTGACAAAGACATCAAATTAGCATATGATCAATGGAGACCCTGAACCTAGTGTATAGGTTTTCAAGGCATAGTAAATATACCAATGTGACCTCACGCGGCAATTGGTGATCAGTTTTGGAAAAGGTAATAGAATCTGTAGAGGACAATACTATCATTCTCTCCATGCATGATATCTCACCAGTTTTTGAAGATGACATCGTTCAGTCATATGACCTTCTGGCTGACCTTGGAATATCTAGCCTGACGCTATTGGTTACGCCTTTCTATGGATTAAAGAAAACAAACAAGTTCACAGCGGGAGATATGTTTACGAAATTCCTCCGGTCATTAGATCTGGAGATCTCAATGCATGGATATTCTCATTTCGCAAAATCGGGGTTTCTCAACGAGTTCGATAATATGACCGAGGAGAAGGTAACAACTCGTCTGAAGGATGGAGTTTCTATTATACGTAGAGGATTTGGAGAAGAGCCCTCTGGTTTTGTAACGCCCCACTGGGAGTCCCCACCCATGATCATCAAAGCTGTGAAGAAGATTGGGCTTGGCTACTGTGTCAATGGAAACAACATCCAC
>VAPA011020246.1_pt1 | contig 10728 bp, 11 predicted proteins | sample 3395041 | NCBI WGS metagenome assembly VAPA01 (sample SAMN08290432, study PRJNA428436) | hydrothermal vent metagenome | isolation source: Deep-sea hydrothermal vent chimney | place: Indian Ocean: Southwest Indian Ridge | depth 1973 m m
GCGGACGATTTGGTAGGGGTGGTCGGTTTGGTCAATACGGAAAACAGGAAGGCAAAAAAAAACGCCCGAAGGAGTAAGGAAACCTCAGGGTGATCCTATCAAAGGAACCATCGTGGCGATAATGATGGTCGTCGTTTTCATGTATTTTGCATGGATATTCGTGAGTCCCATCAATTGGGTATTTGGTTTACGCCCCCTTCAATTTCCTTCACCCTTACCTTTGATTATTGATACTATTGTCTTTGTTCCACTGATTTGGCGTTTCGTTCGAAAATGGTTAGAAGTTATGACCCGCAGAAGTAAGGGTCCCGCAGCCGGAATTGATACTGTAGAGCCAGGGGAAGGCAAACCAGAACCAGGCGACGAGTGGGGACTCGCTACTCGTCCTTATTCAGCTCAGAAGGAAACCAAAGTTTCTGGATCAAAATCAGAGATTCGAGAATCACCCTTTGGTCTTGAAGACGAGTTCTTCGTGAAAGTACCTGATATTGATACAGGTGAGGAGCTGTTTGATCTGGAGAAGCTACGAAAGAGAGCTATGATTCGATCGAGAGTTTCATCTGGAGGTTGGGTTAAGAAGAGAGTGAGTTCGAGAGCAGCTGGTTCTCTCAAATCAACTGATGCCATGAAGTATGGTAGACCAATTCGTTCACGAATACCCCCTCGTGAAATTGGAAGCATCCACCTTCCTTCAACTATTATGGCTGCAGTGGCTCGCAGAGGTCTGGCTCCAGAGGGTCGTATCTCAATCAAGAAAGAAGACATTCGTGAAAGTGTGTTCACTGGACGAACTCCTCTAACAATCATCCTTGTTATTGATGTTAGTCTTTCAATGAAACGAAGTATGGACCAGATACGAGAATTTCTAGAGCGGCTGGAAAGTGAAACGCGTGGGTCTAAAGACCGAACAGGTATTGTTGCCTTCAAAGATAGTGGGGCAGTAGAGATTCAAGCTCCCACCACGAATTGGAACAAGATCTATCGAGCATTGGGTCGACTGAAGATATCTGGACTCACTCCCTTGGCCGAAGCACTCAGGAAGTCGCTTGAAACAATCAGACGAGAACGAATGAGGAATGACGACATAGAGCCGTTGGTCATTCTCATTTCAGATTTCTCACCTAACATCCCCTTAGCGCAATCAATTGGACCTGGCCATGAGAGATACACCCCAGTTCAAGATCTTGTCCGTACAGCACGACTTGTTCGAAAAGCCAAAGTACGATTAGCAGCGGTCACTGTTGATCCGGAACAGTCCAAATGGCCAAAGTTCTTGAAACGACCGTATCATGAAGCTCTCGAACTAGCAGCTATGTTAAGGATGAGAAAGGAGGGTCTTCAAAACCCCATTGAAACCATTCTAAAAGTCGATGAGTTCAGAACGACATTCGGAGCATTCCTTGTGGCACGAGCAGCTGGGGGTCGAGCGTATCTCTCACAAGAGCTCATGAAAGAATCCTCTATTCTTGGAACTCTACTCTCTTCAGGTCGTTCAAGAACCCGTTTGAGAGAACAAGATTTACGATCGGTCGAGGTGTATCTTCCAAAATGACAATATCGCAGAATACTCCCCCTCGATTAGGTTATTAGCAGGCATATGTTTTCACACGTGCGCACACGGTCTGATAGCTGCCTGGCGTCATAGTGAGCGAGGAGAGCCCCGTTAGGGTCACAATGAATCGTCTTTTCATGCATCAGGCACAAGGTCGGTGCGCACCTTTCATGAGGTGATGTTTGGATTGCTCCCCGGAAAAGTACCGCCAGAGATACTTCAGAAAATTGTGTTTGCAAATCTGGGAACGAATGACCCCAATGTTCTACTTGGTCCTAGTGTCGGAGAAGACGCTTCAGTAATCCGAATAGGTGACAAGGTTATCATTGCAGCAACTGACCCAATAACTGGATCTGTTGCTGATGTTGGCTGGCTTGCAGTTCATGTGAACGCAAATGACATTGCTACTTTTGGAGTTCAACCAAGATGGTTCCTAGCTTCGATAATGCTTCCAGAAAAAACCACCCCTAATGAGCTTGAACACATCATGAAACAAATTGATGATGCTGCACAAATCCTTGGAATTGCAGTTGCTGGAGGTCACACAGAGGTGACAGAGGGGATTAATCGACCGATAATTGCAGGATTCATGATTGGACTTGCCGACCAAGGCAAATACGTTTCATCGTGTGGTGCTCAACCCGGAGATTCAATCATTGTGACAAAATCGATAGCACTTGAGGGTACAGCAATACTTGCCTCTGAGGGTGAAAAATATCTCGCCCGAAAGGTTGGATATGACGTTGTTGAGAAAGCAAAGACTCTGAGAGCAGAAATTAGTGTGGTAGCTGAAGGACTCGCTGCATTTGGGACCGGTTATGTGACAGCAATGCATGATCCCACGGAAGGGGGATTATCAGGGGGATTACATGAAATCTGTGACGCGAGCAAAGTTGGGTTTGAGATTTACTATGGTGCGATTCCCATACATGATTCCACAAAAGCAATCTGTGATACACTGGAAATTAACTCGATGGAGTTGATTAGTAGTGGGTGCATGATTATCTGTTGTAATGAAGAAAATGCCAATGAAGTAGTGAACTCAATCCAATCGCATGGCGTTTCTGCAAGTGTGATTGGAAAGATCTTGAAAAATCTTGACCGTAGAATAATGGTGACTGATTCTGATGGATTCGCTCTTCCGCGACCTACAACTGACGCACTCTGGAATGCACTGAAGAAAATCAATCCTTCATGAAATCTTCTAGTTTCTTGATTTCATCCTTGCCAATCCAATCTAGGATGACCGGTGAGAGTGAACTATTGCCGTTAACAAACACCTCGTGAGCATCTGACTCTGGTGGAGGGTCACGTTCAATTCCTAAATACCAGTAGTAGGGACGACCATTGGGATCTGTTCTCTCTTCAACTTCATTGTGCATGCGAACCATTGTTGGCTTTGTGACAACAACCTTTGATTCTTCACTAAATGTGCATGGGAAATTCAGATTCAGCATGTCAATTCCCTGTGGCATGCCTTTCTCGAGAACTCTCAAAACAAGGTCCCTTGATATCTCGCATACTCTTTCAAAGTCACCATCTGCGCCAGTTGAATTGAACCACTCACTAGGTGATGCCTGACGAGATGCAGCGATTGCAGGTAACCCTCTAATGGCAGCTTCAAAAGCAGCTCCGACAGTCCCGCTTGTCAACATGCTCTGATACCCAACATTGGCACCAGAATTGATACCTGAAATCACAAGGTCGATATCTTCATAGAATGCCTGAGCAAGAATTACTGAGTCTGCTGGTGATCCATCATGCGTTACAAACTCGTATCCATTCTTTACATGTTTCTCAGTGATTCTAATTGGTCTCTTCAAGGTTAATGACTTTCCAGTTGCGCTCCGCTGTCCGTCTGGTACTACAACGATAAGCTCCATTGTTTCATTCAATGCTTCTGCAAGCTTAAGCATACCCTCGCTGCGGGGACCATCATCATTCGTTAAACAGACCTTATACACTCAGCATTACTCCTAGATTATTACAACTAGTCCCTTTCTCACTACTTGATAAGAGTGCTGTTTGGATGAAGAAAAAAGATTGTGGAAGCACTCGTTATCGATGCTTCCACTCCCGGCATCTGAGGCGATTCACAAGTCGTAAGGCTTGAGAGTCTTACGTTTGTTAGAGCCTGTCCTTTTGGCAGCATGATCTAGAATCTTCTCGATTTTATTATCAAGAGCTCCGTAAAAGTCTCCGGCTACTTGGAGACTCTTCTTCTTTGCATAATCTTGCACTGCCTTCTTAACGATGAATGTCATTTTTTTATTACTCCTCCAAAAGGGTGCTTTTGAGGTGGTTTAGGACACTTATAAGGCTATGCGTAAAAACGCATTCTAAAGCGCGCTTCCCCTATTCTAGGCCATTTGCGCATTTCAACACAACGAATCGATTCTAGGTGCTCCGAAAGGATATCCACAATTTTATTCGAAACAAGTCTGTCCACTATGGACAATTTCGTTCTTTTCCCGGACCCTCATCGATTTCTTTTCTGACTATGGTTGGAAAGACATGTGGATGTACTGATTCAGCGATATTGAATGACGAAATCCGCAAAACACCTAAAAGACTCGTTTAACACAGATTGAAAAGGTTAATGTTACAAAGGTGAATCTAAGATATGCGATATGCTCATGGGATTGTTACTGGTGCTGTATTACCCCTAATCATCTTCTTTGTTGCAGCTATCATAAAAGCTACCGGCAACGGAGCTGACGCAGTTGTTCTAGCAATTCTATGGAACATCTACATCATATGGTTCATCATCTCTATAGGGATTGCAGTTTTCCCCCCAATCATTATCTACGCAGTTCGAAGAGATATGTACCGGGAGTTCATTATCTTTGAAGCTGGAGGGTTTGGTTTGTTTTCTCCAATATGGATGATTCTATTTACAGACCTTGCAGGAGAATCATGGATTACACTCTTCACGGAAGGAATAACGGATGGTCTCATCGCTCCTGGCCTCGGATTGACAATTGTGGGTATTGACATAAGCAATGTATTCTTAGTCCCCATTTTTGGTCTCGCACTTGTCATTGGAATCATCTTTCTGCGTCCATCATTCATTCACAAATACGGTACTGCTGGTGAGATGCCTGAACTCGGCACATTGAAAGAAGACTCTGAACTAGCTGAATCTCCACCCACCGAGAAAGATCCAATTGAAGTCGAGATGCCCAATGTCACACCTCCAGAAGCGAGTGAAAAAACAGTGGCTGATCTTCGAACTCTTCTTACTGAACTGGGTGTTCCTGAGCCTACGATTAATCAAATAGTGAATTCAGGTATAGCTACAACAACGGATCTTGTAGCAACTAGCGCTGACCATCTAGTGACCCTTACAGGTCTTGACAAAAAAACTATTGAAGACATTCACATGGCTGTTCAGAAAAAAGTCTGGTTTGGTGGACTATAGCACACTCCATTATTTCTTGAAAGAAATTATTGCATCTAGTGATAGTGCCACTAGATCATCGATGGGTGGTTTGCCAACTATCTTGGCTTCCTTCTCTATGTTCTCTCCTATTACAACACATGCAGTTCCCACTTTGACCCCGCGAAGATGTCCGACAACAAAGAGTGCTGCCGCTTCCATCTCGGTGGCTAACACTCTGGAAGTTCTCATCATTTCCCATTTTCTTCTAGTTCCATCGGGATCCGCAACAAGATCAGGATGTTCGCTATAAAACGCATCCTTACTATGGCCAATTCCAACATGATAGGTCACACCTTTTGTTTGTGCAGCTTTTTTCAGTGCTACGACCACATTTGGATCGGCAATAGCCGGAAACGATATTGGAATATACTGTCGTGATGTTCCATCATCCCTGACGGCACCTGTGAAGATCACGATGTCCCCTGTATTCACGTCACGACTTATTGCTCCAGAAGTGCCTACGCGTATGAAAACTTTACAACCAACTTTAACCAGTTCTTCAATAGCAATTGCTGCAGAAGGACAACCGATTCCCGTTGAGCACACTGCAACCGGAACGCCTTTCCACTTCCCTTTGAAACTCCAATATTCTCGCTTCTTCGCTACTTCTTCAGGTTCGTCAAAGAAGCCCATTGCAATTGCTTTCGCTCGGTCAGGGTCACCTGGCAGCAAAACAAGTTCAGGGATTTCTCCTCGACCAATTCCAATGTGATACTCTTTTTTTTCAGTCATCGTACAACCTGTGTCGTTGATGATGGCTAAGAGAAAAGGTTTTCGCACAGGTTGAGGTTTCTGTCACACCAGAGAGATAGGCTTAAGAACACAATCGAAGCCGACTGGCTTGGTTATAATGAGCGAGAATCTCACAGAGCTACAGCGTAAAGTTCTCGAGCTAATTTTGTCAGACGCCCATAGGCCTAATGCAATTACTTCAGTGCTCAGACGACGAAATTTCGAATGCGATCAAAATGAAGTAGTTCAGGCTCTTCTTGATTTGGAAAAACGAAATCTAGTCGAGAGGATAAGTGAAAAAGCATGGAGTGCTAAAGGCTCAGCTGAAGATTTCGTCGAATGAATTCTTCTTCATTCAACTTCTATTTCAAAACTTTAACCAACGTTTCAACGATATCATAAGTGAGCTGAGGATTATTCACACAGAATGCTTCTGTATAGATTGTATTTGTAGTGACAATCATCCCCCGTGATTTCTCAATTAGCTCTTCGAGAAGATCTTCTGCCTTTTCCATCAGTGGTAAGACGTGAGCCACAACCATTCCCACATCATCTGCGCCTTGATTTCTTAACCTGTCAGCTGCCTTCAAAAGGGTGGTCCCACTTTTTGTGAGGTCATCAACAACAACGACTTGTTTATCCTTTACATCCAAGTTTCCAGTGATATCAACCTTGAAAGAGTTCTCTCGATTCTTTCCAAAACCTTTAATCTGATATCGTTCTTGAGCTCCCTCATCTGGAGTGACTAGAATTGGCTTTTTGAATCCAAATTGTTTCTCTGCGAATTTCACAAGGTCAGGAATGACATCAATTGATTCATACAGATTCTTATCACGTAGCTCTTGAACCCAATCTAGACTATCCGGAGCATGTGGATTGACAACCCACACTTTATTGCAAGCTCGTGCAATTGCTTCTATTGCCCAGCGACCAGATACCGCTTCACCAGTCTTGAAGGTTTTGTCCTGAAGTGCGAATGGTTGGAATGTCAAAACAACCTCTACGTGTATAGGCGGGGGAATATACTTCCAGTCGTATTTTTTGTGACCAATTTTCTGAACCGCCACTGGTCGTGATAGGAGATCTAAGAGCAATAGTAGCTCAACGACTCTGTCTGAAGTTGTGTATGGTTCGTTCTCTGCAGGTCCTGAACCAGTGCACGCTTGAATTACAACGACTCGTCTGTTAGATAATTCCGCAACATCTTCCAACTTTGCGTAGATGTCCGCGTTGGGGAATAATCTTCTTCTGTCATAATTGAGTGCAGAAGTAAAAACTCGATAATCATGTTCCTGAAAACTAGTCTTCAAGTGTTCGCTTCCGCTTGCTAAGACGATATCGAAGTCCTTCATGCGAGTCCTCCGTGCGTTGGCGTTAAGTATTCCTTTATGAGATTTGTCCCTTAACCAAATTGTCAGTGTACGTACGGTAACCTAAAATGGTTGTTCTGTAATCCTATCATGCCACCACAGGTATGTGCTTCGATTGAGTCTAACCGCTAGAGACCTTTTGCAAAGGCTATCCAATGACACTGGTTTGCCTTATCCGCTCGTAGCTAGACGTGTCAACCGATCGATGGGTAAAGGTATGGGTCTTCTTGAATCTGTGAGAAGTATTGCTGATGAACATGATTTGAAGTCAAGCAGATACCGAATTGACTCCGAGAAAATAATCAAAGAAACTGAGAAGATACTCAGAGAAGATTATACACAGACTCTCATGATATCTGCAGTTTTGGGACAAATGGTTGAAGCAAAAGGGAAGGATCGGTTTCCAGCTCCTGCATTCTTTGCGTTTATTGAGATGCTTTCTCACATATCAGATGCACGTCGTGACACTAAGTCTGAATCCTCTACAGAAATTGAAGAACGAACGACCCGAGTAATTGAGTTGATGACAACGCTCGTATCAGTCCTCTGTGATTGGTCTGAGAAAGGAGTCGTTGGTGTAGCAAAGGACTGCCCAGACTCTCTTCGCGATATGGCCAAGGCTATCTTTAGAAAAACCAAGCTCCTTCAAGGCGGACTCTGGACTTGCATTTCGTGTGGCAATATTGTGAATGCGAAAGAAACTCGAGCGCTCATGTGTACAGATTGCGATAGTAGCATCTCCAGAAGTGATATCCATGAACGTTTTGATAAGATGGTTGGTCGCAATCGAAGTGGTTATGGAAGATCAACTGAGAGCCAGATTGATGATTAGCCATGGAGTTGAAAATCAAGTCCTTTCTTTAGAAACATACGAGCTTCATCTACTTCTGTTCGCGAAACTCCAATTTCATCCACCTGAAATATGATTTCTCTATCCTTGGATTCTTCGAGGAACAATACAACTGGATCTAATCCTGCAGCACTCCCTGCACTGACAAGCGGTGCAGTTATGCCATCATAATAGTCAGACCTTCCCAGCGGGATATCCATTCTGTTCAGCAGTCTATCTCCTTTTTTGGAGAGTACTTGACCGCAAGTTGGTCCATCGTGAGTCATCATGGCAACAACAAATCTTGTTGGTACATGTCCTCTAATGTAAAACAACAGGTCTGTCATCCAGTCAAACTCGCGAATCATGACATCACCAAAGACAATCATGAGATCCTCCGCCACCATTCCATGGACTGGAACTACTGGGGGTTTTAGGTCAATGGGGTATCGATTCCAGGATGAGAAAGCTGGTGAGTTGAAAAGCAGAACAGTTTCGAATTCGTTATGCTCGTACAGATTTCTGCAAAGTGCTTGTCCAATGGGATTGAGACCAAGGATGACTGTGTAGGTTTCAGTAATTTTACGTTTCTTGTATACCTCAAGAATAGGAGAAATCCACTCCTGCTCAAACTCTGAAACTTGCTTCACCCACTCATTTCTGTATCATTAGAACTAATGACTGTTCTCATGGAATCTCCCTTGGATTGAGTCTGCCTTTCCTTATTACTTACGTTGGTTCTTGTTGTGAAGTCCTATCGATGAATTCAAAAGGAAGTATCATCAGGCGCGGGGATGTCAAGAGCACGATATATGTACGTTCTTGAGGTGTTAATATGTCTGGCGAAGATAAAACACTCAATCCATTTGAGATTGCTAAAAGACAGATAGATATTGTCGCAGAATATATGGATCTTGAACCTGATATTCTGGAACTTTTGAAGCATCCAAAAAGAGTTCTGGAAGTTGCTATTCCTGTGCGTATGGACACTGGTAGGATCAAGGTGTTCACTGGATATAGAGTTCAGCACAATGAGGCTCGTGGACCATTCAAGGGTGGAATCCGATATCACCCCCAAGTAGACCTTGATGAAGTAAAGGCGCTGTCTATATGGATGTCTATGAAGACCGCTGTAGTTGATATTCCCTACGGTGGTGCAAAAGGAGGTATCATCTGTAACCCCAAAGAGATGAGCAAGAATGAACTTGAGCACTTAACCCGAAGATTCACTTCAGAAATTTCAATGATAATTGGACCATATAGAGATGTGCCTGCACCAGATGTTAATACAAATTCACAGACTATGGCTTGGATTATGGACACCTTCAGTATGATTGAGGGTTATGCTGTTCCTGAGGTCGTCACTGGAAAACCCATTGAGATAGGTGGGTCACTCGGTAGAAACGAGGCAACTTCGAGGGGTGCAGTGATTTGCGTTAGAGAGGCCGCCAAGGTTATTGACTTTGACCTATCCGGCGCAACAGTCGCTATCACTGGATATGGTAATGTAGGCTACAATGCAGCATGGTTGATAGAGGAGCTCGGTTCAAAGGTCGTTGCAGTAAGTGATTCACGAGGAGCTATCTACATCCCTGATGGTTTGGATGCTAAAGAGGTCAAACAACACAAGCAGCAGACTGGTAGCGTTAAGGACTACCCTGGAGCAAAGAATATCGAACAGAGCAAGGTTTACGAACTTGAAGTTGATATTCTTATTCCTGCAGCATTAGAGAATGAGATTACAGCGGAGAACGCTGACAAAGTAAAGGCAAAAATAATCTCGGAAGGGGCTAACGGTCCTACGACCCCAAAGGCTGATGAGATTCTCTTCAAGAAAGGTGTATTTCTTGTACCTGACATTCTCGCGAATGCAGGAGGAGTCACTGTGTCTTACTATGAGTGGCTACAGAACCTAACTCGTGAATATTGGCTAGAGGAAGAAGTCAATACTAAGCTCGAGAAGCGCATTGTGAAGGCCTTTAATGACGTGCACGAGATATCAAAAGAGAATAAGGTCCATATGAGGACTGCAGCATATATCCTTGCGGTTGGGCGTATTGCAGCAGCTCATCGATTTAGAGGACTTTATCCATAGGTTTGGTTAGGCTGTCACAGACAGCCCTCCTATCCTTTTCCTATATATTTTGAAGATTCACGAATTTATTATCAAACTGATTTTAAAAAGAGAAGGTTGGGGATCAAAGTCCCCATTTATTTTGTAAGAACTACAAATCCTGTAGAATCTTTTCCATCTGCTTCGCCTGGTAACGATGAGGCATTGGGATTCCAGTGACCTCTTCAGCCAGAGGAGTGAGTGAACATACATCATCTCTATCAAGGAGATCAATCTTCCACTTTCTGTTCCCTGCAAGCAGCTGCTTTAGTCCAGTACCAATACGCTCATGATAGTATGAGTAGACACCAACTGCTCCCTTAGGCATATTCTTGTATTTGTCACCCCACTTAGCTCTTAGTTTGGGTGAGGAAACCATGTATTTCTCAGGATCGTCGCCGTAATCCTTTACGAAAGACTTTGGAAGTTTACCCTCCTTAGCTAGCTCAGCATAGTAAGTACCCTTGAAGGATGCAGTGATTGGTGACCTTGCCATTGCGACAGCTGTCACAAGCGGTCCTTTGCCATCCAAGTTGGACATTGCGATAGCCTTGAAAATGGCCGTTTCCTCAATCATTCCACCTGCAATAGCGAGTGTCGGAACATGCTTGCCTTTCTTCTTGAGAATCTCGGCGCACTTTAGGATTTGAGTATAGAGATATAATGTTGGTGTACTGGCTTCATTCATCA
>VAPA010195647.1_pt1 | contig 10714 bp, 7 predicted proteins | sample 3395041 | NCBI WGS metagenome assembly VAPA01 (sample SAMN08290432, study PRJNA428436) | hydrothermal vent metagenome | isolation source: Deep-sea hydrothermal vent chimney | place: Indian Ocean: Southwest Indian Ridge | depth 1973 m m
ATACTCTTCCTTTTCCTGGCTAACCGCTTCGTTAAAATGCTTGTTAAGTGAACTGCTATTCGATATAGCGAAGAAAGTAACTATAAGAGATGTGCAGAAAAAGATTACTAGTGTGTAAAGATATTTTTTTTTGTACATTTTTAAAGTGTCCTTGCTAAAATATTATCGCAAAGTTATTTATTAAGTTTTAAACTGCTATTTTTCAAAATGTAATATAAGCTTGATTATTTGCCAAGTCAAGGATAAGTTCGTTATGAGTAAACGCTAAGTGTTAAAAATTTATTGACATAACGACCCATAATGCTTAAACTTGCATTCCTGGTATAAAAGGGCGATTAGCTCAGCTGGCTAGAGCGCTTGCCTTACAAGCAAGATGTCATAGGTTCGAGTCCTATATCGCCCACCATCATAAAAGAGATAAAGATTTATGGCTTTTACAGAAAAGAAAGGGGCCGTAGCTCAACTGGTTAGAGTACCAGACTGTCGATCTGGATGTTGCGGGTTCGAGTCCCGTCGGCCTCGCCATATATAAATCATTTATTCATCTTGGTTTTTTAGAATCGTTTTATTGAGGCGATCATCACGCTTACTGGTACGCTTCGGTTGAAAACCTCGTTGTGGCGCTGGTTTTTAATAAATGCGCCCATAGCTCAATTGGATAGAGTATCGGTCTACGAAACCGGGGGTTGCACGTTCGAATCGTGCTGGGCGCGTATAAATCCTTTTGAGTTCTCGTTGTAACATTCATGATAACTGAATCCCGTTCGCATGAATACTATATGCGGCTGGCAATCGCTGAAGCAAAAAAGGCCTTTGAAAAGGACGAAGTCCCTGTAGGAGCCATAATTGTTTATGGCAATAGTGTAATTGCGAAGGCGCATAATCAACGGGAGATGTTATTAGACCCCACAGCTCACGCTGAAATGATTGCCATCACACAGGCATCTGCATATCTTCAAAACTGGAGGCTAAGCGATACTACCGTATATATAACCTTGGAACCATGCACAATGTGCGCAGGAGCATTGGTTCAGGCCCGGGTCAAAAACCTGGTATACGGAGCAAAAGATGATAAATACGGCGCTTGTGAGTCTACCGTAAATTTGGTTAATGATCCTCGTTTTAATCACCGCGTGAATGTTATCTCTGGAGTTTTAGAGGATGAGTGTAGCTTGCTTTTGAAACAATTTTTTCTGAAAAAACGTCGGGATGATTGATCTCTCGGCTGAAACAGCAAGCCAGTTTATGCCGGGTAGACGGGTTGTTCTACCATAGTAAAGTGGAGGGATGGCTGAGCGGTTGAAAGCGCTGGTTTCGAAAACCAGTTGGGGAGAAATCTTCACGCGAGTTCGAATCTCGCTCCCTCCGCTTTGGTATGGAGGGTCATTTCCCAATAACTATATATTTACCCGGATTGAGGCAGGTCTGATTTTCCTTCACTCAATCTCGGATTGGAGAGGTGTCCGAGTGGCCGAAGGAGCACGCTTGGAAAGCGTGTAGGTGGGTAACTGCCTCGCGGGTTCGAATCCCGCCCTCTCCGCCATAAAAAAAATGGTTGTATGTTCTTTACGTTTTTTAAGTAACATCAGTTGAAATTCTGGCCGTGCTAGACGGGGAGCTAGCGGTTCCTTGTGACCTGCAAACCGCTTATGCAGGGTCGATCGCTTTTTGGAGGTTTTTCGGACTTTTGGTACTTTTTAAGTAAGTGGTGTTGAAGGCTGGGTCTCATGCAATAAGGCTATGTGAACCTGGTCAGATGCGGAAGCAAGCAGCCATAAGCATTTGTACTTATGTGCCGTGAGGTTGCCTGGTTGGAGCTAACTGCCTGGAAAGTCCAGCGGAAAGAAAATCGAATAAAAGTGCACGGCCGTTTTTGCTAATTTAGGGAAGATATGTCATATATAGTTCTATCGAGAAGATATCGACCAAAATCATTTAATGAAATTGTCGGGCAAAAACATGTAGTTACTACATTGGTAAACGCAATTCAGACAGACCGCGTTGCCCATGCTTATTTGTTTGCCGGCCCTAGAGGGGTTGGCAAGACATCTATGGCAAGAATACTCTCCAAGGCCCTCAATTGTCAAACAGGAATCACCGATACCCCTTGCAATAAATGCTCTACCTGTAATAGCATTACAAGCGGTAATGGTATTGATGTTCTGGAAATAGACGGGGCTTCCAACCGTGGTATAGATGAGATAAGAAATATCAGGCAGAATGTGGGGTATGCCCCTGCCGCTTCAAGATATAAAATTTACATTATAGATGAGGTACACATGCTGACAAAGGAAGCGTTCAATGCAATCTTGAAAACGTTAGAAGAGCCTCCTGAACATGTTAAATTTATCTTTGCTACTACCTCACCAAGCCGTGTGCCTGACACCGTTCAGTCTCGCTGCCAGAGGTTTGATTTCAAAAACATCTCCATACCTGATATTAGTGACCGGCTGGCACAGATTTGCAAAGCCGAAAATATTGCTGCAGAGGAAGAGGTGCTCCAATCCATTGCAAAATATGCCAGGGGAGGATTGAGAGATTCCGAATCAATTTTAGACCAGCTCGCGGCCTTTTGTCATGAAAAGCTAACATTAAGAGACGTTTACGATATTTTTGGAGTCGTCAGTGAAGAGAAACTCTCAAGTTTAATTAATAGCTTTATTGAAAAAAATCCTGAATTATCTATAGAAATATTCCATGATATAATGGAAAGCGGAAAGGATATAGAGGGTTTTATTGACCAGCTACTTCTTTACATTCGTGATTTGCTCCTTGTTTCCGTTTGTAAAAAGGAACGTGATACTATAGAAACTGTATCAGGAGATCTCGGTCTGTTACGAATGCAGTCTTCATCATTTTCTCCTGATACACTAATGTATATGTTTCAGGTAATTTCTGAGGCCAAGACAAAAACAAGGGATTTACTCCAACAGAAGATTTATCTGGAAGTTTTATTTGTAAAACTTGCTACTATGGAAGAATTAAGGCCACTAAGCTCCGTTTTAGACAAAATAGAAGGAATGAAAAAAATGTTTGAAGGGAATGCAAATGTTACCGATAAAGTAGTATCCATAAGCAAAGCAAATATTCCTGTGCAGGTAAAACCGAGGATACTAGAAAAACCTTCTAATGATCACGTCGTTTTGAATAAAAAGGCAAGTCCTGATATTAGCTTTGCTGATACCTGGAATAGAGTAATGATTGAGATCCTGGCAAAAAAAAAGACAACCTGGGCTCTTCTACAGAATGCAAGGGCATTAAACATTGATGACAACGAAGCGATTATTGAAGTCCCAAAAAATTACCTTATTCACAAAGAAAGGCTTGAAAAACCTGAAGAAAAGCGGATAATTGACAATTGTCTGGAGAAAGTAACGGGAAAGAAGGTTCATGTAAAAATAATAGTCTCAAAAAATGGTTTTCAAGTAGTTGATAATAAAAATAGCAGCCATGGAGTGGTACAAGAAGGAAAAAGCAAAAAATTGGATGACGATATAAAAAATGAGCCTATGGTGAAGAAAGCTATCGAATTTTTTGACGGGTCAATTGTTAATATAAGGGAGGAAAAGGGATGAAGGGAATGGGTAACATGGGCAACATGATGAAGCAAATGCAAAAACAGGCTGCAAACATGCAGAAGCAAATGGAATCTATTCAGGCCAGCCTTAAAGAGCGCGTCATAGAAACAAGCTCTGGCGGCGGGATGGTAACCGTACATGTAAATGGGAAGCAAGAGCTTTTATCTATAAAAATTGATAAGGAAGTTGTTGACCCTGATGATGTCCAAATGCTGGAAGACCTTATATTAGCGGCAGTATCTCAGGGTATGAAAAAATCTCAGGAAATGCATCAAGAGGAAATGGGGAAGTTGACAGGTGGTATGAACATACCAGGATTACCAAATTTATTTTAAATAAAAAGCTATATAAAAATGAAAACGTATCACAACTGGCGAGAGGCATGCCGTCGGGAAGTTATCTGGAATATGCAAACTCTGCAGTTATAGCCGATGCGATTCATGGTAGAAAATTAATGCAAAAAAATTAAATTTTTCAAGGTTACCGTATATGAGAATAGATACAATACTATCACCGCAACTTCGACAACAGATGAAACTGGCGCCCCAGGTGATCCAGTCCATTGAGATACTCCAGCTCCCTATGTTGGCGTTAGTAGAGCATGTACAGCAAGAGCTGATGGAGAATCCCGTATTAGAAGAAGTTGCTGATGAAGAGAAAGATGAGCAGAAAACAGATGAACAAAAAACACTTGATGATGCGCTTACAGAAGGCAAAGACCAGGAAGAAGCGAAAGAGGATGAAGAATTTAAAAGGCTTGGAGAAATGGCAGATGATTGGGGAGACTACTTTTCTCAAACAAATATAAAAAGAAGTGATGCTGGAGAAGAACGAGATCGCAAGCAGGAAGCATTAGAAAATACGGCCGCAGGATCAATGTCACTTCAAGATTATCTTCTTGGGCAGTTATCGATTATGGAATTAGATGATTCGCTTATGGCAATCTGTGAAAACATAATTTTTAACATTAATGATATCGGATATCTGGCTTATCCTTTGGAAGAAATTGTTGAACCAATGGAAACACCCGTAAGTATCGAACAAGCAAATGACGCCCTGAACATTATACAAAGCATGGAACCGCTTGGCGTAGGAGCACGAAATTTGAAAGAATGCCTTCTGCTGCAATTAGATAAACGAGACTCTGATTATAATATTGCTAAGGAATTAATCTCAAATCACCTTGAAGACGTTGAAACAAAGAAATATAAGCTTATAGCAAAAAAGTTGGGATATAACCTGGAACTGATCAAAAAAGTTATAGAATTCATTAAGACGCTGAATCCCAAACCCGGTTCTTTTTTTAACACTGATCGAATACCATATGTAACGCCAGAAGTCAAAGTGGATTGTGTGGACGGGAAATATGAAGTTACACTCGTAGGAGACCATAATCTTCCGCGCATTTATATAAGCTCGTTTTATAAAGACGTTCTTGTTGGTAAAGGTCATGACATAGATACAAGGCGTTATATTCGCAAAAAAATCGAATCTGCCAGATGGCTTATAGATGCTATTGAACAAAGAAAGGGAACACTGCACAAAGTGGCAGTCAAGATAGTAGAAATGCAGAAGAAATTTTTTGAAGAAGGCACCCTCGCCCTCCGGACTTTGAAAATGCAGGATGTGGCAGATGCCGTAGGGATCCATGTATCAACGGTAAGCCGCGCCATAGCCCATAAGTATGTACAAACTCCTAAAGGAATTTATGAGTTGAAATATTTTTTTACCGGAGGGTTTATGAATGCGGACGGCAACATGGAATCGTGGGAAGCGACAAGACAAAAATTGGCAAAAATTGTAAATGAAGAAAACAAATCAAGCCCCTTAAGTGACGAGGGAATTGCTGCTAAATTAAGAGAAATGGGTGGTGATATTGCGCGAAGAACGGTAACTAAATATAGAAGAAGCATGAAAATCCCTTCATCAAGAAGAAGAAAAGAATGTTAAACGCTCACTAATTCTAATTACGTTTTACTAAAAGACGATGACGTCAATTGATATCGCGAAAAAATCTATTATGCTTCTCATATTTGTAGTGTGCGCTTCCGGATGCTATTCGTCCAACGAAAGACAGGGTGCTGCTCGTAAGCGTGCATTAAAAAAGGATATGAGATTATTACAAAAAGATGTCGACTCTTTTCTCGGCACCAATGAACCTTCAATGCTCAGTGAGTGACAGAGACTTCTGGTTCAGCAGAAAATCATTCATATATAATATTTTCACCTACCACGCTATAGCTAGATGCTAATCAGCAAAACACTCAATTCATAACAAATCATAGTTTAAGGTTTTATAATATGATCTCTTACCTTTCATTGCAGAGTTATTTCATGGAGTATCTTTAATGTCACACGATTTTGACCTGATAATTAAAAATGGTATTCTCGTTGATGGGACCGGTAATGCCAAGAGAGTTGCGGATATTGGGATTCGAGGCGATAAAATTGTTTATATAGATAATATTATTAACAACTCAGATTGTGACATTATTGATGCCACTGGCTGTATCGTCGCACCGGGATTTATTGACATCCATTCACATAGTGATTTTTTCTGGTTAGTCAGCCCGGAAAGTGAAAGTAAAATCTATGATGGTGTTACCACAGAGATTTGTGGGAACTGTGGCATATCCGCATTCCCGTTAAAAGGCCAATTACTTGAAAACAAAAAAAAAGGGTTCAGCAAATTCGGATTGGATATTAATTGGCAAACCGCTGAGGATTTTTTTGCAAGGGCACATGAAGCGAAGAGTTCTATTAACAGAGGGTTTCTGGTTGGCCATGGTAACATCCGCGCTTGTGTATTGGGGTATGAAGACCGTGAACCGGATAATAATGAGCTTGTTACAATGGAACAGGAATTACGAGATGCGATGGAATCGGGTGCTTTTGGTATGTCAAGCGGATTGGTTTATCCACCGGGATGCTACGCAAAAACAGATGAATTAATTACATTATGCAAAATAGTCAGGGAATACAATGGTATATATGCTACCCATATGAGGAATGAAGGTGACGATTTAGAAGCGGCCTTATGCGAAACGATAAATATTTCTAAAGAAAGTGGAGTAAATACTCAAGTCTCCCACATTAAGACATGGGGGAAGAACAATTGGTGGAAGATTGATAAAATAGAAAGCCTGCTTGAGGATGCCAGGGTCGACGGTATTAAAATCACATGTGATCGGTACCCATATACGGCATCGGCAACAGATTTAGATATCATTTTGCCTGATTGGGTATATGAGGGAGGAACAGTCGAAGAGAAAAAAAGGCTAGTGGATCCTTTTTGCAGAGAGCGTATTATTAAAGAAATGGAGCAAGAAGGCTTGAGCCAGGAGTTTTGGGGAACCATAATGATATCATCCGTGTTTAATAAAGAAAAAAGAGGCTATGAAGGAAAAACGATTGCCGAGATTTCAAGGACATTAAAAACACCCCCTTTAGAATTTGTTCTCGACCTTTTATATGAAGAAGATTGTAAAGTAAGCGTTATATTCTTTAATATGTCAGAAGAAAATCTTGCCAGGATCTTGAAGTGGGACACTGTAATGGTCGGTTCTGATAGCTCTCTTCGTTCTTTAAAAGGAGTATTAAATTACGGAAAACCACATCCAAGAGGCTACGGTACTTTTTCCAGAGTAATAAGAAAATATGTTAATGAAACCTCCATTTTATCTATCGAAGAAGCTATATATAAAATGACAGGGTTTCCCGCTCAAACGCTGGGACTTAAAGACAGAGGAATTTTAAGGGAAGGATACTTTGCAGATATAACAATTTTTGATCAGGAAACGATCGCAGAGCAAGCAACGTTTACAAGCCCGCATAATTACTCTACAGGTATCAAGAATGTCTTAGTAAACGGCAAATTAACTATTAATAACGGTAAACACGAGAGCGTTACGAATGGGACGATTCTCGAGAAATAGATTTTAAACCGGAACACTCTAAACAAAGCAAAATGAGTATCGATTAACATATTGCTATTGACACTGGATTATACTACTATTTGAACGTGTTAAATCACTATTATATTTGATTGTGTTTTATACCTAAAAGGAGGTTTTTGTGTACAATAAAAGACGGAATATCAAAAAGTACTTTTTACCCTTTATAGCTTCGCTGTTTGCTTTATCATTGATCCTGGGATACACGAGTAATGCGAAAGCGGCAACAAGTGCAGGGGAATTAGAACAGTCTTTAATGCATGTTTCGGAAGATGTCAAACTTTCCGTTGTCTCCATCACAACGGTAAAAGTATTCAAACATCCTGCTGCGGGAGGATACCATGGTGATCAGTACGGGCGTGGGCGTGGTGATCAGTATGGACGTGGACATGGTAATGGTGGTGGTAGGCGTGACAGAAGGGGCGGTCCGTTCGATGATTTTTTTGACAAATTTATGCCAAAAGCACCACCAAAGGGAGAGTTTAAAACACAGAGCCTTGGCTCCGGTGTAATAGTAAAAATTGATGGTGAAAAAGCTTACATCCTGACCAATAACCATGTCGTTGCAGAATCGGACGAATTAAAGGTTAAGCTCAGCGACAAGAGAGAATTTGATGCAGAAATTGTAGGCACAGACGAACAGACAGATTTAGCAGTGATAAAAATTGAAGGAAAGAATTTGAAAGCGGCAAGGATGGGAGACTCTGAGGACTTGAGACAGGGACAGTGGGCTATTGCAATCGGCAACCCTTTTGGCCTTACCCATACCGTTTCAGTCGGTGTTGTCAGTGCGATAGGCAGATCAGGCGTCGGCATTGCAAATTATGAAAATTTTATTCAAACCGACGCTGCGATTAATCCCGGAAACAGTGGAGGCCCATTACTGAATATTGATGGTGAGATTATAGGGATCAATACCGCGATTTTCACTCGTTCGGGTGGTTACCAGGGAATAGGATTCGCTATCCCTGTAAACATGGCAAAAGCCGTGCTCAGAGATCTTATTGATAAAGGAAAAGTAACTCGAGGCTGGTTAGGTGTCGCCATTCAGAATATGGACGAATCACTTGCAGAGCAATTTGGCGTAGAGGTTACCGAAGGAGTTTTGATAAGTGATGTGCAGGATGGTTCCCCTGCCAAGGAAGCAGGTTTCGAAAGAGGCGATATTGTAATCGGATATGATAACAGGGAAATAAGTGATGTTAATCGTTTGCGTAACTTCGTCGCCCAAACTGAGGTTGGCAAGAAGGTTAAAGTTAAGGTCTTGAGAAAAGAAAAGGAAAAGATTTTAACTGTGAAAATAGGTGAGCAGCCGTCAGATTTATTTGCTTCAGGCAAAACATCTATTGGTAATGAGCTGGGTATATCAGTACAAGAATTAACTGAAGAATTAGCTAAGAGTTTTGAATTTGAAGGTGAAACCGGTGTAGTTGTTACTGCTATAGAGCCAGGCAGCCCTGCAGCTCTGGCTGATGTGAAAGAAGGTGATTTAATAAAGGAAGTTAATCGAGAAAAAATTAATAATTTAGAAGAATTCAAAGGTGCATTGAAGCGTACTGGCAAAGGTAAAGACATTCTATTTTTGTTAAGAAGAGGTATGCATACACGTTTTGTGATAATTAAGAGTAAGTAGAAAAGCAGATTTTTCTAACTGCGGAAGAGGTTATTATCACAAAGAAAAGTTAAGCCTCGTTACCAGAACACGGTAACGGGGCTGATTTTTTGGATCAAGCTTGAGAATCTTCAAAAAGAGGCGAGAGGCTTTGTAGCCTTTTAATTATCGGTACCAGTTTTTCCAGTATGTAATCAACATCATCTTCAGTATTGTATTTACTCAGACTAAACCTGATTGTGCCTCTGCTGGTAACAGGAGGGATCCCCATCGCCTGCAAGACGTGAGATGGCTCTGCCGAGCCTGTTGTGCACGCGGAACCCGAAGAGGTCGCTATGCCTGCCATATCAAGCAGAAGCAGGGTCGCCTCCCCTTCAACATATTCGAAGCTTACGTTACTCGTATTGGGTAGACGCTCACTGTTCTCTCCGCTTATTACCACATGAGTAAGCTGGTCCTTAATACCTTTTTCCAGTTTATCCCTGAGACGCCTCACTTCTGTCTGTTCTTGCTTTACAAATCCTTCCGCTAATTCGCAAGCCTTGCCCAGTCCAATAATATAAGGAACGTTTTCTGTCCCACTCCTTCTATTATCCTCCTGATGACCACCAATCATCAAAGGATCAATCCTCACTCCTTTTCGTATGAACAGAACGCCAACACCTTTTGGCGCATGAAGCTTGTGCCCGGACATTGACAGAAGATCAATATGGCTGTTTTTAAGATTTACGGGGATCTTGCCAATTGCCTGGACCGCGTCACAGTGAAAAAGCGCACCTTTTTCTTTGATTATTTTACCGATTTCTTCTATCGGAAATATCACGCCTGTCTCATTATTTGCATGCATGATAGAAACAATAGCCGTGTTATCCTTTATGGAATCTCTCAGCTCATCCAGATCAAGCATTCCATCGCTATTGACGCCAAGCTCTGTTACTTCGTAACCGTTCTTCCCAAAATATTTACATACATTTAAAACCGCCGGATGTTCTACCTTGGTTGTAACGACGTGCTTTTTGTCAGGATGCGCTTCCAACGAACTGTGTATGGCATAATTATTACTCTCTGTTCCACAACTCGTAAATACGATTTCAGAGGTATCTGCACCCAGAATGGTTGCTACTCTTTCTCTGGCAAGATCCATCTTGCTCGCCACTTGCCTTCCAAAAGTATGTATGCTTGATGGGTTACCGTAAAATTCCTTAAAATACGGCAGCATCTCTTCCAAAACTTCATCATCAACTCGTGTTGTCGCGTTATTATCAGCGTAAACTGACTTCATACGTAAATCTCCATTTTAGGGTTCGAGAAAAAATAACTTTACATTTTATCGTGCTCAGGTTTAGGTCAGATTTGGTCGATCTGATTGAACCGAACCGGAAGCCCAGCCGTAGCTGCGTTGAGGATTCGGTGAGTGAAGACCGGACAAAGATGGCCTGAAAATGAGATGTGAGAAGGTAAAAGTATTTCTTCTCGAACCCTCAATATAAATCAGTACGTCTATGTTCAAATAAAGGTATCTCTGATCTTACCTCTTCCAATAAATCTAAATCTATTTCCGCGAAAATCAT
>VAPA010461746.1_pt1 | contig 10703 bp, 8 predicted proteins | sample 3395041 | NCBI WGS metagenome assembly VAPA01 (sample SAMN08290432, study PRJNA428436) | hydrothermal vent metagenome | isolation source: Deep-sea hydrothermal vent chimney | place: Indian Ocean: Southwest Indian Ridge | depth 1973 m m
ATATGCGGCTTCAGGTTTTAGTTTCAATAATCCTTCCTCTATCAGATCCTTGACAGCTACTCCTTTCCAGGCCGTATCAAATTTACTCCAGCGTGTGACGCAATGGACATCCAGGGTGATCTCCCTGTGGGGAAGCTCCTGAAATTCTTCCCAGGTCCAGCTGCACTCTTCGATGACTTCACCCCAGATCTTAAATTTCCAGGTCTCAGGATCGAACTCGGGCACAACACCATAATGCAGCACAGGAAATTTCAGAGTTAAACTCTGACCGGGGGGAAGGCGTCCCTCACTCTCCATCTTTTTTTCTTGAGCATGTCTGTCAATGGCCTGAGGCATTAGATTCCTTTTTATTAAAATTCAAGACTGCTGTCGGGCTGGAGCACATGAACCTCGGAATCGGTTTCTGATTCCACGCGCTTCTTCCAGGCTGTCGGGTCCTGGGCAATAAGCTCCCAGGTATTGTAATGGGCAGGGATGACATGTTTGGGCTGGATCAATTTCACTGCCCTGAGGGCGTCATCCGGACCCATGGTGAAATTGTCCCCGATAGGCAGGATTGCCAGATGAATGTCTTCTTCGCCGATCAGGGACATGCCGGCAAACAGGCCGGTGTCTCCTGCGAAATAGATCTTTTTTCCATCCGGCGTGGTGATCAAAAAACCGCCCGGCATTCCCCCGTAGGACCCATCTGGCAGGGATGATCCGTGGATGGCCTGGGTCAGCTTCACATAACCAAAGGGATAATCGTGTCCCCCTCCGATATGCTGAGGGAACACTTCCGCGCCCCTGGCTGCCAGCCAATTGGCAACCTCAAAATTGGCGATGACTTTTGCGCCGGTCTTTTTGACTATTTCGACCGCATCGCCAACATGGTCTCCGTGGCCGTGTGTGATCAGCAGGTAATCGGGATTGAGGTCTTCTGCCCTGGTCTTTGTGGCAGGATTATCCGTAAAGTATGGATCGATCAGGATTTGATGGCTGCCTATGGTTAAGCCAAAGGTCCCGTGACCGTAGTAAGTTATATTAAAACTCATTGGTACCTCCCGGATTGGCGTTTTTTCGATCAGATCATATTGCTGGCTTAATTATAAAACAGCTTTTGTTTCCTCGGGTGGGTGTTCAGTCATAAAATGGTCCACCTTGAGGTAAAATCATTTGAGTGTCAGGTGATTCCTGAAAAGCTTTCATCCATTCTAGTGGTTTATTAGTTATTTGCGAGGTTAATGATGGCAAAATCCAGCGACCGTTTTTATTTAGGCCGAATATTCGATCCCAAAAAAGGTGAGATCACTCCGGATCCATTGATGTATGATCCAGATGATTTAACGACCCATGCAGTTGTTTTGGGCATGACGGGTTCGGGTAAAACTGGTTTATGCATAGGTCTGCTGGAGGAGGCGGCTTTACAGGGGATTCCAGCCTTAATGATAGATCCCAAGGGCGATATCACCAATGCTCTGCTGCATTTCCCTGAACTGCTTCCGGAAGATTTTCTTCCCTGGGTAAATCCGGATCAGGCCCGCAGGGATGATAAAACCATTGAAGAATCTGCCGCAGATGCAGCTTCTCTGTGGAAGAATGGATTGGAAAAATGGGGCATCGGATCTGAGCGGATCAGGGCACTGAGTGAATCGGCTCATTTTGCCGTGTATACCCCTGGATCGGAAGCTGGGATCCCGGTCAATGTTCTGGCCTCGTTAAAGGCGCCTGGTTTGCCCTGGGATGAAAACAGGGAAATGCTGGCGGAAAAGATCTCTGGCATCGTAATGGGGCTGCTGGGCCTGGTAGGTTTGGATGATCTTGACCCGGTTCGCTCCAAAGAACATATTCTTCTCAGCAATATTTTCCAAAGTGCCTGGAGCAGAGGCCGCGACCTGGATCTGACCGAGTTGATCCTGCAAATCCAGAATCCGCCCTTTGACAAATTGGGTGTATTGGAATTGGACAGCTTTTTCCCTGAGAAGGAAAGGCTGGAATTATCGATCCTGCTCAACAACATCATGGCTGCTCCAACTTTTCAAGCCTGGCTTGAAGGTGAACCGCTGGATATAGATTCGATGCTTTATGGAAGTGACGGAAAACCCCGCCACAGCGTGTTTTACATTGCCCACCTCTCAGATGCTGAACGGATGTTTTTTGTGACCTTGTTATATTCTGCCGTAGAGACCTGGATGAGAACCCAAAAAGGTTCCACGTCTCTCCGGGCGCTGATCTATTTTGATGAAATTTTCGGATATCTTCCCCCGGTAAAAAACCCTCCCTCCAAAACACCCATGCTGCGCATGTTAAAACAAGCCCGGGCTTTTGGAGTAGGGCAGGTGCTGGTTACCCAGAACCCTGTTGATGTGGATTATAAGGCTATGTCCAACGCCGGAACCTGGTTTATCGGTAAATTGCAAACTGAACAGGATAAAAACCGCCTGCTGGACGGATTGGAAGGAGCAGCTCCGGGACTGGACCGCAAGACCTACGATAAATTAATTTCAACCCTGGATAAGCGGGTCTTCCTGCTGCATAATGTGCATGAAGATCAGCCAGTTTTGTTCCATACCCGCTGGGCTATGAACTACCTGACCGGACCATTAACCCGGGTGCAGCTGCCTGCTCTGAACCAGCTTGTAGGAGCAGGAGCACAAAAAGGGGAGCCTAAATCTCAGCCAGCCCAACGGCCATCAAGTACATCGAGTTCGAGAGTGACAAGCCCGAAAGGATCTTCCAGCACCAGGCCAAATGTTCCCGCCGGTATCGATGAATATTATTTGCCCAACACTTTGAGTTTCCTGAAAGCAGTTGACGCTGCCGGTTTGGCTTCACCTCAGGACGAAAAATTCTCTATATTATACAAACCGGCCTTAATAGCACAGGCAACTGTGCGTTTCCTGAAGAGAAATTACAATCTCGATTATGATCTGGTGACGACGGCGCTTGTCAAAGAGACTGGCCGTCAAGCCCGGGTCCGCTGGGACGAATGGATTTCTGACCCCATTGACTTGGATGGCCTGGAACCCGGTGCGAGGTCAGATGCGCGCTTCCAGGAATTGTCTTCGCCATTAACTGATGGATCAAGAATCCGGGAGCTGGAAACGGATTTTAAGAATTGGATTTACCATACTGTCACAGTCCCGGTCAGGGCCAACGAGGAACTGAAAATATATGTCGGCCCCGAGGTATCCCAGGGAGAATTCCGCCGCCTATGTGCCAGCGCTGCTGAAAAAGCCCATGATGACGAGCGAGAAAAAGTGAATAAAAGCTTTGATAAAAAACTAGACACTATTAAAGATCGTTTGCTGAGGGAAGAGCGCGAATTGAATGAGGACCAGGCAGAACTGTCCCAGCGCAAAATAGAAGAGGTTGGCACCCATGCGGAAAACCTGATCAGCCTGCTGGCGGGCCGTCGGCGCAGAATAACTACCTCGCTGACCAAACGGCGGATGACCAGTCAGGCCAAGGCGGATGTGGAAGAATCCCTGGATGCAATTGAAGCTTATAAAAAGGAAATCGAGCATCTGGAAAGAGAACGTCAGGAAGGCTTACGTGAAGTTAATGAAAAATGGCAGGAAATCCTGGAGGGGGATATTGAAATACCTGTTACGCCTTATAAGAAGGACATTCTCCTGGAGATCTTTGGGGTTGCCTGGTTCCCGTATTATCTGTATGATGATGGCGGCAGGGATATCGAGCTCGCGGCGTATAAGGGTTAATTGTTAGAAAGTTCAAAGAGTATGATTTAAACAGTAAATTGGGATGAAAGGTGGGGATAATAAACGTAGAGTTAAAAGTAGGGCTAAGGTTTAAAGTTTGAAGGTTGGATAGTTATTATCTATTGATGCAATTAAGGAATGACCTCTACCTCATTGGGGTTGTCAGTCAAACCTTCAACCTTCTTTTCCAATTTAATATTTTCAATTCTCGTTAAGCTAGAAGATCAAATGCACTAGTCCACCCATCAAGATCCCGATGCCTGTTCCTGCCAGGATATCTGAATAATAGTGCACACCCATTCCAACTCTGGCAAGATCCAACAGTATGGCCCAGATCAGCATGCCCGCTCCGATCCAGATATAACCGGAGAGGAGCATTATAGTGGTTAACATGATCGCCCGGGCTGCATGGCCGGATGGGAATGAATGAGGATCAGTCCGGCGGTAGATTTGGCCCCATTCACCTTCCGGGCGGGGGCGTTTAATGAGAAACTTCAATACTAAAACACTCACGGCCGTAAACAATATCCCAATGAAAAGCAGGGTGATCTGAGGTCTCCAGTCGGCGGGACCGATAAACCATAACAGTGCCAGAGCCGCGCCCCAGAACCAGGAATCGCCTGAATGGGCCAGGAAAGCGGCAGCACTTTTTATTCCAGTCTTGTCATCAGGTATGCGGATCCTCTGGGAGAGTTGATGATCCTTTTCCAGGAGAGTTTTAATTGACATGATCCCTTTCTCGGCCTAATTCCCTTTGTGCCAGCTCAAGCTGGTAGGGTTTGTCGATGTCCATTCCAATTTCCGGGTAGGGGCAGAGCAATCCCTTGCCGGTGATATTTAATCGGCGGGTCACTTTGTTCACAGCCTCATCCAGGGTGAGCCTGCGTAAAAACAGTAAAAGCAGAATATCAATGCCAATTAACCCTGCCATTCTCAAGACGCTTTTCCGGGCTCTGGTGATTTTGCCCCAGAATTCTTTTTTCTTTGTATACAGGTCCAGCTTGACTACAGAAAGATCACCCCCGCAGACATTCATCTCTTTTAGCCCGGTATAGGATCTGCCGGACTCGGGGTATTTGCTCTCCATAGTGGCTTGATCTATGACGAAATAATATAACTCATGGTCGCTTTCAAGGGATTTATTGATTACCCAGTTGACACTTTCGGGTGTGATTAAGGGTATATCAGAAGATACTACAGCAACTCTATCGGCGGCCGGGTTTATTTCCAGGATGGCATCGGCTCCGGTTTTGAAGTTGGACATCATGTCATCGCCAGCCGGCTGAAAGTTGACCACCTTTGTCCCCTGGAACTTAGCCCGCAGATTTTCACATCCAACAACCACAATCCTGTCGATGGTCTTTGCCTCTTCCAGGGCATCCAGCACCCAATGGAGCATGGTTTTGCCCTCGATTTCAAGGGCAGCTTTGGGTTTTCCTTTTGTAAAGGGATAAAGGGGTGATTCCGGGGCAGGAACACCACCTGCGAGGACAATTGCGTCCATTATGATAGGTCCTGGATTTGAGCTGACAAGTCGAGCTGCTCGATGATCTGGTCCAACTCTTCATTGCTTAAAACCCGGTCTTTTCCAGCCGCCGCAACCAGGGCTGCCTCAAACATATTTGTTCCAAAAGATCTTCCATCCAAAACTGGAGTGGTAGTTACCAGGTAACGGGCTCCCCTTTCCTTTAAGAATACAAGGTCATCTTCGGTGGTTGTGTTAGTCACGATCATCTTCCCGGATATGTCTTCCGGGCAGTGCTGTTTGATATAAATCCAATCACCGGCAATCACTGAGTTGCCCAGATAATGATTCACATATTTTGGCACGACCTCATTCTGTTTTTCGCCGGTTGGATAAAGCATTTCAATCGGCATCCTGCCCACGATCGGCAGCAGGATCGCAGCCACAAAGTTCACTACCGGGACAGAGTGCAAGGCAATGGGAATTCCCAGGCCGAACATCAAGTCTCCAAAGGTGCACTTGTATCCTGCGGCTAGAAAAGATTCTGTCATGCCGGAGCGGGTCATGCCGGCCACCAGGAAGACAGACCGGGGTTGGATAATATCACCAAGCTGTTTTTCCACATCCTGCATAACCCGGGATTCAAGAGTGGCTTTCAGGCCGCCGCCATCCACCACAGGTGTGTGTTTGACATCCCGCACCAACTTCAGTGCTGCGTGCAGGGGATAATCGCGTTTGAGGGCGTGGATATAAAGATCTATTCCTCCCACTCCAAAGGCATCCACCTTGCCATCGAGCTCACAGAATAGTTGATAGGCCTTCTCTTCGTCACCATCGGTCCCGATCCGTTCCATCATGACTTCTTCACCTAGCAGCTTGGTAACCACACTTTTGTCCCGGGATGGTGATCCCAGGCTGATGCTTACAGCTCTTTTCATGTTATAACCTCTCTCTGGGAATATTCGTATATTCTTATTATTGTAAAACACCTTTTGTTATCTAGAGTGATGAATAATGCAAAATAAAGACGATCACCTTTGTAAATAAAACAAGCAGCCTGTGTAATTGAGGCTGCTTGTCTTGTGTATTAGGTCCATTAGATAATCAGGGGATTTGCAGTACTGTTCCTGGAGTCAATGCCTGATCAATGTCAAGGTCGTTGGCGGCTGCAATAGCCCGCGGATCAACATCACCGTATAAACAGGCAATAGAGTAAAGGGAATCACCGTAGACAACCGAGTAGGTGGTCGGGTGATATTGCAGTGCGCGGTTGCCTACAAAGGCCCTGGCTGAGGCCGGGAGTGTAATATTTTCCCCGGGATAAAAGATCGTTCCACTGGCAATCCCATTGTATGTCATGATATCTTCCGGCAGAAGGTTAAATCTGCGGGCCAGACAGAAAACAAATTCTCCCTCGTGCAGAGTGTAGGTATCAGGAACTGCGTACTCAGTAACTACTTCCGGTGCCTCGGCTTCGGGAGTGCTGGTTGGAATGTCAGCTTCAGCGACAGTTGCGGTGATTTCCCCTTCTGGATCGATAGTTGCCTCCGGATCCTGGGTTTCGCCTGTTTTGGGTGTCTTTGCAATGGCCGTTTCGGTAGCCTGGCGGGCAATTTCACTCAAGTTCGTTGTCGGTGTGACAGGGGGTGGTGTGGATGCTGACATTGTACATGCTGAGAACATGAGCGACGACATAATAACGACAAAGATTAGCATGTGGTTTTTTTTCATCTAAATGTCTCTCCTTGTGAGGGTGCTAACCCCTCTTTGTTTGATCATCTGAACGAGATTTCAAATCAATCAGGGTTGATTTGATACTAGCATAATAGGTAATTAGCGTCAAGAAAGAATAAACTCACCTGACATCCTCCTTAACTTAGTGCAAGTTTAATGCCAATTTCGCATAATGGGAAAAGGAGAATTGAGCAAGGTTGGGCTGGTTTGATTGACCCTCCTCGCCCCTTCTGATAAACTAATAATTACGTGATATTAACCAAATCAGATCAACGGTCCAGTGGGAAATAATTCTATGACACAAGTACTTTATTTGAAGTGGCGGCCGGGCAATTGGGATGAGGTTATCGGCCAGGATCACATCATTACCACCCTAAAAAATGCTGTTCGCCAGGAAAGGGTATCCCATGCTCAATTATTCTCTGGACCAAGGGGAACCGGGAAAACCAGCACGGCGAGAATTCTTGCCAAGGCAGTAAACTGCCTGGCAGCTGACACGGCTGCCCGTCCCTGCAATGAATGCGCAAATTGCCAGTCAGTAAACAAAGGTGAATTCCTGGATCTGATCGAAATTGATGCTGCCTCAAATACCAGCGTGGATGACGTCCGTGAGTTGAGGGAAAAAATCAGCTTTATGCCCAATGTCGGCAGGTATAAAGTTTACGTCATTGACGAAGTCCATATGTTATCAACATCGGCATTTAATGCCCTGCTGAAAACCCTTGAGGAACCTCCTCCACATGCTATGTTCATCCTGGCAACCACAGAATCTCACAAGATCCCGATTACCGTTATCTCCCGCTGTCAACGGCATGACTTCAGGAGAATTTCCGTACCAGAGATCGTAGAACTGTTGGAAGATATGGCTGAAGAAGAAAAGATCAATGTTAAAAAAGATGTACTGGGTTTAATCGCCCGCCAGGCGACCGGCAGCATGCGGGATGCCATTTCAATTCTCGATCAGCTGGCCAACGCCGAAGATGAAGTCACGGCTGAATTGGCTCACCAGATCCTGGGGACATCGCCAGATCAGGCGGTGTTAAACTTTGTGGATGCGATATTATCAGGAAATCCAGCAGGTGGATTAAACATCCTTCATGAATCTTCTGAGAGGGGTAATGATCCGACACAATTTGCCCGACAGGTTGTGGCTTATTTCCGCAATGTCTTATTAATGCAAATGGAAAACGCCGATCAGATTGATGTGCCGGCAGAAATTTTTGATGTGATCACCAGACACAGTAATGAAATCAATACCAGGCAGCTGCTGGACTTTATCCGTATTTTTAATGCCGCGGTCAATGACAAAAGCGCATCATGGCAGCCAACCCTGCCTTTGGAAATGGCTTTCTTGGAAGCGTTGGAAATCAGCCCAACAGAAAAATCAACATCCGGGAAAAGTCCGGTGAAGAAAACCAAACCTCCAGCGAAAACACCTGATAAAAAATCCCAGACCCCTGGTAAAAAAGCCCAACCTCAAACAAAAATACCTGGTAAAAAGGCCCCGGACCCCGTTAAGAAGTCCCAACCTCCAGCGAAAACACCTGATAAAAAAGCCCAACCTCCAATTGAGGATAAACCACCATCTAGCACAGAGACCGACCAGCAACCCTTGACAGTGCTGCAAAGCTGGAAAGAAATTCTGGAAAAAGTCAGGGATGCCAATCCTGCCACCCAGGGCATACTCAATTCCTGCAAACCCCTGGGGATCAAAGATAACAAACTGGTGCTCAGTTTTGGCAGTGAAGCCATCAAAGAAAAGATGGAAGGAAATGATCACTTAAAGATCACCCAGGAGGTGATTGAAAAAGTCATTGGTGTAAAGCTGCCAGTACTTTGCCTGGTGGGCGGCAAAGATCAATCTGATCTACCCGACGGGGTGGATCCGGAAGGACTGGTAGCAGCAGTGGTGCGAGACCTGGGAGGAACTTATGTCTCGGATCAGGATGAGAACAGCTGATAATATTAATCTAATAACTTAATTAGCATTTCAACATACATGATTTCATGAGTTTATTGTTTTAACAATTTCAGATTGGAGCCAACCGTGAATATTATTCGTGTCAGATCTTCTAAGTACCTTGCTTTTATCTTGATTTCGTTCTTCATGGCATCTTGTGCACCTTCCCCGACAACACCTGATCTTACCAGCGCCAACAATAACGCTTCGACCGCAGAGTACGACCTCTGTGATCAACCACAAGACTTGGCCATCTTTGATTTGCAGGCAGCTTCTGTAATGCAGATCTTGATCGGGGAAAACGAACTGGGCCTATTGGGGGAGGACGGAGCTGCCGATCTTGCTAATGAGCTCCTGACCCTGGACGAAACTTTCTGCGGACTGGATGTGCCGGCTGAATTGCTTGAGGTCCTGGATGAGATCCAAATACTGATTGATTCCGACCGGGAGACCGAAGCAGATCAAATGTTGGATGATCTGCTTATAGAGATCGAGAGCGGAAAATTTTCTGCGGGCGTGATGTACAAGACCGCTGCGCCTGGTTTGCAGCAGGGAGGAGCAAAAACAAGGCGAACAGTCAGGGCGTATTTGATTGTTGCTGCCAGAGCACAATATTGGGGTAATGACGATAAGTTTGATCGGTTTATGGACGCTGCTAAAGATACATACTCCAAATGGGCTGCTGAAGCGATTGAAAGTGCATCTGTGGAGGAAGCCTTGAGAATTGTCGCAGAAGTCCAGCTGCTGGGTATTGAAGATCTGGATCAAGAGGCTTTGGAACGAGCCCGGGACCTGGCAGAATTGGACCTGGCAGGTGAGCTGGATCTATTTGAACCTTGTTCTGCCAGCAAAGAGGACACCGGAAAATTAATTGACGCAGCGGCTCGGGCAATTCTCCTGGGTGCTGAAACTGATCCCTACGATTTCAGGTATGAAATCAATGAGTGGCTTGATATTCAACGCCGCCGGAAAGCTGGGGAGGAGATTCCGGAGTGTGATTCCTGGCAGATTACTATGCTCATTGATATTACCTGGGATTCCGGCTTCCATTACATTACCTGGGAAGGTCAATTCAAGGTGGGAGATGGTGGAACGCTGGATGGCCAAGGTCGAGGTACTTTGTCCACCCACACTGAGGTTACATGTATAAATGTTATGACTGGTGAAGAGCTCCCCTCAACTACGGATGTTTCCGGAACTTTCGATTTTAAGATTCAAGGAAACCGGGAAGGCAGTCCTGAGAAGGGCGTGTTTAAATTCTTGTTCCCGGCTGATGTGATCTTTAGCGGGACGGACACCTGCAACGAGTTTGAAGAAATCACCTATCTTCCTGCCTATGTCATTGAAGATATCAGTGTCTATGGGGGTGTTGAAAATTATGATCCTGCTACCGATCGGATTTATTTAGCCATCCCGGCTGTGGATGGAGCGACAGAAGAATTTGAGACCATCATTGGTCCACTTGAAGTGACATTAACGTATTATAGTAGTGCTGAGTAAAGGTCAGCTTGTTGGTTTATATGGGAATAATTTGCACGAGCCATACTATAATGAAAGGGTCTTGGTGAGAGGAGGAGTGAATGGCTAAGAGATCAAAACCTGGAGGTAGTGACTTGGGGGGCCGAGGTGTGATGCAGCAGATCCAACAGCTTCAGGAACAAATGTTAAAAGCCCAGGAAGCTCTGGCTGAAGAACAGGTGACTGGTTCCGCGGGTGGGGGCGCTGTGAAAATTGTCGCCACTGGTGATCAGCGAATTATATCTGTGAGCATTGACCCCGGTTTGATCGAAGACGGGGACAAAGAGTTAATCGAAGATTTGTTCCTGACTGCCAGCAACCAGGC
>VAPA010731834.1_pt1 | contig 10702 bp, 13 predicted proteins | sample 3395041 | NCBI WGS metagenome assembly VAPA01 (sample SAMN08290432, study PRJNA428436) | hydrothermal vent metagenome | isolation source: Deep-sea hydrothermal vent chimney | place: Indian Ocean: Southwest Indian Ridge | depth 1973 m m
AATTACGGGAAGCACGCACGGAGTCAGGCGGGTGGCGATCGCGGCGAGGAAGGCGATCAGGTACATCCAGAAGGGACCGCGCGCAACAGCGCTTTCGAAATCACCCGGTGTGCCTGCCGATCCGGTTTGAGAGATTTGAACCTGCCCGGCTGCCGGCCCGGGGAGAGGTCCCGTATCGGCGATTGCACCGCCGATTCCGAATACCAGAACTGCAATCAGAATGAAGGTTACCGGCAGCCAGACAGGCGTACTGTTTGATGCCGGTCTGCTGCTTGTCAGCTTTCTGTCGCGTAGAATATTCAAGAGACATCTCCACTATCACGGGTTGATGATTAGACATATGTATAAATATCAGCATATTGTAGCAACTAGTGTTCTGAGTCAGAAGTCCATTGCGCAGCGGAGGACGAATTACAACGGAATTTTGATTCAGGACACTGGTAACCGTCAAACCGGCCAGATTTACATATACGACGAAAGGGATGGGAATGCTCATCAGCGATAAACTGACCGAGATGATTAACTCGCAGATCGGTCATGAGTTGGAGGCTTCCAACATATACCTGCAGATTGCAGCGTTCTTTGACGGTGAGGTCCTGCCTGTAACTGCTCAGTTCTTCTTCCGGCAGTCGCAGGAAGAGCGGGACCATGCCATGAAGATGCTGCGTTACATCCTCGATGCCGGCGGCAAGCTTGCTGTCCCGGCGATTCCAGCCGCCCCGACCGATGTCGATTCCGCCGAGGGAGCCTTCAGGTTTGCTCTGGAGTGGGAACTCACCGTAACCGGGAAGATCAATGCCCTCATGGACCAGGCTCTCGAGGAGAATGATCACATCGCACAGGATTTTCTGAGGTGGTTTGTGACCGAACAGCTTGAAGAGGTTTCTACAATGGATTCCCTTCTCAAAGTTACCCAGCGGGTTGGTGCCAATCTGGAATTCCTGGAGCAGTATATAAAGGATAATTTACCGGGTGGAGGGGCAGGAGCCGAGTAGTACCAGGTGCACCGCTCCGTAATTACGGAACGGTGTACTGAAAGACAGACGGGGATATAGCTCAACTGGGAGAGCGCCGGCTTCGCATGCCGGAGGTTACGGGTTCGAGTCCCGTTATCTCCACCATGAAAAGAGCCCCTCACCGCAAGCTGCGGTGGGGGGCTCTTCAATTGTTTCGGATCGATCTGCGTGTATCAGATCGTATCCATCGCATCCAGTGTCACTGAACGGTATTGACTGTTCGAAAAAGGCTTGATGATGAATCCGCGGCCGTCGATGATCCCTATGCCGGTACCCTGTAATTTTTTGCGCGCCTGAGTCAGTATGGTGGAATTGGGTGGGATGGCGACCATCAACCGCAATTCCTTCTTACCCTGCACCGACTGCAGCTTCCTGATCGCATCGCCGTTCACCTCTTCTGCTTCCATGGCGATCATGAATGCGTATTTCTTTCCGATCAGATCTACAGCGGCTCCCGCTGTATCGTCGACATCCATCCGCTGCTTGAGATTGGAGACGATTTCATCACGTGTCATGTCTGTCATGGTGCTCCCTGTCTGACTGATGCAATCCAGTTTCGAAGGTTTGTGCTCAGAGCCGCATTCAGTGCGAAGGTTGCCGCGATCGAATCGGCGACGATCCAGACGATCATATTGCTGTCCCGATAAAAATAGTTCCTCTGCCCGCGTCCGACTGCCTGAGTTATGGTGATCCCCTGTCTCACGAACTGCGATTGACTCCGCCACCGGTCTGGATTCTTTTCGGGATCGGTCCAGTCGAGAAGCAGCGACAGTGCCTCTCCAGCGGATTCCTGAAATCCTGCGATACCCACCCAGATATCGACTGGGTGTTCGAGAAAAAGGTAGGTTACCACGATTCCATCGTTGAAGGGAAGCAGGTCACCCTGCCGGCCGAACCTGCGGCGGATATTGCGCACGGCAACTGTGTCCTCGTCGGCGAAAAGATAAGTTGCCTTCTCCAGAGTAGTTATTTCCCGCAATCTCTCTGTCTCTGTCTGAGTTATCTTTCCGCTTCGCAGTGCTACGAAAGCAACGATGACAATAACGATTGCAGAGATGGTCAATATGAGATTGCGGCGGGCCCTCTGAGCCCTGGCCGGTGCGTCCTCTTCATCTTTGACATCCGGGGCCCGGTACTTTCCGTAACCGGTTTCTACTATCTCCAGTTCTTCGGGTTCGGCATCCAGATTGTACCCCCCGCTGCCACGCCAGTCATCTTTAGCCATTCTGCTCTCCCTGGTGTGGATCAGTCTGCTCGAATATCAGAGGGGCGAACCTGTCGAGGGACGCACCGCAGGACGGGCAGATAAAATTATCCGGAAGATCACTGAACGGTGTGCCCGGACTTATGCCGCCGGCAATGGCTCCCTCTGAGGGTACGTAGCAGTAACTGCATTCGAGACATTCATACATGTCAGTTCAAAAGTAGAGGCAGCATCTCTTTACAGGAAGCACTTTCTTTCGATGCGGCATCCAATTTCAGGCTTGAGGGGCGACGAACCCTCTCGTAGTCTGCGATGTATGCCCGAAGCTGAGAGTCTGGTCCAGATATATGTGGCTAAAAATGTTCTGGAGGCTTCCCTGATAAGGAGGACCTTTGAGGAGTATGGAGTGCCCTGCCTGATACCGGGTGAGGATATGAAAGTCAGGAGTAACTTGCGCATCGATGACAACGCGATATTCGTTCCGGTGAACAGGCGCGAGGAGGCTCTGAAGCTGCTCGAGAAAGCCTGGGCAATATTACAATCGCTCGAAGAGAACGAGGAAGAGACAAACGGTTAGCAGTATATGCCAGAAAAAACGAATAAAGATCTCCGGCAGCTCAACCTGATTGCATATCTGCTCAATCATCGATTCCCGGTGACCTGGGAAGAGATCCGTTTGAAGGTTCCCGGTTATCAGCCTGTCGGCGGTGTGGATGAGAAATCGATCCTGCGCAAATTCGAGAGGGACAAGGAGGAATTGCGCGCCCACGGAATACCGATCGACACGGTCCCCATAGACAGCGAAGTGCTGATGGGATATCGACTCGATCGTTCCAGATTCTACCTTCCACGGTTCGCATTTACTGAGGAGGAAATCCGGGCGCTGGTAATTGCGGTGCGACGTCTTGCCGGAATGAAGGGATTCCGGATGGCAAGAGAGGCCAGATCGGTACTTCGGAAACTGGTATTCGATTCTCCTCCCGATTCTGATGCCGACGGGCGGGTGGCTTTCTTCTACTCCGGGTATAATGTCTCAGCGACGCTGGAAACCATCTATGAGGCTCTGCTTCACAGGAAGAAGCTGAAGATGACCTACTACAGCCTCCACAGGGACGAGGTGACCAAACGGGAGGTCTATCCCTACGGACTTGTTCAGAAGAATGGGGGCTGGTACATGGTCGGACAGTGCCTGCTGCGCGGTGAGCTCCGCCAGTTCCGTCTGGAACGGATAAAGTCGCTGCAGATGAACCGCGATCAGATAGAATCCCCCGAATATGAAGTTCCAAAGGATTTCTCTCTTAAAGCCCATATGGGCCAGGAGCCGTGGGATTATTCAACCTCACGACCCACGTCGGTAGAAGTGAAGATGTCGCGGGTAAAATACCAGCAGGCTCGCACACGGTGGTCGGAACGCCCTGATGTCGAATTTCCCAGCGGTCGGAAAAACGAAGTGGTGATCAAGGTGAGGGATGAACCGGCCTTCTGTCGGTGGGTTCTCGCCCAGCAGGGGGATGTCGAGATACTTGCTCCGAGGCGTCTTCGCAGAGAGATGCTGGCGCTCATCCGCAGGCTGATGTCGGCATACAAAGAGGGGGAGGTGAAGGCAGGCTGATGGCAAGCGCTGATCGTCTGAACCGAATTCTGGGAATGATCCCATACCTGCTTCAGCACCAGGAGGTGCCGATAAAGGAACTGTGCGAGGAGTTCGAGGCAAAACCGGCTGAGCTTCTGAGAGATCTGCAGGCCCTCTCAAACTGCAGCTACGGTCCGTTCGGATCGGCCGAAGTAATGGACGCATATATAGAAAATGATACGGTGCACATCTGGGCGGGGGAGCATTTTAAAAGGCCTCTCTCCTTCACTCCGGGAGAACTTCTGGCCCTGCGTACGGCTATATCGATGATGCTCGAACACACCGATGCCAAGGAGACCAGGGCGCTGGCACATGCCTACAGGCTGATAACGGAGGTTGCAGAGGACTCTGCGGCACAGGCCGATGCTCTTAAGGGGCAGATAGGAATAGAGCCACCTCTGGAGCTTTCGGGTGAGATCTTCAGTACTCTCGAAAGGGGGGTGCACGAAAACAGAAAAACGCGTATTCGGTATTTTACAGAACACCGCAGCAAGATATCGGAGAGAACCATCTGTCCGTACAGGATGGTCTGCAGTGACGGCCAGTGGTATGTGATCGGATTGTGCGAGAAAGCGGGAGGGTACCGCACCTTCCGGGCAGATCATGTCCGCTCCGCCGAACTTCTCGGCGAACACTTCGACATCCCTGAAGATTTCAATCTCGAAGATCATTTTACTCAGGGAGTTTATGTGGAGACGGAAGAGGATGAGCGCATCGTTGTACGCTACTGCTCACCGGCGGCACAACTGGTCATGGAGGAGGAGGGCAGAGGCAGACCGGACAGGAGTGGATCCCTGGTGCTGTCGTATCGAACATCGAGTCCGCGGTGGCTGCTTCAGCGAGTTCTTTCGTATGGCGAGGATGCCGAGATTCTGGAGCCGGAGCATCTCAGAGCCTCACTGATCGAGCAGCTGAACGGGATGGCAGACCTCTACAGGGAGTGACCGTCGATAATTATCCTCAGGCGAGGAGGCGCAACACCGCCGGTGCGGATGCAGCGGAGGACAAATTACATCGGATTTTTATTCAGGGCACTGGATTGTAAACGCGATCGGATCGGATTGCGTTCCAGTGATTGAAGACGTACCCGGGTGAGATAAAAGAACACTCACCGCTCGCGATCTCTCCTACACTCCCGATACGCTGGGTTGGTCTTCATGATACTCGACGCCGGCCCGCAGAAATTGTGAGCCGGCGTCGGTGTTTGGCACCTCCCTCATATGTAGTGTTGCGCTTGCCGACCGGGGGAACCCACTCTACAATCGCTGGTTATGAGTAGTGTTATGATGAGAATTCACTCTGCATATCAGATCTTGATCGCGATTCTGCTTCTGAACTGGGTTCTACCTGCGGCCGCTTCGGCAGTTACCGACAGATGCCTGGTTGTTGAAGGAGCGGACGCATCACTGCCGCAGTTTCCGCAGGATACCGGACCGACGAGCATCTTCTACGACATCGATCTTTCACGGCGCCAGTCTCACCAGTTCAGGATCACTGTCAATCTGGCTGGATTGAACAGGGATTATGTTGAGCTGGTAATGCCCGCCTGGACGGCTCATTACCGAATCAGATTATTCGGCAGGAATGTATTCGAGGTTGCGGCACAGACACGGGAGGGTCTTCTCCTCGAGGTGAAACAGGTGACTCTGGGCAGATGGCGCGTGAAGACGGAAGGAGCAGAAGAAGCGCTCGTCAGCTATATGGTCTATGCGAATGAGCCCTCGCCCTACGCCGCACAGCTGAACAGTGATCACGCATTTCTGAATCCTGCTGCCGTCCTGATGTACCTGCCCGATGCAGTTGATGAACCTGTGACCCTCAGATTTGAAATGCCGCCTTCCTGGCGGGTTATATCGACGCTGGAACCCACCTTCGATCCGACCGTATTCAGGGCTGCCTCATACTTCGAAATGACCCTGTCACCGGTTGAAGTCTCAGATTACAAGGATATCTTTTTCACGACCCGCGGCATGAATGTCACCCTGGCTCTCAGCGGTAATTACTCCGGGCTCGACAGGCGCGTTTTCAGCGAAAGACTGGAACTTCTGATTACAAAGGCGATTGATCTTTTCGGTGTTCCACCCGCTTCAGACTATCTCTTCCTGCTTCATTTTCCAGATGCCAGCATAAGAGAGGCCGTCGGACACCCCACCACCACTTCGGTGCACTGGGGTTTCTACTCGAATACAGAGTCAATTGACACGCTGCTCAGGACGACGCTGGAAGCCTTCCTCCATTCGTGGCTGGGCGGGATGATCCGCCCGAAATCGGTTAGCGGAGGAACCGGTCTCCGGGGATTGGATATGCGATCGCCGGCAGCCGCTTCATTCCTTCAGCCCTCTGTCACCGAGAGCCTCTGGTTTCTGGATGGAGTATCCGATTATTACGCCGCCCTTCTGCTCAGCCGCAGCGGTCTGCAGCCTCCGGCCGTCTTCCTGGGTCGTATCGGTGCAGAGATCACCATGCTTCAGAATACTCAGGCCCGATCTTCGCAATCGGTGACCACGGCGTCTCAGGAGGTATGGTACCGTGACGATGTCTGGTACCGTTCACCTCTCAGAAGCATCAACCACCGCAACAAGGGATTTCTCCTTGCGCTCCTGCTCGATCTGGAGATGAGGAATGCGACATCCAACCAGCGATCACTCGATGATCTGATCGCCTTCATGACAGTCTGGTATGGAAGGGAAGGAAGAGAATACGAAGGATCGGAAGCGATTCTTCAGGCCGCTGGAGCGCTTACCGGCTGGGTCTTCACTCAATTCCTTTCAGATTATGTCCAGGGTACAGAGGAGCTGCCCTACGAGAGGATCCTGGCTCTGGGCGGGTGGAGCGTCCGCCCTGTGGCAGAGGAGATTGCAGTAACAGGCTTCGAGGCCAGGGAAGAGGGGATCGGCACCCTGCTGGTGGGTACGATTGAGGAGAATTCAACAGCGGTAAGGGCGGGTATCCGGGCGGGCGACAGGATAATTGCAGCCAACGGTTCCTTCATGGTCGGCAATCTGAACGAGATCGTCGCGGCCTCCCGGCCAGGTGATATCCTCACCCTGCGCATACAGCGCGGTATGCTGCAGGAAGAGATCGCCTTTCCTCTCGGCGCCGGCCTGCGCCAGGCATATGTAGTGGAACCGGTACCCTCTCCCACGCAGGAGCAGAGGGCAATCGGGGCGGGAATTCTGAGTGGCATACCGTAATGAGTTCCCATCCGCAGTTTCCAGATGGGAACTGATTAAGGAACGAGCTTGATAACGAAAAGATGTATACTTCCTTTCTGTTTCGAATCTGTCGGAACATCTACAGGTTTCAACCATGCATATTGCCGACGGTATAATCGCCACTGAGGTCTGTATCGCCGCCGATGCCGTCTCGCTGGGTGTACTCTATGCATTCAGCCGGAAGACGGAGGCCGAGGATATCCCCAGAATGGGATTCTTCGCGGCGGCTCTCTTCGTTGTATCTCTGATCCATTTCCCGATAGCGGGAACATCCATGCACCTGAGTCTCTTCGGGCTGGCGGGTATCGCACTGGGGATACGTGCCTTTCCGGTCGTATTCGTGGCTCTGCTGTTTCAGTCGCTCATCTTCCAGCACGGCGGCCTCCTCACGGTAGGTCTGAACGCTATCAACATGGGATCCGGTGCGATGGCCGGATGGCTGGTCTGGAAGGCAGGGGGCGTCCCTGAAAGCATCCGGGCGTTTGCTGCAGGTTTCCTTGGCGTTCTGCTGGCTGCTTTCCTGATGGCAATTGAGTTCCAGCTCACCGGTTACGGCAGGGGTACGATATTTCTTGTTTCCATCTACTCTGTTGCCGCCATCATTGAAGGCATGCTGACCATGACCATCGTCGCATTCTTCAGACGGGTAAAACCTGAAATCCTGGAGCCCTGCTCATGATTGATCCCCGATTTCTTCTCACGCTTACGGCTGCCACTCTTATTACGGGTGTTATGAAACACGGCATCGAAGTTGAGTTCTCGATGAGCCCTCCGGCAGTACTGGCGACATGTACCTATTCTGAAAATGAACCGGCTGCCGGAGCAGAGTGCGTTCTGTTCAAACCGGGCGGTGAAAGTGAGGATGAGGAGTTTCAGAGAGGAAATACCGATGCCAACGGTGTTTTCTCCTTCATCCCCGATGTTACAGGCGAATGGAAGATGATCGTGGATGACGGGTATGGACATCGGAAAGAGGCCTCCCTCATTCTGACAGAAGCTTTCTTCAGTAATGAGGCTGCAGCGCCCGGCACAGCGGAATTGCTCAGATCGGGAAGTGGGGGATTCACATCTCTGCCGCTCTGGATGAAGGCGGTCTGGGGTCTGAGCCTGATTTTCGGCATGGCCGGCATCTTCTATCTGGTTCAGGCCGGAAAGTCTGTCCGGAAATGATATAACAGATAGTGAAACACTCTTTCCTCGATAAATACAGCATGCTCGATTCGCCGATCCACAGGAGAGATCCGAGAGCCAAGATAATAGCGTTCCTCGCTGCTCTCCTTCTGATGGTGTCGGAACCGCGGGGAGAGACGGGTGCCTTTCTCTTCTACTACCTTCTGATCGTTCTTATAGTCGTCGTAAGTCGGGTACCGATCAGGTATGTGCTGAGAAGGTGCATGATCGTATCGCCATTCGTGATCCTGGCTGCCGGTCTGATGCTGGTATCAGGAAGCGATGCCGGCGACACCATTTTGATCTCACTTTCCATTGCCCTGAAGGCATTTGCAGCGGTCATCCTGCTTACCCTGCTTACTTCAACCGAGAAGTTCCATCGACTCATCGAGGGGATGCGTTCTCTCAAGCTTCCGTCTCTGCTTGGAGTACTCTCCTCCTTTGTCTACAGGTACATTTTCATCCTCTCAGATGAGATGATGAGAACTAAACGGGCCAGGATGAGCAGAACTCCGGGTCGACTTCTCACCGGTCGATTCAGGACCTACGGAAACCAGGCGGCAACTGTTTTTCTGAGAAGCTGGGACAGGTCGCAGGTCGTCTATGATGCCATGTGTTCCAGGGGCTTCAACGGTCAGTTTCCCTTGAGAAGAGCTTTCGATTTCAGCTGGTCCGATTCTATCTTTCTGGCGACTTTTACTCTCCTCTTTGCCGCGGTAAGGCTTTTTGCCTGATATGGAGGTTCTGGAAAGCGGTATGAGTGGCGGACTGAACGGCACGGGAGTCACAATTTCGGGACTGTCATTCTCGTATGAGCATGACAGGAAAGTCCTCAACAGCCTTGACCTGAAGGTTGAACCGGGGGAGCGGTTCGGCATCATCGGGCCGTCGGGAGCAGGCAAATCGACTCTCATGCTGCACCTCAACGGTATCCTTACGCCCGATGAAGGTCTGGTGAAAATAGGTGAACTCGAAGTCAGCAGGGAGAGCGTTGCCGAGATCAGGCAGAGGGTTGGCCTTGTTTTCCAGAATCCGGATGATCAGTTGTTCAACCCTACCGTGGAAGAAGATGTGGCTTTCGGTCCCCTGAACATGGGATTGAAGCAGGATGAAGTGCAGCAGCGCGTTGCAGGGGCACTCGAGGAAATGAACCTCACGGGATTTGAGGACCTCTCCTCACACCATCTTTCGTATGGCGAGCGAAAGAGAGTTGCTCTGGCCACGGTGCTGGCGATGAAACCGGAAGTTGTGGCGTTTGACGAGCCATTCTCCAATCTCAGTCCCGGCATGGTGGAACACCTTATCGTAACGATAAAGGAGCTGCAGGCCACGGTTATCATAGTGTCACAGTCGATCCTCCCTGTAATCGCCACCTGCCAGCGGCTGGCAATCCTGCGGGAGGGAAGGCTGGTGGCCGTCGACGCTACCCGGGAAATCGCGCTGAACCGGGATCTTCTGCGTGAGAGCGGTCTCGATTTCCATTACTACTTCGACGTTCTGAAGGAACTGGAACAGCGCGGCGAAGAGCCCGCGGACTGATCAGGATCGGTATCCCTCAGCGGCCTCTGGCGCGTGCATTCCCCAGTACAATCTGTACAGTGAAGGTCTGATCTCCCCTCCTGATCTCCATCTCCACGCGTTGTCCCGGAGATCCATCCTGCAGGGCATAGGTGTAGTCGTAGATATTGCGGATGATCCGCTGGCCCATCCGGAGGATGATGTCTCCTCCCTCGATTCCGGCCATGGCAGCAGGACTGCCCGGGCTGGCCGCCGTGATCCTGAATCCTTCACCATCCCATGCAAAGTCGGGAGTCACGCCGGTATAGACGGAAAATCCCATGCGACCGCCCTGCTGCTGTGATCCTGCCTGCTGGTAGGCCAGCTGTTCGGATTGCCCGTCCAGGCTGGCTGCAATTGCTTGAATGTACCGTACGATCTGTTCTTGACCCTCATAGTTGAGTGTCTCGGGATCATCTGAGGGAGTGTGGTACTCTTCGGTAGTACCGGTGAAGAAATGGAGAACCGGGATATCCTTTGCATAAAATGAGGAGTGATCTGAGGGGCCGAAGCCATCTGTCATGCTGGTGATCTTGAATCCGAACTCATCTCTGATGTTCAGATCTTCCACCATTCCATCCCATGAGGGGCTCGTTCCGGTGCCGTAAATGGTCAGGGCATTATCGGTGAGACTGCCGATCATATCCATATTCAGCATTGCTTCCGGATTGCCGACCGCCTCCGGGAGATTCGATGCCAGATAGGCGGAACCGAGCAATCCGTTCTCTTCAGCGGTGAAGGCTGCAAAGAGCAGGTTCCTGGTAGTCATTGGTTCATGGGCATACAACTGGGCAAGCTCGAGGAGGCCGGCAGTGCCGGAGGCGTTGTCGTCGGCTCCGTTATGCACCTGCCCGGTGCCCGGTTTGAGCGATCCCGCTCCTCCCATTCCGAGATGGTCGTAATGGGC
>VAPA010543786.1_pt1 | contig 10701 bp, 9 predicted proteins | sample 3395041 | NCBI WGS metagenome assembly VAPA01 (sample SAMN08290432, study PRJNA428436) | hydrothermal vent metagenome | isolation source: Deep-sea hydrothermal vent chimney | place: Indian Ocean: Southwest Indian Ridge | depth 1973 m m
AAGATGTCAGTTATTATGGGGAAGCAGAAGAATTTGGAGATTTTTCAGAATTGACGGTTTATGATAATTTCTGTGAGGTCGAAGAGCAGTAGAAGGTATTACACAATGAAAGAGGTACCTACTACCTTCAAATACGATTTCGGGCAATAAAGTTTTTGATAACAAAACATTAATTTCAGACGTTACTAAGAGACTTTATCAGCAATCATATTTATATGCTGTAGATAAATATCAGAACCCGATATCTAACCGAAATTGAATGTTTTCTAGACAATATTTAAAAGGAGCATGAAAATGAACTACATAAAATTAATTTCAACCCTAAGCATAGGAAACGCTTATCTTGATCCTGGATCAGGCAGTTTATTTATCCAATTGTTAATTGCTTCTTTAGCAGGAGTGGGGGTTTATTTTTTGTCAAAATTGGAGAAGATCAAACGATTTTTTCGAAAGAATTCAACCGAGATAGATGAAATTGATTTAGAGGATGACTTTTTCAATGAATAATGGTCAACACTTTGCTTCATTCAGAGATCCGAGTGGATTTCTTTTCTGGCGGGATGGTGCACTGTATCGGCAAGTCAACCAAATATACAGTCAAGAATATAATCAACTCATGGAATCAGGGCTTTATAAGGATTTAGAAAAAAATGGGCGAATAGTAGCTCATGAAGAGTCAGATATTTCCCCCATCAAACCAGATATATCTTATAAAGTTATTCGGTCAGAATTAATTCCTTTTATCTCATACCCTTATGAGTGGTGTTTCTCACAGCTTAAAGAGGCAGCTCTGGTCACCCTTTCAATACAAGAACGAGCTCTCAAAGTTGGGATGTCGCTCAAAGACGCGAGCGCATATAATATCCAATTCAACCAGGGTAAAGCTATCTTTATTGACACTCTTTCTTTTGAATTTTACAAAAATGGACAGCCATGGGTTGCATATAAACAATTTTGTCATCATTTCTTAGCTCCTCTAGCACTGATGGCAAAAAAAGATATTCGTCTCAACCAATTAATGCGAATATATATTGACGGGATTCCCCTTGATTTAGCAAGCAAACTATTACCTTCTCATACTAAGTTAAATCTAGGGTTAATGATGCATATCCACCTGCATGCAAAGGCACAAATGAAATTCGCTGATAAAGCCTTAGAAATTTCTGAACAGAAAAAGGAAATGAATAAACAGGCTCATTTTGGATTGATTAACAGCCTTAAAAATACTATTAAGAAACTTGCCTGGAAACCTTCAGGAACTGAATGGGGAAATTATTACGAAATCACAAATTATACTGATGCTGGCTTTTTAAATAAAAAACAACTCATAACTGAATGGATAAAAGAGATAAAGCCAAAACAAGTATGGGATTTAGGTGCCAATAATGGAATTTTTAGTCGATTGGCTTCTGAGCAGGGGGCTTTCACTGTTTCTTTTGATATAGACCCTGCTGCGGTTGAACAAAATTATCGTCAGGTGAAAAGGGATAAAGAAAAAATCCTATTGCCTCTGATTTTAGATCTAACGAATCCAAGCTCAGCTATTGGTTGGCATAATAGAGAACGTGAGTCTATTATTGATCGGGCCCCTGTAGATATGGTTTTTGCTTTAGCATTAATTCACCACATGACCATTTCAAACAATGTCCCTTTTTCACAGCTGGCAAATTTTTTAAGTGTAATAGGAAAATGGCTCATCATTGAATTTATTCCTAAATCTGATTCTCAGGTACAAAAATTACTCCAAAGCCGATTCGATATTTTTAACCAATATACCCGTGAAGATTTTGAACGCATTTTTGAAGAACACTATATTATCTACAAAACAGAAAAAATCCAAGAATCTGAACGTTATTTATACTTAATGGAAAAACAATAAAGTGGATAGAGTGTCGCCCTCCTAAGGCGAATACCTGTGTTCGAGTCGCAGCGGGGGTACCAAACGAGATACATCCCGAACGACACCAGATAGGTGTTGAGCAGTTCCTGGAAATGCTTCGCTTTGACCAGAGAAGCAAACTTGAGCAATTTCTAGGCATCAGAAAGTGAGGTCGGGTTGGTTCACAAGTTTTTCCTGTTGTGGTCAATAACCATATTTCTGTTAAGTCTGCTGCTGAATTTTGCGTGCATAGTTTGCAATACCTTCTCCGATTGCTAAGAACTAGCAAACTCGTTGGTCTCAAGATCGGTCAAGTATGGTTAATTGAAATTGAATCTCTTCTTGAATACCTGAACCGTGCCTTAAAGGCAGAGGGTCAACTATTTTGCTTCAGAAGTAACAAAAGCAACCCACTGATTCGAAGTCAGAAGCTAAAATAAAAATGTTTATACTAACCATTCTTATCATAAACCAAAATAGTCACATTCCTGGACTCATTCTTTTAAACCAAGGGACAGGATCCCTTAAATGAATCCGGTCCCTATTCGTTCTACAGTTACCAGCTGCGCAGCTGGGCTCCCAACTCTTTTTCCAGGCGCTTGACGATCTTATTACGGATCGCCAGTACTTCTTTATCCGTTAACGTTTTTTCAGCATCCTGGTAAACCAGGCTGTAAGCAAGGCTCTTTTTACCCTCACCCAGTTGATCCCCGTGATAAACATCAAACAACCGGACCCCCCGCAGTGTTTTTCCACCAGTCTGCTGGATCAATCTTTCGACGTCCTGAGCTGGCACATGATCGTCTACAACCAGTGCCAAATCCTCCAGGATCGGGGGCTGATCAGGGATGGCTTCCACATGATATAGATCGTCAACGTGTTTTAGCAGGACATCCACATCCAGCACAGCTGCTGCCACCGGCTTATCTGGCAATCTGTAGTTATGTTTCACCTGAGGATGAATTTCGCCCAGGATGCCTAAAACTTCCCCATCTTTTTCCAGCCTGGCGGTTTTTCCAGGGTGGAACCGGGGGAAATTATCAGGATGATAAGTGACTCCGAGAACATGCAGATCTGCCAGCAGGGCTTCAATTAAACCTTTCAAATCGTAATAATCCATATCCTCCCGGTCAGGATTCTGCCAGGAAGCATGCGTCCTGGCTCCGAACAAACACATCACTAATTTTTTCTGTTCCTGGATATCCAACTTTTTCTCAGCCGGAAGGAATTCAGGTCCTATTTCAAAGAGAGCGACCCGGTCCCTGACCCGGTGATTTTTCTCAAGGACATCCAGCACACTGGCAAGCAAATCCCGCCGCATGACAGTTCTGTCTGAGCTGATAGGATTGGCGATTTCCAGATAATTCCTGGGTTCCTCCTGCAAATCCGGCGGCAGGGCTTTTGATTCCGCTTCCGGTGTGGTGATCCGGTAGGTTACGATCTCCTGCAAACCCAATCCTGCCAATCCATCACGGATTTTTTCTTCCAGCTCCAGGCTGCGGTTGCCCACCTGGTCGGGTAAACCGTCAGCAAGATTGGTCTCAGGAATGCGGTCATATCCATAGATCCGGGCAATTTCCTCCATCAAGTCTGCTTTTCCGATCATGCCTTCGCCAATATCAAGTCGGTGCGGAGGAGTTTTTACACTCAATTGATCTCCCTTAACCTTGATCTCAAATTCAAGCTTTTTCAGCAGCTCCTCAATTTCATTGGTGGTGAGAGTGATGCCCAGCCAACGTTTAATATCAGAAGGTGAGAGATCGACAGTGGGGTCAACCGGTGGAAGGGGATACTCGTCAACTAATCCCTGGGCTACTGTGCCTCCAGTCCATTTTTGCATCCAATCCAGGCAGCGGGTTACTCCCTGGGGAGCAAGTTCCGGGTGAACACCTCTCTCAAACCGATAGGACGCCTCGGAAGGCAACCCCTGGGCGGAGACGGTTTGACGGATATTTACATAGTTCCAGGAAGCTCCTTCCAGAAGGACTGTTTTGGTCTCAGGGCTTACTTCTGATTCTGCGCCACCCATCACACCTGCCAGGGAGAGTGGCCCCGCCTGATCGGTAACCAGGACAGTAAAATCATTCAATTTTCTTTCAATGCCATCCAAAGTGACCAGGGTTTCGCCCTTTTTAGCTCGCCTGGTGCCGATCACCGGGGGTTTTCCTCCTGCCCGCTTAACCAGCACATCATAATCAAATGCGTGCAGGGGCTCTCCGATTTCCAGCATGGTGTAATTAGTGGCATCAACCAGGGAATCAATCGGGCGCACACCTGCCAGTTTTAATCTCAGTTGAACCCAGTAGGGACTGGGTTTCTTTTCTACATTTTCAATTAAACCCAGAACAAAGCGGGGATTATCTTCCGGATCAGTGATCTGGATGGACACCTTGCCTTTGATGGGCTCGCCATCCATGACTGGATTAAGGGCTGGTTTTTTTAATGGGACATCCGTGATAGCGGCCACTTCCCGGGCAACTCCAAGAATGCTGGCTGCCCGGGCGATATTGGGCGTGATGGCAATATCCAGGACTGCATCACCCATATATTCGGCCAGGGCCATGCCTGTTGGCGCGTCCTGATCCAGCAGGATAATTCCTTCATGCTCTTCTGAAATCCCCAGCTCACGTTCTGAACAAGCCATTGAATAGGACTCCACACCACGGATCTTTTTTCGTTTTATGGTGGTCAGTACTATGTCACTGCCCTCGTTATAAGCGTCGATGATAGTAGCGCCCTCGCGGGCATAGGCAACTTTAAGCGGTGGATCCAATTCTCCTGTTCCCTTATAAGGGAATAAATTGGGGGCACCTGTCAGCACGGTATGCTCCTGCACCCCATCATCAAGACGGCACAGAACCAGGCGATCAGCATCGGGATGCGGCATTACTTCCCGCACCTCGCCAACTACAATTTCCGCGGGATGCCAGGAGTTTCCGGTTATTTTGGTTTCCTGGCCTTTTTCCACGGGTAAAGGCAGACCAACATATCTGATCTCTTCCACCTCAAGACCAGCCAGGGTCAACCTGTGAGCCAGGTCTTCGATCGGCAGTTTAATTTCGACATATTCTTTCAGCCATGCAAGGGGTACTTTCATCTTCAAATTCCTTTAATAAATCTCTCTATTGCAAATAAATTAATGATTAGAATTGATCCAGGAACCGCAGATCATTGGCCCAGAAATAACGGATATCCTCAATATGGTGGCGCATCATGGTGATCCGCTCAGGTCCCATTCCAAAAGCAAAACCTGAAAAAACCTCAGGATCGAATCCACCGTTCTCCAACACTGTCGGGTGAACCATACCGCAGCCCAAGATTTCCAGCCAACCTGCACCTTTACAGACAGAACAGCCTTTGCCGCCGCACAGAAAACAACCCACGTCCATTTCAGCACTGGGCTCCGTGAAGGGGAAGTGTGAAGCCCTGAAGCGGGTTTTCGCGTCCTGTCCAAACATTCTGCGGGCAAAATTACTTAATGTTCCTTTCAGATCTCCAAAAGTAATTCCTTTCCCAACAGCCAAACCCTCAACCTGATTGAATTGAATTTCAGACCGGGCTGTGATTTGTTCATACCGGAAACACATCCCGGGAAGGATTATTCTGATCGGGGGAGGATCTTCAGGATATTTGCTGGTATGTTCCCGCATGGCATGGATTTGTCCAGGTGATGTGTGAGTTCTGAGCAATAACGGGTCCTCACCACGATCTTGGGAACTTTTCAGGAAAAATGTGTCCTGCATATCGCGGGCAGGATGATGGAGAGGAAAATTCAGGAGCTGGAAGTTGTACATGTCCGATTCCACTTCCTGAGATCGGTAGATCTGGAATCCCATGTCGCCAAATACCTTGTAGATCTCCCTCAGTGTCTGGGTGGTTGGATGCAGACTGCCGCTGGCGGTTTTCCGGCCGGGCAGGGTGACGTCAATCTTTTCCTCTTCCAGGGTATGGTAAATGGCATGTTGATTTAACAATTCCTCTTTCAGTATTAAAGCATTTTCCAGGGCAACCTTGACCAGGTTGGCATTTTTCCCCACAATCGGCTTATCCTCTTTGGAAAGTGTTCCCAAACTCTTAAATACACCCATTATCGCTGAACTGCGGCCCAGATATTTCACTTTCCAGGCTTCTAAATCCGCTTGTTGGTTAATATTTTCCAAAGCTTCTATGGCTTCGCCTTTGATTTGTTCTATACCTTCACCCATAACTCCTCCTCAAACGATCAATCAAGGTAAACAAAATCCCGTCCCACCAAGGGACGGGATTTACCCGCGGTACCACCCAATTTAGCCGTAATTGGCTCACTTGATTCCAACAGCAATTTGAGATCCATTTGCGATTGGTTCCCCGGGTAACGATGGGGTTTCGGCTCAAACTACTCGGATGATCCTTTCCCTTGAGCACTCGGGAGTGAACTTCCCCTGGAAGACATTCTGCTACGAGATCTCAATCTTTGTCCCGTATTCCCTGTCAGTGTCAACCAGCTTACTTTTCTCCGTCTGCGTTTTGAATATTTTCCAATCAGATGATGTTCTCTAATTATGGTTGAAAAAACTGATCTGTCAAGCCCTTTATCCAAGCCTGGATTAGTTTAGATTTTCTCCAGGACGCAATTCAGGGGCATTGTTTAAGGCATCTTCAGTACAGCCAAATACAAATGAAGCCAGTCTGGCAATCAGTTGGAGAAGTGCTAAATCTGTTAAATTAAAATGATCTTCGGATAAAGTATTCACTACTTCCATCACACCCAGCACCTGATCCTCAAGGATCAGAGGTACGGCCATCAGACTCTGGGTATGAAATCCAATCGATTGGTCCACTGCTGAGATCCATCGATCGTCTTTTCTCACATCCTGCACCAGGGCTGGTTTTTTATGATTTTTTACCCATCCAGCAACGCCGGAATTAGCAGGAATTCTAAAATCCATCAGTTCTTCCTGGCGGTCACCAACCACAGCCACAAAAACTAGTTCATCACTCTCATCATCCAGAAGCAATATCGACCCATTTTCAGATTCTACAGCTTCCAATGCAATAACAAGGATATCCATGACCATTTTCAGGATATCATCCGGGGAAGAGTAGCTTCCCACATCACAACGCAGATCATTCAGGGATTTGATAACCTTCCAGAGACGGTCATTTTGTTCCCTTAATTCATAGTTATCCTGTTTCAAATCTGCGATTTCTTCTTTTAAGGATTTGAGAAGCCGGGGTTCTACCATCTCTAATAATCTCCTGCGTTTTTTCAATTCAGTGGATACCATATCCATTTACGAATTGCTTTTGATTATTATACAGCCAATTAGAGAAAATTGAGATTTCCTGCCAGCGCTTCATCAGAAGCGTTTATAATTTACACATATGGATAACAAAAACCCGACCAGGGAAGTCCTGGTTATACTATTCTTTTTATTCTTTATTGTCAGTGCGTGCAGCGGCGGCGGCCAGGCTGAAACTTTAACAGCAACTCCGATTCTGCCTACCAGGACCCCTTTCCCCCCCTCTCCAACTCCCATTCCCACAGCAGCAATAGTGAACGGCGATCTGATTGCAGTGGAGGAATTTCAGGAGGAACTGGCTCGTTATAAAGCAGCAGTAAATCGTGAATTGACAGAGGATGATCAAACCCTTGTAATTAATGATCTGATCAATCTCACTCTATTAGCCCAGGCTGCCAAATCGAATGGTTATCAAATATCTGACACCGAACTGGACGCGAGAATTGCGGTTCTCGATACTGAGGATCAACCCCTGGCAGATTGGCTAGCCGCCTATGGATTCACAGAGGCCAGTTTCCGAATTCATCTCAAAAGATCGCTTGAAGCGGCTTGGATGAGAGACCAGATCATATCTGACGTAGCTCAGGAAATTGGACAAGTTCATGCCCAGCAGATGTTATTTTATAGCCTGTCGGCGGCTGAAATCACCATGGAAGAACTGGATGAAGGCAAGGATTTTTCCCAACTTGCCAGCACATATGATCCTCAAACCCGGGGTGACCTGGGATGGTTCCCCGAGGGATATCTGACTATTCCCGATCTGGATCCCATAATCTTCAGTCTCGATATCGGGGAAACTAGTGATATTATTGAAACAAAAATCGGTTATCATATCATCAAAGTTCTCGATAAACAGGAAAATAGACCCATCGACCCGGCAATACGTCAGATCCTGGGTGAAAAGGCTCTGGATGATTGGCTTGAACGACGCTGGAAACTGAGTACAATAGATATTACATTACCTTTATAAGGGGCTCCCGGGAGTATATATATGTCAGACCCTCTGGATGATTTCTTTGACGAACCCGAAGTGATAGAAGATGCACCAGCACCCGCTCCCCGAAGAAAAAGGAGACCGGGATGTTTTCTAAATCTGCTATCAGGAATTTTTGTCGCGGGGACTCTGGTTGTTGCCCTGTTGTTTTCGATCATTTTTATTAACCCGCAAAGCAGTCTAAATCCATATCCGCCAACGACAATGCCGGCTTTATTTCTGACCTGGACACCTAGTCCTACACCCAAACCTGTCTTACCTTCAACCTGGACGCCAACACCATCCCCAGTTCCCACATCAACACAAACCCCAATTCCAACGGATACACCAGTTCCCACTCCGGAAAATTCTCCCATCCCCACAGCAGATCTTGAAAGCGGGACAACTTTCAGCACCCAGACTGGCTCTCCTTCCTATGAGATCAACACCTTCCACCCTGATGCAGGATGCAACTGGTTGGGGGTAGCAGGTCAAATATTTGATAATGAAGGAACACCTGTCAGCGGAATTCTTGTAGAAGCAGGGGGAACATTAGCCGGTCTGGAAATATCTGGGATAACCTTATCGGGAATGGCTCCGAATTATGGAGAAGGCGGATATGAACTCACCTTAAGTGATTCTCCTGCTGCTTCCAATGGAGAACTCTGGATCCAGCTGCTGGATCAAGCCAATTTGCCCCTGTCAGAAAAGATCTACTTCCAGACTTTTGACAGCTGTGATTCAAATTTGGTGAAGATCAATTTTACGCAAATTTCAGCTGAATAAAATCCCATATCCAGGAAAAAAATACAAAAAGCGGGGCTTAATTGAACTGAAACCCAAAAACAAGACACGATAAAAAATACACCTCTTGATCATGAATACAGGAGGTGTTTTAGTTTGTGTAGCTCGCTCACCCGTTCCCGGGTGAGGACAGATTGCCAAAAACACCCATGGAAGGACACATTGAGAACCAAGAGAGAATCGATTTTCATTTACAGGATTGAAATCCCTCCTGCTGGCAGAGCCAAAAGTCCATCTTCAGGAACGTAAACTTTCTCCTGATCATATTGACCGTATAACATCAGCGTCAATGATATTGACGCCTGGACATCCTGCTGTTTGTGTTGGATGGCCCCTCTGAGGATTTCAATCCTTGTCAGTCAGGAAATATCCTCTCGTAATGTACTTTTATCAATAAGATTGCTCTTTCGATCAGTTGACGGTTTTCTTTACTTTGATGCCAACGGCTGGCACCTGAGGAATGCGGCAGGGGGATAACCTGGCGTCCTTCTACTTCAAGTTGAGCGCCGATAATATCCATTAACTTGAGTTTTTTGGGATAGAACAAGTTGATAGCCAATCGTCCTATGGGGATTATCACCTGTGGATTCACCAGGCTGATCTCTTGATCCAGGTAAGTTCGGCAAAATTCCTGCTCTATCTTACCCGGTACTCTATCGCCGCTTCCAGAGGGCTGCCTGCCTGGATAACACTTCGTGACCGAGGACATATACTGAGTGGATCTGAACCAGTCCTCTTCCAGCCCAGCTTGCGCCAGCCATCCAAACAAGCGTGTTCCACTGCCAGCATTGAAGGGACGTTGGGCTAGCTGCTCAGTAATTCCGGGTGCCTGTCCGATTGTCATAAATTCAGCTGAGGCATCTCCTGAAAAGACTGCTGGTGGATATATTTCATAACCAGCTTCCAAACACAACCGGCATTTTTTCATCTTCGTTTGAATTTCTTGAAGTGATTCAACCACGCTTCTATCTCCCGGTAAGATAACATTAATATTCTTCACCGCTCAATGAACTCCAGGTTTTTTGAATATATTGAGCATCTTCCTCAAGTGCAGGACTTTCACATAAAATCCTTCCCCGTGCACCAACTTTGTGAAGAGCTTTAAATAATGCCTCGAGATTAAAATCCGACTCACGGATTATCAGATGGTTCTGTTCTCCCTTTTCGGAATATTCGATTCCAGAAAGGTGGCAGTGCAGTTGGGTCAAGCTTTCATTTCCAAGAGCATTCTGGTAGGTTTCAAGAACTATCAGCCATTCCTCCAGGGTATTTATGGTACCGTCTCCCGGCCTGGCATGCAGATGGGCGAAATCCAGGCAGGGTTCAACCCCCACAATTTTACTCATCTCCAGGGTATCTTCGAGAGAACCAAGCATGGCTCCTTTTCCCATAGTTTCAGGCCGCAGAATTACAGGATTACCTTCAGCCCTGAGTTCTGAAACACAATCTTCCAGGCGGGGAAGGGCTTTTATTAATACTTGTTCAGGGGGTTTGCCAAAATAGGATCCGGGGTGAAATACGATGTCAGTAGCGCCCGAGGTATAACCTGCCCGGGCAGCATCCATCAATCTTTTTCGAGACTTAGGCCACTCTTCTTCATCGGCATTGAGATTGATGTAATATGGAGCATGAACGCTTAAAGCAACATCCCGCTCAATTCCAGCATCCTGGATCTTCTGGGCGGTAACCTCAGATACACGCACAGAGCGCACCCAACCCAGCTCCATTGCATTTAGTCCCAGCTCAGCGAGATAATAGATCCC
>VAPA010431085.1_pt1 | contig 10695 bp, 8 predicted proteins | sample 3395041 | NCBI WGS metagenome assembly VAPA01 (sample SAMN08290432, study PRJNA428436) | hydrothermal vent metagenome | isolation source: Deep-sea hydrothermal vent chimney | place: Indian Ocean: Southwest Indian Ridge | depth 1973 m m
GACCGACCAGGCCGCAACGGTATCGGACGAAACGTAGGGGCCCACCATCCGCTGCCGCCTATTGCAAAGGACTAGCCGGCCGGCGCCTCGGCCGGATTCTTCGACAGTTTTTCGATGAGTTGTGCGACATACTCCGGTGAGTGCGTGTTCCTGGCAATCAGGCTGTAGACCGCCGGTACGACTACCAGTGTAAGCACTACCGAGAAGGTGACCCCGAAGAAAATAACGGCACCGATCGACTGTCGGGACAGCGCGCCAGCACCAGTCGCGAGGATCAACGGTACGGCTCCAAACGCCGTACATATACTGGTCATCAGCACGGGCCTGAGACGGGTTTTGGCGGATTGGACTATCGCTTCTTTGAATTCAACGCCTCGATCTCGAAGCTGGTTCGAAAACTCGACGATCAGGATGCCATTTTTCGCAGCCAGGCCAATCAACATGACGGCGCCGATCTGGCTGTAAATATTGATCGTCGATCCGAATACGTATAACCCTACCAGTGCGCCCGTAATTGCAAGCGGCACCGTTGCCATGATGATTAACGAGTGCCTGAAACTTTCGAACTGTGCAGAAAGGACCAGGTAAGCAATGGTCAATGCGAGCAGGAACGTCAGGTAAATGGCGTTACCAGTGTTTTTGAAGTCGCGGGACTCGCCATCGTAATTCAGGCGAGCGGTCATGGGCAGATTTTCGTCGACGATTCGTTCCAGATCCGCCAATGCGGCCCCGAGCGAATAACCCGGATTTATCGAGCCGCTAATTCCGATTGCTCGCATACGGTCAAAGCGGCGCAGGTCAACCGGGCCCGCGACCTCCCGGAGCGACACCAGATTGGAAAGCGGGATTAGCTGTTGAGATCGTTCGGAGCGTACGTAGATATTTCGAAGATCACTTGGCGTCTGGCGACGCTCGTCGGCACCTTGCAGGATGACGCGGTATTCTTCGCCGCGGTCGATAAATGTCGTAACAACTCGCGAGCCAAGAATCGTCTCCAGCGTCCGGCCCACATTGGCCAGCGATACGCCGAGATCCGCGGCCCGATCGCGATCCACCGATACGTCGATCTTCGGTTTGCGTTCCTTGTAGTTCGATTGCAGATTCGACAGGCCGGGATTCTTTTCGGCTTCTTCAATTACAATATCCCGCCACTTCGCCATTTCCTCGTAGTCCGTGCCACCCAGGACAATGCTCAAAGGGCGACTGCTCTGCCCAAGGCTCCAGGCGCCTGGCGCAAATGCGTATGCGGTTACGCCCGGGAGGTCGGCCAATTGTCGATTCCAGTTGGCGACGATCTCCGCCGCCGAGCGATCACGTTTTTCCCATAGCTGCAGCGGTGCGAATACCATCCCCGTGTTGACGTCGGCTCCGCCTCCCCAGCTTCCGGAACGACCCAGTGCGCGCAATACGTCGCCTTTTTGCTTGTCTATCAGGACAATTCGTTCGGCCTCCTTGACGTAGCCCAGCGTGTAGTCGAGGCTCGCACCGTCCGGCGCTGTCAGGTTGATCATCGCGAAGCCCCGGTCCTCTCGCGGCATGTACTCGACAGGCAGTTTGTTGAGCAATGTGAGGCTGCTGAGAAAAATAGCAAACGCAGCGAATATGACAACAAAGGGCCTCCGAATCGTGCTTCGCAAAAGCCTTTCATACACATTCAACAGACGTTGAAAAACACGGTCAACGACGCGTGTCACTCGCCCGCGGTGCAGTCGATTGTCGGCAAACAACTTGGTCGTCAGCATTGGAACGAGTGTCAGGGCGATCAGGCTGGAGAAACCAACCGCAGCGGCCAGCGATATACCAAATTCGCCGAATATTTGCCCAATGTTGCCGGGCATAAATGAGACCGGCAAGATTACGGCAACAAGAACGAGTGTGGTCGCGATGACCGCGAAACCGATTTCGCGGCTGCCGTTCGTGGCTGCGAGCAGCGTTGGTTCATTGTGTTCGATCCGCCGGGCAATGTTCTCGAGAACAACTATGGCGTCATCGACGACCAGCCCGATCGCCAAAACAAAACCCAGCAGCGTCAGAGTATTCAACGAGAATCCGAGCGCATTCATAACGATGAAGGCCGAGATGATCGAAATGGGTATGGTGACGGCCGGGATAATCGTTGCGCGAATAGTACCGATAAAGCCGTAGATGACGAGAAGTACCAGCAAAAGGGCCAGACCAAGTGCCTTGGCAACCTCTTTAATCGAAGCGCGAATAAATATCGCGTTGTCCAGATTGACGCTGAGATCGATGTCATCCGGGATTGTTGATTGAAGTTCTTCGATGCGGCTGGCGACGTCAGCGTTGACCTGCAGTATGTTCGCCTGTGCTTGTGGAACAATGCCGAGGCTCATTCCGTTGACGCCGTCAGTTCGTGAGAAACTGCGAACGTTCTCGGGCGCGAGTTCAATATCGGCGACCTCGCCAAGCCGCACGAGGTAGTTATCAGCTCCCTGCGACAGCACGAGTTTCTCAAAATCAGAGACCGATCTAAATCCAGTGTCGGTTCGAAGCGTGAATTCCCGAGTTCTCGATTCGAGACGCCCCGACGGAATTTGCACGTTTTCTCTGCGCAACGCGTCTTCGATGTCGGTAACCGTCAGTCCGCGTGCTGCGAGCCGCTTTGGGTCGACCCAGATTCGCATTGCCGGCCTTCGACTCCCGCTGCCCCTGATCATCGCAACGCCGTCGACGATTGAGAGTGCGTCAACCAGGTAGCGCTCGGCGAAATCCGACACCTCCATCATCGAACGCGTGCTGCTGGATACATTGACCCACATCGTGGTGCCGGCATGAGCATCTTGCTTGGATATGGTCGGCGGGTCGGCCTCGTCAGGCAGCGTTCGCAGTGCGCGTGAAACCCGGTCGCGGACGTCGTTCGCGGCTGAATCCACGTCACGGTCACGGCTGAATTCCAGGGTAATTGAAGACCGCTCGTCGTAGCTTCTGGATGAAATTTTGGTAATGCCGGAGATTCCTGCCAGCTGATCTTCAAGAATCTGCGTAACCCGTCGCTCGACGATGTCCGAGGCGGCGCCACGGTAGTTCGTGCTGATCGAAACAACCGGTCGCTCGATATCCGGAAATTCGCGAATCGACATTCCCCGTACGGACATGAGGCCGATCAGGACGAGGATCAGTGAAACGACGGCGGCGAACACCGGGCGGCGAACGGAAACGTCAGAAATCAGCACTAGCGTCAGCCCTCAACGGCTGGGCGGGAGTTGGTTGCCGACGCTTGATCCAGGCCCTCGACCGGTGATCCATGCCGAACTTTGATAGTGCCCTCGGTTACGACCATTTCGCCGGCACTGACACCCTCGTGGATGACCACGTAGCCCGGAATTCGTCGGCCGAGAACGACAGTGCGCTTTTCGACGACACCATCGATAACCACAAAAACATACTGTTTCATGCCTTCCGGAACGATGGCCTGTTCTGGCGCCACGAGCACGTCGCCGCGGTCGTTTTGCAAATCGACGGTCATAAACATGCCGGGCTTGATCGCGCCATCCTTGTTGGAAATGATGGCGCGTACCTGCACTGCTCGTGACACCGGATCAATGCGTGTATCCACGCTTGCCACGGTACCCTCGAATACGCGATCCGGGAAAACGATGCTTCTCGCCAGGATCGTCATGCCTTCTACGACAACGGTGATGAAGGTCTCCGGAACGGAGAAGTCGAGCTTTATGGAGCTGACGTCATCCAGGGTTGTAATGATTGTCGATGAGTTTACGAAACTGCCGAGGCTCACCCGCCTTAGTCCAACCCGCCCGGAGAAAGGCGCGCGAATCCGGGTATTCGCGAGGCGAGCTTTAGCCGCCTCAACCTGGGCTTCGTTGACTTGCACCTGTGCCAGCAATTGCTCCAGGTTGGACGCCGAAATAGCCTGCGTTGCCGACAAGGATTTGTTGCGGTTATAAAGGCTCATGCTCTCGGACAATGACGCTTTCGCAAGCGCCAGGCCGGCGACAATCTCGCTGGACTCCAGTTCAACGAGCAGGTCACCTGCCTTGACGGACTGGCCCTCTTTAAACGCGATTCGATCGACCAGGCTTGATATACGAGATCGAATCTCGATCGATTCATTAGCATTGGCCGTGCCGAGTGCCTGAATTTCATCAACCAACGGCTGTAACTCGATCCGGGACGTGACGACCTTGATCGTGCCGCCAGTCCTGCCACCAGGCGCATTCCCCACCGGCTCATCATCACAGGCACCGACGAGAAGTAATGGCAAGAGAAGCAGAATACGCAAGTGGCGGGATGTCATCGATTCTATTTTTTTGGTGGCGGAGCGGGTTAGTTTGCCGGTCGGTCAGTCTATCATGCGGATTCTTTACATAACTCCAATCGACGCCAGTTTTTCCGTATAAGCGGCTGAAAAGGATGGTGAAACAGGGTGTTTTTTCGCGACCTGTGAGTCGCCTCACAGAGTATTAGCACGAAAGTACCTAAAGTTATGAGTCGAGCTCTTTCGGGATTAAAACAATTAGCAAAGATCAGGCATTTGACGATTGCATCATCCTGTCGAAGGACGCCTTCGACCCGGACAGGGTGTTCCTCGAGGACATCGTCGACGATGAGGTTCTGCCTTATCTGAGCCTGGCTGTTGACGGCCTGACCACGCCGTCGGAAGGCAAGAAGGGAAATCTCGATCTGCGGCCAGAAGACGTCGCGGCCAACGAGGCGATGACGCCGGATACCACGATGCCGGTCGCCAGCCTGAGTTTGGAGCACCTCGATGTTGATGGCTGGAATGTATCGCTCTGGGGCCGCATCCGTAAATACTTCGGGGCTTAGTTATTCGCCCGCACGGCGGGCTCCTACGGCCAGCCAGCGTCTACACCTTATGCCTGTCTTCGCATAAGATGGGCGAATGATTTTCAAAGACAAGACCGTCATTATCACCGGTGGCTCCGAGGGAGTCGGCGCGGCAACTGCGCGCCTTTTTGCCGAGGCCGGTGCCAATCTTATGCTCGTCGGGCGAGGCAAGAAAAAGCTCGAGGCAATGGCAGAAGAGCTCCGTGACAAGACCCGCGTAGAAATCTTCGCGATGAACGTCTCCGATGCGGACGCCTGTACCAACTTGCTGAAGAAGGCCGAATTCGAATACGGTCGTGTCGACATTCTGATCAACAATGCCGGCCACAACACACGCGGGCCCTTCGAAGACGTGGCGATTGATGAGCTTGCAACGACCATTGACGTTAACCTCAGAGCGCCCATCGTGCTTACGCGGCTGGCGATTCCCCATATTCGCGAAGCCGGCGGCGGGGCGATCATCAACGTCGGATCACTGGCCGGACGGACGATGGTGCCCGGCAGCACCGCTTACGCGGCAAGCAAAGCGGGACTGCGTGCCTTCACGTATTCGCTGGCCGAGGAAATGCTCGGGGGCGACATCAAAATCGGTATCGTGTCGCCGGGGCCTATCGACACCGGATTTATCATGAATGACATCGATGCCGTCGCCGATCTCGTGTTTTCACAGCCACTTTGCACGGCCGAAGACGTGGCCGAAGTCATTTTCGATCTCTGCGGAAACAAGGTCCGCGAACAATGCATGCACACCTCCAGTCGTATTTTGACGATGTTGACCTACGTGTTTCCCGCTCTCGGCAGGATTTTCAGGCCGGCGCTCGAGAGCAAGGGCCGCAGGGTGAAGAAGCAACTGAAAGCGGAGCGCAAGGAAAAGGGGTTGTAGGGGCCCTACGAGAGCTCATCAAACGCGTCACGGGTCAGGTTTTCAGGGCCGCCTGCCAGTACCCGGATATCGTCCTCGATTCGAATGCCGCCGAACGGCCTCAGCCAGTCAACAGTTTTCCAGTTGACGTGCCCTTCGGCCGGCGTGCCACGCAGGTTCTCCAGCAACTGGTCGATGACGTACAGGCCGGGTTCGATTGTCAGCACCATGTCCTCTTGCAATTCCCGTGTGAGTCGCAGGAACGCGTGACCGCTTGGCGGATCGATTGCCGCGCCACCCTCATTTTCCATGAAGCCACCGACATCGTGCACCTGGACGCCGAGCAAATGACCCAGGCCATGCGGGAAGAACGCCGACGTCACACCCGTCGCGAGCAATGTCTCCGGGTCTCCGCTCGCAAGTTCGACCTCATTCAGCACGCCGGCAAGCAGGCGATGCGTCTCAAGGTGCAGATCGCGGTAATCGAGACCCGCCCGAACCTGTCTGACGAGGTCCAGTTGCATGGTTTCCATGCGCTCGATCAGGGCCAGGTAGCGCGCATCGCCATTGCTATAGGTCCGTGTGATATCTGAAGCATAACCATGCACTTGTGCGCCGGCGTCGATCAGGAAAGAACGCAACTCAGACGGTACCGCACGCTCAAGCGCGGCGTAGTGCAACACCGAAGCATTCTGGTTCAACGCGATGATGTTCCCGTATGGGAGTTCGTTGTCGGTAAGACAAACGGCTTGGCAATAGGCTTGGTGAATCGCAAACTCTGACTCACCGCTGCGATAGGCGGCCTCGGCAGCAATATGACCGGTCGCGCCCCTGCGTGAGGCCAATCGCATGCAGGCAAGCTCGTAGCCGGTCTTGCAGCCGCGCGCGTAATGCAGAATATTGATAACTGAAGATGGATTGATGCGGTCGATACCAAAGGCATGGGATTCATCATCGATCTCGCCAATTAGTACGCAGTTGTCGCGATTGACCGGCAGGTGCTTCGCGACCTCTTCGAGCGTGTGCACGATTCGAATATCGAACTGGGATGTCCAGAATCCCTCCGGCTCGCCCGGAACTGAGTGCCAGTAGTCATGCGGTTGGTAGTAGAGGAGCAGCGGTTTGTCGCCGGGGGTGTAGATGATGTAGGACAACGGCAACGCGATCAGCGGTGCCCAGCTGACGAAATGCGGGTTGGCCACGAACGGGTAGGCGTGATCATCCAGAAACGCGACTTTCAGAGCGCCCGAAAACACGACGGCATGAGCTGCGCCGGACGTTTCGAGGGCGTGGTCATGGCGCGCAAGAACGGTCTCGATATGAGCGGGATACAGCGCTCCGAGCTCGGCATTGCGGTCTGAATAGTCTGTGTCCATGAGAACGCATGATACCGGTCAGCCAGTGCGTCGGCGAGTGTTGCCCGTGTATTTCAAATTCCGGGCAAACTAGGCATCATTGACGCCCTTGCCCGTCAAGGGGACTGCAGTGATCAGAACAATGAAATGGTTCGCCGGCATCGTATTGCTGGCGTCAGGAGGCGCAGGGGTGGCCGACAATATCCCGGGATACGATCGGGTCTCAGGGCAATCGCACGCATCGCGTTCGGAGGTAATCGCGCCGCATGGCATGGCCGCCACGAGCCAGCCGCTTGCGACACAGATCGCCCTCGACATCCTCAAGGCCGGCGGCAGCGCCGTCGATGCGGCAATCGCGGCAAATGCCGCGCTGGGTCTCATGGAGCCGACGGGCAGTGGCATCGGCGGTGACCTGTTCGCCATTGTCTGGGATGCTGAGAAGGAAGAACTCGTCGGGCTGAACGCGTCCGGGCGTGCCCCGGCACTCATGACGCTCGACTACTTTCGCGAGCGCGGCCTTAGGTCTATTCCGCCGTTCGGCCCACTACCTGTCAGCGTGCCGGGCGCGGTTGATGGCTGGTTCCAGTTGCACCGGCGTTACGGGCGATTGCCGATGAAAGAGCTACTGGCACCGGCGATCAGCTACGCGAGGGAGGGTTTCCCGGTTTCCGAGACAATCGCCTATTACTTCGCGATGAACGAAAAGCGCATTGGCGATTATCCGGGTTTTGCGGAAACCTACATGCCGCGTGGTCACACACCGAGGAAAGGCGAAGTGTTCAAGAACCCGCGCCTGGCGGACACGCTCCAGCAGATCGCGGTCGGCGGACGCGACGCTTTTTACAAAGGCGACATTGCGAAACGAATAGATGCCTACATGACCGAGCAAGGCGGCTTACTTCGCTACGATGATCTGGCGAAGCACACATCCGAGTGGGTGACGCCGGTGTCCACGAACTATCGCGGCTGGGACGTGTACGAGTTGCCGCCGAACGGGCAGGGCATCGCCGCGTTGCAGATACTGAATATTCTCGAAGCTTATGACATCGCATCGATGGGTTTTGGCAGTGCCGAGTACATTCACGTTTTTGTCGAAGCGAAGAAGCTCGCATTCGAAGACCGCGCGAAATTCTACGCAGATATGGATTTTGCTGATGTTCCGGTGGACGTACTGATATCGAAGGACTACGCCGAGAACCGTCGGGCGTTAATATCGCCAACGATGGCTGCGCAAACTTATCCGGCCGGCGACGCGAAACTCGAAGTCGGCGACACGATTTACATGACCGTCGCCGATCGCGACGGCAACATGGTGTCGCTGATACAAAGTAATTACCGTGGAATGGGCTCTGGTATGACGCCGGGGGATCTCGGATTCGTACTGCAGGATCGCGCCGAGTTGTTCGCGCTGGATGAGAATCATGCCAACGTCGTCGAGCCTGGGAAGCGACCGTTCCACACGATCATTCCTGCGTTCGTCATGAAAAACGGCAAGCCGCTAATGAGCTTCGGGCTTATGGGCGGTGCCATGCAACCGCAGGGGCACGCGCAGATCGTCATCAACATGATCGATTTCGGCATGAACCTGCAGGAGGCCGGTGATGCGGCGCGCATCAATCACATAGGCTCGTCGCAACCGACAGGCACAATGATGACCGACGGTGGTGTTGTACATCTTGAAAGTGGATTCAGCGCGGAGACGCGAAAAGCGCTCGAGGCAATGGGTCATACGGTCGGAGAGAGCAACGGCAGTTTCGGCGGATACCAGGCAATACTCCGGGACGAGGAGGAGGGCGTCTACTACGGCGCCTCGGAAGTCCGCAAGGACGGACAGGCAGCAGGATACTAATGAGCCAGGACATCTATCTGACCGGTATCACGACGACCGGCACACCGCACATCGGCAATTACGTCGGCGCCATCCGGCCAGGCATCGCGGCCAGCAAAGATCCGCAGATCAGGAATTATTATTTCCTCGCGGATTTCCATGCACTGGCGAAAAACCAGGATCCGGATAACATCAGTCAATCGACGCTGGAGATCGCGGCCGCCTGGCTGGCGCTCGGGCTCGATACCGACAATGCCACCTTCTATCGTCAGTCCGACATTCCCGAGATTCCGGAGCTAACCTGGATCCTGACCAGCATGGCGGCGAAGGGCCTCATGAACCGTGCTCACTCCTACAAAGCGGCGGTGCAGGCGAACGTTGAAGGTGGCAACAAAGACCCCGACAAGGGTATTACGATGGCGCTGTACAGCTACCCGATCCTGATGTCGGCCGATATCCTGATGTTCAAGGCGACAAAGGTTCCGGTCGGCCGCGACCAAAAGCAGCATGTCGAGATGGCGCGGGATATAGCACAACGCTTCAATCACCATTTCGGCGACGTACTGGTGCCGCCGGAGGCTGTCATCGGAGAAAACACGGCGTTGCTCGGCGGCCTCGACGGCCGCAAGATGTCGAAGAGTTACAACAACACGATTCCCCTGTTCGCAGCCGAGAAGGCTCTCCGGAAACTGATCATGAAAATCAAGACAAACAGTCTTGAGCCCGGGGAGCCCAAGGCGACTGAGGGCAGCACTCTGTTTGATATATACAGAGCGTTCGCATCCGAAACAGAGACTCACGAGATCGAAAAACGCTATGCCGAAGGTATCGCCTGGGGTGAAATGAAACAGTTGTTATTTGAATACATCAACGAGCATATGAAGCCCGCACGTGAAGAATACGGACGATTGATTGCCGACCCGGGCATCGTTGAGGCCGAGCTTCAAAAAGGCGCAGTCAAGGCTCGCGAAGTTGCCGTGCCGTACATGGAGAAAATTCGCAATGCGATCGGTATTCGGAAGCTCGGCTAACACGCTGGAGATTATTACATGGATCAAAATCAAACAACTATTCCGTGCGCGGACTATGACGCGTCAGTTTCGTTTTACAAAACGCTCGGCTTGACTCAGATCGTCGACTGTCCATCGCGATATGCTCGCTTCGAAACAGACGCAGGTACGACTTTGTCCCTGCACATGGCGGAAACTGCGGCACCCAATAGTGCCTTCGTTATCTACTTTGAAGTTGCCGACGTCGATGCGACGGTGGCGCAACTTCAAAAGAAGGGGCGTCTATTCGACACTGAGCCGGTCGATCAGAAGTGGCTATGGCGAGAGGTTTACATCAACGACCCGGCCGGCAACAGAATCTGTATCTATCACGCCGGCGAAAATCGCCTGAACCCGCCGTGGAGGATTTGAGAATCAATGTTTTCACTCGATACGGGCGTCGTAGAATTTTTTGACGGTGTGCCATGAGAGTTCTTGTTCTTGGTGGAAGCGGTCACTTCGGCGGCAGAATCTGCCGCCGTCTGACGCAAAATCCCGTCATCGATGTAGTCGCTCCCAGCCGCGGCATCGTGGACATTCGCTCCTCGAATCTGGCCGCGTCCTTGAGAGAGTTGGAACCCGACGTGGTTTTGCATACTGCGGGTCCCTTCCAGGGGCAGGACTACGCCGTTGCGCGTGCTTGTATTGACGTGGGCTGCCGTCTCGATACCTTGGGGATCGTCAGTTTTCTCCACACTGATCACCATAACCATGGTTACATTGAAGCCAATCACTGCGGTCTTCGGGGCCGAGTAACAATCCACATCCATGCTACCC
>VAPA010990684.1_pt1 | contig 10683 bp, 7 predicted proteins | sample 3395041 | NCBI WGS metagenome assembly VAPA01 (sample SAMN08290432, study PRJNA428436) | hydrothermal vent metagenome | isolation source: Deep-sea hydrothermal vent chimney | place: Indian Ocean: Southwest Indian Ridge | depth 1973 m m
AAGGTGTATCAAAATTTGAAAGTACTAAGGAGGCTGATGTAAATACCAGCAGGAATACAACTACCCACTGAAACAAATCAGCAGATATGGCAAGTCTACTTTGCTCTTTTTTCTTTTTACTTTTCTTCTTAACCATCTTTATAGGCCTGCTCAGCCAGTTTGCCAACAGGTTTACCCGGTTGGCGGTAGGTGGCTGAGCCTGCCTAAAAGGTGTTGAGCACCACTTTGTTTCTCATTTACTAATTAACAGTAAACGAGACAGGGGCTGTCTCAAACAAGTTAGTTGTATGCTCGGTTGAGTTGTCTACCCAAGGCGATACGTGCGTATCCAACATTTTCTTTACCAATACCTTCACACCCGTATAGGTTCCAGAAGGAAGTGACAAATCAAATGGGTAAGTGAACTTTCCACTGCCATCAGTTATGACGGTGTAATGATCGTCGATTAAGTTCATGTTATATATACCTTCGCCTGGACTACCAGTACAAGTGGGAGCCAAACCTGGAGCCCAATTATTCCAATAGCCACTTTCGAACAGGTTACTGCCAAACCCGGCTAAATAACCATCTGTTGTTGTACAAGGCCCGGGACCGTTTAGTGTGATCTGATACAGAGCATCAGATTCTAAACCTTGTCCGTAAACTGAGCCGTGGAAGGTATCCTCTCCACTGTAGTAGGAGAATGTTCCCCAGGTATCGTCGTCTATAACGGACCAATTCCCATCTTTGTTTTCCAGGTCCATAGTCATTCCTGAATCGCAAACAAACTCCTCGTTATGTCTGGCCTGTACAGCTTTGAAAGAAATGTCTGCAGTAAGACCATCACCTTGAGAGAGATTGCCTACAGGTTCGCCGTCGCAAGTAAAGCCTGTACGTACTGTTGGATTTTCCCCCTGATCCCACAGTACCGGATCCAGACCCATTTCACCGAAACACCAATACTTACCAATGAAGTAAGTGTGATCCGGTTGCATAGGATTATTGAATGGCGCTTCTCTTGAAGCATCTGCTATCGGGAAGGTGGTTCCACCTTGCCCTTGCGGGAATAATTGTGCCGGGACACCTCTTAAGAGAGGTCGTTCACAGAGTCTATCCCCAACTTGAGCCCAAAGTGCCCTGTTCCCTCTTTTAGGTGTTTGGTCTCTTTCTAAACATTCCCAAACGTTGTCTCCATCGTCAGCCCAGAAGATAAACTTCAATTCTTGGGCTAGCTCACCTCTCCATGGGCCTGAGGAAGTATCACCTGCCTCAGCCTCTGGGTCTAGGATTCCGTTTTCAGGATTAGAAGTAAGTTCAACATTGGCACAAACCCATGCGGGATTGGAAGTTACGTGAAGTGAAATAGTATCTTCACCCCAGTCACCAGGTTTGAGATCAAAGAAGTCGAAGAACTTTTCGACAGTAAGATCTGTTAACTTCCAGCTTGTTCGTTCAGAGAACCTTCCGTTGTAGTAACTTTCATTATCTATCTTCAAGTCTATCTCACCGGCTTGAAAAACGTTATCAGTTGAGGTTTCTGTATCGCTAAAGAAAGCGGCAGAACCTAGACCAACTAACGCAGCCACTGCACCTACCAGTACTAAGCTAAGTAGTATTCTTTTAGTTCTATTCATTTAGTTCACCCCCTTAAAAATTACTTAAATTTATTTGCTAATTTTTTCTAGTCGATATCTGTTTGGAAACGAACATTATTTTCTAGTTCATCTAAACAAATTACTGCACCAACAGCATCCAAATCATATCCGTCGGATGTAGTATTATGCAGATCCGGATCTGAAGCATCTACTAACCTGACATATCCAATGTCCGAAAGACCGCAGCCGGATACGTCAAAGGTTGATATTCCATTAGTGTCCTTGTTCGAAGCGGTACCCACGTCGCACCAGTTTGATCCGTCTTCGCTGACCGATACGTCAGCCAATTCTTCGGGATAGCCTGCTCGTCCGAAGGTAACCTCAACTGCAGTTACGTTCCCGGTGATATAGCCGGGGAAAGTAACCACTAGTTCACCACCGTATCCCAGGCTGTAGAATACTCCATCCGGAGCACCTAATGCCTCAGTAGGATCAGATCTGCCTACCGGCACTGCTGTGCCGTTTTTCCTTAGACCCTGTGTTGAGTCATAGACACTGCTAGCCCACCCGTCTCCGGATACTTCGCAGCCAACACATTTATAGGAGCCGTTGTGCCTGGCCTGTACAGCTGTGAAAGAAACATCAGCCCAGACAGCATCCGTCTGAGATTCGTTGCCGGCGGTTCTTCCGTCGCATAAGATACCAGGGTCGTCTAACGGACTATTATCGCCTGGTGCAACGGGATTTAACGTCAAATCACCAAAACACCATGCCTTACCAACGTAGTACACAGGCTCGTTTCTTTCGCCTCCCTCTAGGGGATCGTTAGGTTCCTGAGACCAAATATTGTATTCGGAGTCAGCTAACGCTACTGTTCCTATCTCACTTAGAGGAACATTGTTGGCAATTATTCCCTCTACCTCATCTTCTTCCAGGACGTTGTCGCCATCGTCAGCCCAGAAGACAAACTTGAGGTAATTTTGTAGCTCGCCTACTTCCGGGGTGTCATCAACTTCTGATTCCGGTTCGGTTAGACCATTGTCAGGCGTATCTGTGACGGTTATATCCATGCACAACCAAGCATCATTGTTGGTAATGTGTGCGCTAATGGTGTCTTCACCCCAGTCGCCTGGTTTTAGGTCATAAAAATTGAAGAATAGTTGATCTGTAAGGTCAGCAAGTCTCCAAGAAGTTTCTGTGGAACGTTCGCCGTTATAGTAGCTGTTGTTATCAATCCTTAGATCAATCGCACCCGCTTGCAATACGTTATCAGTGGAAGTTTCAGTATCACTAAAAAATGCTGTAGAACCTCCAGCTACTATTGCCAAGGACGCCACAGTAATGATCAGTGCACTTCTCAAGATTTTTCTATTAACTTTCAAGAAACTTCACCTCCTTAAAATATTTTAATTTTCCAAATTACAATCTTCAGAGACAAAAAATGCCAGCAATTTGCCGACATATACTTGCTAAGGCTATTTAGTTTTTCTTGCCTCGGCAGGAAAACTTTCTATTCATTCTATTCATATAGTCTCGGAATTTATATTACAAAGATATGAAATCTAAGCAATAAAAAAATACTATAGTACCTCCTCCTCTTTGTCAATAAGCGCACCTTCGTTTATCGGAAAATGTGGTATTTACCCATCTTTAAGCCAAAACCCCATTACTACAGGCTAGTTAACCACCACTACTACAGGTTACCCAGTAATGCATCCTTGGGAACAGCTGTCACCACAAGCCTTTTAGAATCCAGGAAGTCATCGCAAGTGTAAATAGTGAGTTTAGGATAGTCGCTGTTAGAAAGTATATGTGTTTGGTCAGCAGTGACCTCAAACTTGTCTTGTAGTTTAAATATCCTGGATTCCCCGTCGCTGAAGGTGATTTCTATTTCAGCATCTTGCTGAATGTCTTTCAGATTTCCCAATATATTTTCCCAATTGTGTCCGTACATAATGCTGTTTCCTTCATCACCGGGTAGAGGTGAGGTTTTTAAGTAGGAAATTCCCTCCTCAGAATCTTGCCATTCTCCTTCGAAGATCTCAGACTCGTAAACAGATAAGTTAATGTTTAGATCTTTGATGACAAAACGCACGGGCGTGAGGGTGCCGGCTTCCACCTGCACATAATTACTGCTTAGATCCCGATGGCGCTTATGATAAATAACTACAACTTCATAGAAAGAAACCAGAGTAATGACTATCAGTAGTATAGTGATGAGTTTTAATTTCACTTTTCCTTTTTAATTAGCAGGATGGATAAAAGCACAGCAGATGTCACGCCTGTCCCAAGAAAAAGATAAAGACTAGAGATATTTCCTGTAGTAGCTAAACCAAGTACCTGCCCTCCTATGCCTAGCACGGAGCCCATTTTTTTCTTGTCTTTTTTGTCGTGATCGCTATCATCATTTTCGTTTTCGTCGTTGTCATCACCGTCATCATCTTCTTCGCACGCATATCTACTATTAAAAGCTACATATGGATCCTCATCTAAACCCCATGCAGAGCCATCAGGAATATAAACCCATCCCTGAGCGAGTAAGAACTCTATTTGTTCGATGGTCAAACTGGAGACTTTCCACCAATTTGTTTGTGTACCATCCCCGTTTAATGAGCAGAAACATTGGGTTAGAGTGATTTCCGAGAGGTTGTAGACAGCATCGCTTCCTGTGTTGGTGCTGGCACTTCCCGGGATTCCGTGAATACCGGTAGCATAGGAGACTTTTAATGCCCCTTGAGGGTTATTACAATTGGGGAATGTGGGAGTAGCAAGAGTTTCCTTCCCCTGGACTTCCTGAGCATAGACATAAGAAATTTGGGAATAAAAAAGACCAAAGGCTGCAAATATTAATATAAATAAAAGTATCCTGCTCTTCATATATTGTAAGGGCAGGAAGTGTGTACAAGTAATATACCAAGAAATAACCCAGATTGCAACAATATCAGTTGAACAGTCTGTGCAAGAATCTGAATATTCTAAAGATCAAACCAGGGTTGTTTTTTTCTAAAGTTATCTCATTGATATATTTAAGTGAGGAGATCTCTGTTTCTTCTCCGACATAACCGGGGGCACTAATATCTACTAAAGATTCCTCAGTATAGTAAGGTGTTTCCGCATAGCCTGCCTGGTCTGTATACGCTTCCTTTATGCCAATGGATACTTTTGCTAATTGTAAGGGGTTGTCGAGTTCATCGATGACTCTTACCTTCAGGGTTTTTGGTTGATAATAATAGCTAATTACCTCCACGGCCTCTCTAGCCGCGCCTCCTTCAGACCATAGGGCAGCTGTACCCCCCATATTTACCCAGTAATTAATGCCAATTAGTTCCGGCAGATCAATTAACTCTTGGAAAGCTCTTTCGAGCCAGTCTCGCTGCATTTTTTCGTTCATACGGCCATGTATATCAGGTATGGGGACACCAAGCTCGCCTAAGACCACCTTCCCGTTTGAAATACGTGCCAACTCTTTGACATCTCTAGCCAGTTGCTCCGGAGTAGCTACGTAGTGGTCAATTACCACCACGCCACCAAGAGCATTAGTAGTTTTTGGGTCATAAATGAGCTTGGCCACGTCACCGTTCATAGAAATATAATTGGATTTAACGTTTTTGCCTATTTTTCTAAAAGAATCAGAGGTTATTTGGTATTCTTGTATCAAAAAATTCCTGTGACCTTCCACATCTCCGGTTCTCCTAGGGTCACCGGGACCGCCGTTTTCACATTCTGGACAGGAGGTAAACACGTCACCGTCTGCAAACAAGTGTCCGTTGGAAAGGATAAACTCTTTTGTTTTACTGAGGTGTTCCTCTCTGGTGATACTTTTATAGCCAAACCAGCCTTCCCACCCCGAAAAGTTGCCCCTAAACCACACGTTTAAGTCGTATTTCCTGGCAGTTTTTACCCAAAGCTCCAGTATGGGTAGAAATTCTTCGTCATAAGGTGTGCCAAGAGCCACGTGAGTGGCACCGGTATGGGCAATTTGGTTTATTTGTGCATCGATAACTGCCGGGAAACTTTTACTGTTTAATTTCTCACGACTGAGATCACGTGAATATTTAACGGTATCAATTGACTGTACTTCCCACCAACTCGCTTTGTCCGTGTTTGCTTTAACGGTAGGTTTTAATACCAAAGTAAGAATCAGAAGAAATAGGAATAAGAAGATGGCTTTTTTCATTTTTGTCTTCCTAGAGTCGGCTCTAAATTTAACCCCCCTACGTATTCAGGTTGGATCTCGTAGATATCAGCAAAGGGGAAGGATTCAACAAGTGTATACTTCTCTAGCCCTTTAGTATCTTTGACTAATCTAAATGTCAAGTCATTATTATCATGTGTTCTCATAATAATCCATCTAGCCCAACGATCCGGTAGGGTTGTTGCGCTTTCCCAGTATAGTCCCGTTCCTTCGTGGATGAATCTTTTCATGGGCAAACCGGAGGAAAATATTATAGCATCATGTGAGGCTGCCGAGATCAGGATAAAGCCTTTTTTGTCACCAGCGTTTTGTGCAAGCCACTGGCTGACCTCGCTGACATTTTTTTGGCTGGAACCTACACGTGCATCATCAATGGTGACTGCATCCGCACTGGTAAATGTGAAAAATGTAACGAAAAGCAGCAACGCGACAATTGTAACCCTTAGATTTTTCGATCTGTGGACCAGATATCCTATAAATATAGCAATAGATGGTGCAAGCATGACCCCGTATCGTACGTTGAACCAGGTGTCTCCGGACAAACCCTGGATAAAGAGGACTGAGTGACCTAAGAAAAGTGCAATAACATTAAAAAATAGCGGGGCAGCCAACGTAGACATTGATATTCGTACTTCCCTTGGAATTTTCTTATCCATCCACAACATGGCGGCACCAAAAAAACCTAGTATCATGTGAAATGCGCCCATGTTATAAACGAGAGAGTAAAAGTAGAATTTTAAGGATAACCACAGATTGTATTTTGTCACGAGCTCACCTGCCTGATCCAACTGGTCCTGTTGGGCTTTAGCCGAAAATGGTCCAAAGGCAAAATATAAAGGATCTTTAAAAATTACAAGATTCCAAAGAAGCCATAAGACAATCCCCAGACCGGCAAGTGTACTAAAAAAAATGAATACCCCCTCTGTTTTTTGTAGATATTTCTTACCTTTGAAGGTGTGAAGGATAACTAGCAAACCGGCCCACGCCAATAGAAACCAGCCATCATATCTGGTAAGCGTGGACAACATTATCCAAAAAGCACTTTTTATCAAGTGGAGTATGGAATCGTTCTTGTGCCACAACATTAACTCATACGCACCCGCTGTCATGGTGGCAATTAAAAGCAGTTCTGTCATGGCTGTTGTTTGTAAATAAAGTATGTTTATGTTTGCCACAAATATAAAAACTCCCACAATTCTGCCAAACAGTCCTACCCCTAATTTTTCAAGGAATTTGTATACCAGTACTCCGATGGCCACAAATGAAATCATGGAAATAATCGCTCCTGATAGCCCGGAATGCCACATAAAGTTGTTCCATACAGTAGGTATCATCATTATATGAGGAAGCGGCAACCAGACCGATCCCAACTGAGCTATACCAGGTTTGAGACCTTCGACTACTCGGCGGCCTATGTTTAAGTGTGAACGTGCGTCGTTATAGGCCAGCGCTAAGCCATTATTGTGATATGTGATAAATGAAAAAGTTGAGACTACAACTAAAGTTATCAATATTGCAACCAGCGAATATTTTTCGAGTATCTTCTTATACTTTGATGTAGATATATTAACGCTAAACGTTAGTTCTTTCATCCTTCTTCCTATCTATTAAGTAAAAAATTAGCACTCCGCTTGTTACTACACTTGTCGCTCCGTAGATCAAAACAAAATATTGATCAGCCATCAAAAATTTATTTAGATATTCATTAAAAACAAAGGATTTTGATTTACCACTAAAAAGAAGGTCCAAGTTTCTCAGGTAGTTGAACTTTTCTTCTTTTCCGGATAATGCTTCTAAATTTAGAACTTGTACTTTTGGGGGCACAGCGTTTGTTGTTAATGCCCCGGCTGTATTTACGTAGGTAGAATATAGATAAAGTATAAGAATTGGCGTCAACAAATGTTCACTTTTAATTTTTGATATTAGTATTGCCAAGTATATTGCCAATATTGCATATCCGGGTATCAAGTATCTGGCTCCAAAAGCCCAACCTCCCCAAGGGTCGCCCCACATTGTGTAAACAACAATATTTAGAAGCAACACAGCGAAGAGTAGATTATTGTATTTAGCCGTATTTTTATGAAGTATGTAAATACCCAAAAAACCTAATAGAATAACCGGGGTAAAATAAATAACGCCTCTATCAGGACTAAAAAATAAAATGTAAATTCCATTTAACATGTGTCTTGTATTAAAAAATTTGACCGGATTTCTACCGCTGGAATCAATAGTGTCCTTTAATACAGTTTTCTTTGTGTAATTTGTTTCCAAAGGTTTTCCATTAGAACCGATCTGTTTAACCTGAGTCACAGATCCCGCCAACTGTAAGGGGTTACCATAAGAATTCTTGTTAAACCAAAAGAAAAATAGTATTGGCAGCACCATAAAAGCAAAGGTAAGTAAGTAGAGCGGTTTTATTTTAATGTTAATTTTATCTTTTATTTCTTTAAATTTTATTAATTTTGTTAAGGTTGCGATTCCTATGGGAAGCATCATGAAGAAGTTTGGGTAGTCAACAGATATAGAAAGCGCACTTAAAAACCAGATAATCCCAATAGAAAAAAAGTTATCGTACCTCATATAAAGATAGAGAGCAAAAAGGATGATAAATGTTGAGACATGGTGTTGGTAAAACGCCGAAGCATAAGAAAATGATGGAGTGGCAAATATGAAGATGAAAAAAGCAAATATGGCTGGAAAATACTTTGCACCCAATTGCCTGCTGATTTTATAAATTAAGATACAATTTAGAAAAGCAAAAAATGATATTACCAAAAAGGTACCAATTTGAGCCGCGTTAAATATTTTTCCAATAACATATCCGGGCACTGCAATAAAAGACACGCCGGGTGCAAATAGCGAAACATATTTTCCGTTAAAGTAGCCAAGATCTGGCAAAGCAAACCTGGCTACATCCAAAGAAAAGTAGAATGATCCGTCTTCAACAAGTGAGTATAACAAAGAGTATCTGCCCCTTTCGGGTGATAGTTCAAAAGGGCCGTCAAGGGTCCATTTTTGTGTTTGTGAGTTTAGCTCTACCATGCTTGGGTTGCTTTTATAACCCCTAACGGTCAAGAGTAAAATTATTGCCACAAATGATAGAGATATTATTAATACAATAGCTCTAAAGGATTTGGTTGCATTTTTATTTTTCATAACACTTTTTTGTATTTCACGCATTTTGCTTTTAGCCTTAAAAAATATTCCCCTAACTTTTATTGAAAAAGGCAAAAAAAGTGATTTAAACTCCGGGAAAGAATGAGTATTCATTACGCCAACTCTAGGAATTGTATACTTATTGGTGTCCCGATTTATTATTTTACTATCCATGGAAAATGCCATAAGGTATCCGGCTTTTTCCACAGCTGTTTTCACTCGTTTATTGTAGCGACCTTTTGGATATGAAAAGTATTTTATATCAAACCCAAGTTTTTCTGCCAGCCCTATTTTTGAATCTACAACCTCATTTTTCAGCTCGTCTTTTGATAATTTCCAAAAATTGCTGTGTGTTGCACTGTGGCTACCAAAGTCCCACCCGCTTTGTTTAAGACTTTTAATTTCATCTGTGGTCAAAAACTTATAATTATTGTCCAACTCTTTCTTGGAGGCATGGCTTAGGTCTGATAATAAAAAGACCACGGGTTTTATACCCTTACTTTTTAAATACTCCTTTGTTTGATAAATATTCTTGTAACCATCGTCAAAAGTGATTATAAAAAAAGGTTTAGAAAAAGCCAGCTCACCATTAAGATATTTTTCCAACTCATTAAGGCTGCAAGGTTGGTAATTTTGAAGTAGGTATTCCATTTGCTCAACAAAATCACTTAGCGGTACGCTAAATCCCCATTTATCGTCTGCAATACTGTGGTAGCACAAAACAAATCCCTCAAACCCTTCTTTTTTAAGAGAAGATATAGCATATGTCACTAAATATAAAGTTTTTCTCAGGAAATCATAAATTTTATCCTTTACGAGCCCTTGCTTATCTGGACTTTTTCTTACTAACTTTGAACTTTTTGATAGATCCCAGTTTTTTGGTGTTTCGGAAAATTTATAACCTAAAGAACTAACGCCATAAATGAGCAGATATAGCATTGAGAGTACTGGGTGTCTTATGGCGTATTTTGATATAGAGGCCAGAGCTTTTAGTATTGGTATTTTGTATTGTTTGAGTATATATGCCTTGCCAAATTCCTTTGCCATTATTTCTTTTGATTTTATAAACCTCAGGTTTTGTTTACGATAGTCACTAAAATTATTTGAAAGCCTATAGTTGATGTATGTATTCTTAACAAACTTGTACTTAAAACCGTTCTTCAAGCAAAAAAAGTAGGAATAAGCGTCTTCACCGGGTCCCTCTTTGAATTCGAGAATAGCATAGAATCTTTTGGAAAGAGCTCTGGAAGAGCCGTGGCAGGTATAGACATTGTCTCCGTTCCTATGAGCTTCGAATATCTGATTTTTTACCCTCATACTAGTAAAGACCGATTTTTCAAGCAAAGTGGCAGGCTCTTTTTCGAAGATCGGACAAGATGTCAGGTCAGCCTCGTTTTTTATGATTGGCTTGGTAAGTTTCTCAAGAAAATCAGACTTTGTTATCTCAATATCCGCATCTAGTAGTACGAGTATGTCCGAATTGCACATTTTCAGCATCTCGTTCTGTCTTGCAGAAGTACCAATGGTTTCTTTGTTTTCTATTAAAATTACCTTCTTGTTATTTTTATTTCTAACAATTTCATTTGTGTTGTCAGTACTGCCGTCGGAGTTTACAATTATCTTTTCTAATATGAGGTTATCCGTTTTTTGCCGACTAAGATCATTAAGCAGATGACCAATGTTTGCTTCTTCATTTAGTGCAGGTATGGCAATGGTTACTGTTGGTTTGCTTTTCATATAGTTTCTTTAATTTGTAAT
>VAPA010356693.1_pt1 | contig 10679 bp, 13 predicted proteins | sample 3395041 | NCBI WGS metagenome assembly VAPA01 (sample SAMN08290432, study PRJNA428436) | hydrothermal vent metagenome | isolation source: Deep-sea hydrothermal vent chimney | place: Indian Ocean: Southwest Indian Ridge | depth 1973 m m
CCAACCATTCCGGCACCAGCGACAACCACATCGAATCGTTCGGTCATCGCGTCTGGCCTCGCAGCATCGAATTTCCACCAGACGAAAATCCCATGCCCGATAGAGCGACCGCTGCCTTAAGCACCGGAATAATATCGAGCAAACCGAGAGCTCCCGCGCGCAGATGGTTCAGCAGAGGTAATTCGTTTGAAAATAAACTAACCAGGCCGTCTCCAAGCCGGACTACTTTTACCTGCTCAGCCTTTCTCGATAGTTCATACTGCGACAGGAGTGTCCCAATGGAAGGCTCGTCAAGGTTTCGAATCGACTGGTGCTGGAAGAGTTCACACAGGCTTGCCACATCGCGTAAGGCCAGATTGAAACTCTGCCCCGCTACCGGATGCAGGGTATTGGCGGCATTGCCAATCAGGACACAACGATTCTTTACCAGCGTCAGTGATTCGGTCCGATGCAACGGGAAACTATAGCGCTGGCCGACATGTTCGATGTACCCCAGTCGATAGCCAAAGGCCTGTTGCAGCGCCTCGGCAAACTGGTGATCGTCGAGTTGCATCAAATGTTCGCTTTTGTCTGGGTCGTGGGTCCAAACGCAAGCGTATCGATCACGGCCAAGTGGCAGCATCGCCAGGGGTCCCTCCGGGGTAAATCTCTCGTAGGCGGTGCCTCCCACTGGTTTTGATACCAGCACGTTAGTAATTACCGCAGATTGACCATAGTCAATATCGCGATGCTCGATACCGAGATTAGCCCTGGCCCTGGACGATGCACCATCGGCGATCAGTAACAGGTTCGCGTTTATCTGCTTCTTTTTGTTTCGCATCAAATAGTTCAGTTTTACGGTATTACCATACCTCGCACTTTCGAATTTAGCCTCGGTATCGAGGGTAATTAACTTTGACTGATTAACCAGGTCGAGCAACAGGGAGCCCAGAATACTGCTTTCTATCACGTAGCCGAGTGCTTCGAGTTCATAGTCTACCGCGTGTAAGCGAGCCACGCCCCAGCGGCCCTGGCTGGAAATATGGATCGTCCTGATTGGAGCCGCCTTTTCCCTGATCGTATTCCACAGGCCAAGTGACTTGAATATTTGCACACTCGCGTAGGATAAAGCGATCGACCGTGAATTCAGACCGGTTGCTTTCTGCCCCGCCGGTGCGGAAGACTCGATCACGTGGACTTGTCGATCAGGGTACTGCAGCGCCAATGCGGCGCATAAGCCTACCAGACCACCGCCGACAACGGCTATTTCCGGATTATTTTTCATCGACTTCCGTCATCTGGCCATCAGGGCTTCGATTTCGCCCGGTTTTTTCGGCAGGGCCTCGGTCAATACTTTACAACCCGTGTTTGTCACCAGTACATCGTCTTCGATACGAATACCAATATCCCACCACTTTCGGTGTACGCCTTTACTATGCGCCGGGATATAAATTCCCGGTTCGATCGTCAGTACCATACCGGACTCTAGCAGCCGCCACTGATCACCGACCTTGTAATCCCCCACATCGTGGACGTCCAGGCCCAGCCAGTGACCAGTCCGATGCATATAAAATTTTCGATAGGCCTGTTCTTTAATCAGTTTTGTCGGGCTACCTTTAAGCAATTTGATTTCAGTCAACCCCCTGGTTATCACTCTTACCGCTGCATTATGCGGGTCATTCCAGTGATTACCCGGCTTGACCTTTTTGATCGCTGCCATCTGGGCTGCCAGTACGATATCGTAAATATCGCGTTGTGCAGGGCTATATTTACCGTTCACCGGGAAGGTACGGGTAATATCCGAGGCATATCCCTGTACTTCACAGCCTGCGTCAATCAGCAATAGATCGCCGTCGTTTAGTACTGCATTATTTTCCGTGTAATGCAAAATACAGCCATTTGCCCCCCCGCCAACAATCGCCGGATAGGCATGCTGGGCACCGCACTTACGAAATTCATGGTCGAATTCTGCAGCGACCTGGAATTCGTACTGGCCCGGGCGACACAGTCTCATTGCACGCTCATGGGCAGTGATGCTAATTGCCGCCGCTTTGTGCATCAACTTCAATTCCTCGCGGTTCTTGAACAAGCGCATGTCGTGCAAAATATAATCCAGCGAGACGAATTCGGATGGGACATGAAGACCGGCCCTGGACTGTTCCTTAATTTGGTTAACCCAGCCAATCAGCCGTTGGTCAAATTCCGGGTAACGACCCATGATATTGAATATCGCATCGGTACCTTCTAGCAGGCCTGGCAATATGTCGTCCATATCTTCGATGGGAAACGAATCGTCGGCACCATACGCCTCGACAGCCCCTTCCTGTCCTGCGCGTCGACCGTGCCAGGTTTCCTGTTCCGGGTCTTTTTCGCGGCAAAACAAAATATACTCGCCATGCTTGCGACCCGGTATCAACACCATGACCGCATCAGGCTCGCTAAAGCCGGTCAGGTATAGAAAGTCACTATCCTGGCGAAACGGGAAATCGACATCGCGATTGCGGGTTACCTGTGAAGCGGACGAAAGGATCGCAATGGTGCCTTTGCCCATCATTTTCATTAGCTGGGAGCGGCGACGTTTAAATTCGGTTTTCTTCATTTTCTAGCTCTTTAAATTGCAGTGCTTATTGTATCGGCGGCGCAGGCATGACTGGATTCAGGGTTTCATTCAGCATCAGCACCGACATTCGAACGTGCTCGACGACCTCGGCAAATTGCTGTTCTGTTTCCTCGCTCGCCATTTCTTTCAGGTCGAGCTTACTAATTTCAAGCAAATCTGACAAACACTCTCGCGACTGTTCATCCTGTGTTTCGCTATTACTCCGACCAACCACGGAAATACCGTATAAAAATCCCTGACACCAACTGGCCAGGCTAAACAATCGCTCGGTTAACTCTTCTGAATCATCGGGTAACAGCAGTTCCAGAGACATATCCTCGGTATTGAGACCTTCCCTGGTCTGTTCAAATAGCTGGTTCAATACCTGTAATTGCTCAACTGCTACTATATCACCCTGCTCGGGCAAAGAATCCAGCGTATGCTCTAGCCACTTCGCCATAGAAGAATTGCCCAGCAATAGTCCACACAGGGTGCCATGCGATTCCGAGGCATCGGAAGTCGCACCCAGGCCTTCTAGCGCATTTTGAACAAAACCAAAGTCCAGCATAGTAAAATACCTAAAAATCAAATAATTATTGCATTCTATCATCCGGTCATCCGGCTAAAAATACACATCGGTATCGGTTGACTAGTGCCACTTGAAGCCTGATCATTACGTCATGGACTCCAGCAAACCGATTTATACCGAAGACGACCTCAGACAACTAGAACAACGTATCGACGATTTGATCGATACTGTCGGCCTGCTAAAAAACGAAAATACCAACTTACGCCAACAACAGGACCGACTGGTAAGCGAGCGCTCCCAACTAATCGAAAAAACGGAAATGGCCAGAAGCCGCGTTGAAGCCATGATTTCGCGCTTAAAATCTCTCGAGTTAAGCTGATGAGCGACGCGCAACCGATTAGCGTATCGATACTGGATAAAGAATATAAAATCGCCTGCCCATCTGGCGAACAACCCGCCCTGTTAGCTTCGGCCAAATATCTCGACTCTAAAATGCGTGAAGTACGCGATAGCGGGAATATAATAGGCTCAGAAAGGGTTGCGGTCATTACCGCACTCAATATCACCAATGATTTACTCGCCTCCAGCCAGATCGACAAAGAAATCAGCCAGGATTTGACACCGCGCCTGAAAAATCTCGAATCAAAAATCAGCCAGGTCCTCGAAAACGCCCGCCAATTAGAAATTTGAATTTTACTTTTCCTGGATTGCACGTATAGTCGATATGTACCAACTACGGTGTTCGTTAGCGACCATCATAATCCTTGAGCCTATTTATCAATCTCGGGGAATTTCGTGCAACCCTGGTGTGCATGCCTGATTCGTCAGGAAGCCTGATGGGAAGCCAATAACCCCACCTGAACTTCTGGTTCAAGGTTGATAGAACTGCGACGGCATCGTGGTTGGTATCTCGCTCTTAATTAGCCCATTCTTATCCGATACTTATCTCGGTTATTTGAGACACAACATTAAGTTACCCAACCCCTATTTCAAAAATAATTCGTAGGCTGCATTTTCGGTTTCATTCCAGTAGGAAATATCCAGGCTGGCAAGGAATGAATTAAATTCTTTATAACCTGCCCTTTCGACCTGAAACCCCATCAGTATGCGGCCGAAATTGGATCCATGGTTGCGGTAGTGGAACAGGCTGATATTCCAACGTCTGCCCACCTTCATTAAAAAATTTAATAGGGCCCCCGGTTTTTCGGGAAACTGGAAGCGATACAATAACTCGTTATCGACACCCCTTCCGGGATGACCACCAACCATATACCGGGTATGTAGTTTGGCTACTTCGTTATCGGTCATATCGACCACTGTATAACCCTTTTCCCTGAGCAGATCGCTTAACTGGTTTTTCTCGCCGGTTCCATGCGTGAGCTGTATACCCGCGAACACGCACGCAATGGTCTCGTCTGCATAACGGTAGTTAAATTCGGTGATCTGACGCTTGCCAATTATTTGACAAAACTGCCTGAAGCTGCCGGGACGCTCTGGAATCTGCACAGCGAGCAAAGCCTCACGCTCTTCACCCAGCTCCGAACGCTCTGACACATGCCTTAAACGGTCAAAGTTCATGTTGGCACCGCTGTTGATCGCGATCAGAGTCTGATTATTTAAATTCTTTTGCTCGACGTATTTTTTCAATCCGGCAAGTGAAAGCGCACCGGCCGGTTCGCAGATCGAACGGGTATCTTCAAAGATATCCTTGATGGCTGCGCAAATCTGGTCGGTGGTGACCGTAATCACCTCATCGACCAGGTTTTTGAGCATCGAAAAGGTATTCTTTCCAATTTGCTTTACCGCGACACCATCGGCAAAAATACCTACCTCTTTTAGCTTGACTCTGCGCCCGGCCTGCATCGCTGCGTATAGACAGGCGGCATCTTCGGGTTCCACAGCGATTATTTTGACTTCTGGTTTTACTGCCTTGATAAATCCGGCGATACCGGCTGCCAGTCCGCCACCGCCAACCGGTATGAATATCATATCGATATTATCTGGATGTTGGCGAATAATTTCATGCGCTATAGTCCCCTGACCAGCCATCACATCAAAATCATCGAACGGATGGATAAAGGCCAGGTTTTCTTTTTTAGCGAGGTCTAAGGCATGGGTCATGGCTTCATCGAAATTTTCACCATGCAATACAGCCCTGGCGCCGAAGGATTTGACCGCAGCGACCTTGATATTCGGGGTCGTGGTCGGCATTACGATAACCGCTTTCATTTTTAGACTGGAGGCTGACAACGCTACCCCCTGCGCATGGTTACCGGCTGAAGCCGTGATCACGCCAGCCAGGCCGGGGTTGGCGCGGTGCATTTGATAAATCTTATTGAATGCACCTCTAAGCTTGAATGAAAATATCGGCTGTAAATCCTCCCGCTTTAGCCAGACTTGATTAGCGAACCGTTCAGATATACGTCCAAGGTAATCTAACGGTGTTTCTTTTGCGATGTCATAAACCCTCGCGGTTAATACTTTCTCTAAAAATTTCTCGTTTTTCATAAGCCAAGTCGATCAAATATGGGTTGGGAAGCGAGGAGGTGCCCAATAGTTATGATAGCCTTCCCGAAAGTGGCCATTATCATTATTGCACCTACCCTAAGCAATAGCCTTGCGGGTTTTTGATTATACAGGTTACCTTTATAGACTGAGCGGGGACGAGAAATTGCGACAAGACTTTTGATTCCGCAGTCGCTAAGATGCCGCTCAGATAATTAAGGAATCTTGTTCATGTCACCCGATGAAAAAAAGAAACTGTCGGCACAGGCGGCACTGGAATTTGTGGCTCCAGGATCAATCGTAGGCGTGGGCACGGGCTCGACAGTTAACATCTTTATCGACCTGCTGGCAGAACAGATGTCCGGAAAAATCAAAGCTGCTGTATCGAGTTCGGAAGCCTCGACCGAGCGTTTGCTAAAACACGGTTTTCGCGTCGAAGATTTGAACCGGGTCGGTCATCTGTCTATCTATGTCGACGGTGCCGACGAGTCGAATTCACGGCTGCATCTAATCAAGGGTGGTGGTGGCGCTTTGACACGAGAAAAAATTATCGCCGAGACGAGCGAGCAATTTATCTGTATCGCCGATGACAGTAAACTGGTCGATACACTGGGCGCCTTCCCATTACCTGTGGAAGTGATTCCGATGGCGAGAGCGGTGATCTCCGCGAAACTTGAGGAGATAGGGGGTTCACCGCGGTGGCGCGAGGGTTTTATTACAGATAATGGAAATCATATTCTCGATATACACGGCCTTAGAATCGACGACCCGGTCGCACTGGAAACACAAATAAACCAGATGGCTGGCGTAGTCACAGTAGGTCTATTCGCGCACCGCCCCGCGGACATCCTGATTCTCGGTGGTGATAAGGGTATTCGTAAGATATCAGCCTGAAGCCCGGTTACTACTTACCGATTGCAAGTATTCGATTAGCCGAACACATACCGGAATGAAAAAGGGACTGGAGTTGCATCCAGTCCCTTTAAAAAACAAATCGGATGAGTGGTTAACGCTTGGAGAATTGAACCCCGCGTCTTGCCTTACGCAGACCTACTTTCTTACGTTCAACCGCCCTGGCGTCGCGGGTAACAAACCCTTCCTTGCGCAGCGATTCACGATAAGTTTCGTCGTATAGCAACAGCGCCCGGGTAATTCCCAGTCTAATAGCCCCGGCCTGGCCACTTGGGCCGCCGCCTTTAACCTTTACCATGATGTCGAACTTGTCCAACATGTCTACTGTTTGTAGCGGTTGACGAACTACCATACGCGAGGTTTCGCGACCAAAATAATCTTCGATACTTCGGTTATTTACCGTGATTGCGCCTCCTCCAGACCTTAGATAAACCCTGGCTGAGGAACTCTTGCGCCGACCGGTACCGTAGTATTGTTCTACTGACATGATTAATTCTCTTAAATTTCGAGGGGCTGAGGCTGTTGTGCACTGTGGCTGTGAGAATCGCCTGCATAAACTTTGAGTTTCTTAAACATCGCCCTGCCCAGTGAGTTCTTGGGCAACATGCCTTTAACCGAGTGCTGGATGATTCTTTCAGGGTGGCTATTACGCAACTTGGCCAGATTGGTCGACTTCAGGCTACCGATATAACCAGTATGGTGATGGTACATCTTGTCTGTTTCCTTGTTTCCGGTAACGCGCACCTTTTCAGCGTTGATGACCACTATATAGTCACCGGTATCGACATGCGGCGTATATTCGGGTTTATGCTTGCCACGCAGGCGACGAGCAATTTCGGTCGACAGACGCCCGAGCACCTTGTCGGTGGCGTCGATAACAAACCACTCGCGTTTGACGGTTTCGGGGTTAGCGCTAAAGGTTTTCATACTTAATTCCACAAAGCTGCTTCGAAGGCTTTGACTTCTCTCACAAAGGGCGCGAATACTAGCCGATAATACCTGCCTTGACAAGCCATATCACCCTTATTCCAGATGATATTTTCCTTCACCTTTCAGGCTTTAGACAGATACCAGAATAGACTGGATTTAGGCTGCGCAGATGCGAGTTCACGCATAGATCAGAGTCTCCCTGCTTGACAGCCATTATTACTCCACATACTGTTTAGGCATGGAGGAACAAATCCGTTGTTAAGAAAACTTAACTCGATCGACAGACTAATTAGCGAGTTACAACATGGCTTGCAAACTTGCCATGTGCGCCCAGCCGCACAGGCGCGCCCTTACCCGGCTAGTAATGTCGAGCAGGTGGATCTAACCGATTCCGAACAATCGCATGTGGCCGGATTAATGCGCGTTAATAACGCTGGTGAAGTAGCGGCGCAAGGGCTCTATCGAGGTCAATCGCTTAGTGCACACGGGCAAGCGATTAGTGCAGAGATGCAATCTGCTGCTAATGAGGAAAACGAACATCTGAACTGGTGCCAACAACGATTATCTGAACTCAATCACCCCCGCAGCAAGCTCGATGGAGTCTGGTACTGGGGATCTTTCACCATAGGCGCTCTCGCCGGCGCCGTGGGTGACAAATGGAGCCTGGGGTTTGTCAGGGAAACCGAACAGCAGGTATGCCAACACCTCGAAGGCCATTTAAAACTGCTGCCCGAAGCCGATCGTCGCAGTCGTATCATCCTTGAAACCATGAAAAAAGACGAATTGAAGCATGCCATTAATGCGCAGAAGGCGGGCGGGGCTGACCTGCCGCTAGTCGTTCGCAGCGCAATGAAGCTGATCAGTAAAGTAATGACATTTACTGCTTATCGAATTTAGTCTAACTCCACAATCTCGAAGTCATGCGTGATTGTTGCCACCTTATTGAGCATTTTAGAAATAGAGCAATATTTTTCGGCAGACAAGTTCACCGCTTTTTCAATTTTATCCGGATCCAGACCTTTGCCGCTGACAATAAAGTGTACGTGAATGCGGGTAAATACTCTGGGTATATCTTCGGCACGATCAGCATCAATTTCGACCACACAATCGACGATCGGCTGGCGCGATTTCTTCAAAATACCCACCACGTCGAACCCAGTACAGCCGCCGAGGCCAATTAACAGCATTTCCATTGGTCGCACGCCCAAATCGCGCCCACCGTGTTCTGGAGCACCATCCATCACCAAGGCATGGCCACTACCCGATTCCCCGACAAATGTCATGTGATCGAGCCACTTAACCCTGCATTTCATAAATATTTACCTGATTATGTTGTCACGCTTAAATGTGATATGTTAGTCGAATTCAATAGTACTCTGCCGGGATACAACGATGAAAGTCGAACCTGTCACTCAAGTTGTACCACGCGAAAACCCCACGCTTGATAGCTTTCTTCATCATTGCCATACGAAGAAATATGACGCGCGCAGCACCATTATCCATGCCGGTGATGAGTCCGAAACGCTGTACTATATCATCACGGGTTCGGTCAGTGTAGTCATCGAGGACGCGGACTGTAACGAAATCGTGCTTGCTTACCTGAACCCCGGTGATTTCTTCGGCGAGATGGGCTTATTCGAGGAACACATCAAGCGCAGCGCCTGGGTTATTGCGCGATCTACCTGCGAGGTTGCCGAAATTCACTATAACCAGTTCATGGTATTGGCCCGGGAAACACCGGAAATATTGTTTCAATTGTCGTCCCAACTCGCCAGTCGTCTACGCAATACCAGTCGCAAGGTGAGCGACCTGGCATTCATGGACGTAACCGGCCGAGTCGCTCGAACCTTGCTGGATCTGGCCTTCGAACCGGATGCCATTACCCATCCGGATGGGATGCAAATCAAAATCACGCGGCAGGAAATAGCCAAAATTGTCGGGTGTTCGCGCGAAATGGCGGGTCGCGTGATGAAAACTCTGGAAGAAAACGGTTTGATTAGCGCCCACGGAAAAACAGTGGTCGTGTTCGGAACCCGATAGCCTGCCCAGGAAATCTTTGAATTAATAGCCTGGCGTTATGAGAAAAACAATGCTTTCAAAGCTTCGCCTGGCTTCTCGGCTCGCATAAATGCCTCGCCCACTAGAAACGCATTCACGCCATGAGCGCGCATCAACTGCACGTCTTCCAGGGTTTGTATCCCGCTTTCGGTAACCACGATACAGGAATCGGATAATTGATCGAGCAAGTCAAGGGTAGTCGTCAGGTGGGTCTCGAAGGTTTTTAAATCACGATTGTTTATCCCGACTAATTCAAGCTTGAGGCGCAATGCCCGATCCAGTTCCTGTCGATCGTGCACTTCCACCAGCACGTCCATACCAAGCTCAATTGCCAGATGATAGAGTTCTGCGAGCGGTCCGTCGTCGAGCGCGGCGACAATCAACAAGATGCAATCGGCTCCCAACGCTCTCGCCTGGTACACCTGGTAGGGATCGATAATAAAATCCTTGCGAATCACTGGCAGCAGGCAGGCTTTACGCGCAGCGACCAGGTAATCGTCATGCCCCTGGAAGAAATCTTCGTCGGTTAGCACGGAAAGGCATGCAGCTCCGGCGGCGGCATAAGACTCGGCGATCTTGGCCGGATCAAAATCCTCACGTATCACACCCTTGCTAGGTGAGGCTTTTTTGATTTCGGCTATAACCGCCGATTCACCTCTGGATTGCCTGTCCTGTAAAGATTTGGTAAAGCCACGTGGTGCTGGCGCGACGCGCGCGCGCTGCTGGATTTGCTCGCAGGATATTGACTGCAAGTCCGATTTAATCTCTTCCTGTTTGTGTTGCAATATTTGCGTCAGGATATCTGGCCTCGACTCACCCATAACCCGTTCAATACCTGTTCGACTCTGCGACCAGGCTAGATAACATTTCTGCCGCTTTACCCTCGGCAATAGCCGACTGTGCCTTTTCGACTCCAGCCGAGAGGGTCTCGGTCAGGCCTGATACATAAATTGCCGCACCGGCATTTAAGCAAACGATATCCAGCGCTGGGCCTGGCGTATTGCCGAGTACCGACCGAATCATTGCCAGACTTTGCTCCACGCTGTCTACTTTAAGCTCGCTTGAATCGGCCAGTTCCATGCCGAAATCGGACGGTGACAAGTTATAGCTATTTACCTCGCCACCTTTGAGCTCGGCAACCCGAGTATTGGCAGAGATACTGATTTC
>VAPA010283616.1_pt1 | contig 10678 bp, 15 predicted proteins | sample 3395041 | NCBI WGS metagenome assembly VAPA01 (sample SAMN08290432, study PRJNA428436) | hydrothermal vent metagenome | isolation source: Deep-sea hydrothermal vent chimney | place: Indian Ocean: Southwest Indian Ridge | depth 1973 m m
AATATTATTCATCTTTAATTTTACTCCCGGACATTCTATCAATAAAATATTTTGATACATTTTTATCACTTAATAGTAAATACCAATAATTGTATAATATTTTAATATTTCCACTGAAAATTAGAACAAAAAAGAAAAATTTATATACTATTTTTACCTTTTATTTAAAAATGATTAAACTAGACCTAAAAGACAGAAAAATACTATTTGAACTGGATACAAACAGTAGGCAATCTTACCAACAAATTGCTAATAAAGTCAGGCTAAGCAAAGATTCTATTTTTTACAGGATTAAAAGGCTTGAGAAAGAAGGAGTTATTGAAAGGTATCAAACACTAATAGATGTTGGCAAGCTTGGCTATATTAGCTTTAGAATATTCTATAAACTGCAAAACACGACATCAAAAAAAGAAGAAGAAATTATAAATTATCTAAAGAATCAGAGAATAGTTGGGTGGATGGTAAGTGTTGAGGGAAACTGGGATATTAATACATGGATATTATGTAAGGGTATTTCAGAACTAGACGAATTCTGGAAAAATTTTGCTAAAAAATATATTAATTATCTTGCTGATAAAAAACTATCTATCTTTACCGATATAACTTATTTTTCCAGAGCATATTTCTTGCCCGATAAGAGAAACGATTTATCTATCAGATTTGTAACAGAACCAAAAGAGGTAGATATTGATAAAATAGATATCGAAATATTGAAATTATTGGTTCTAAACGCAAGAATTCCTATTTTAGAGATTGCTGATAAATTAAAAGTTTCATCAAAAATGATCTCTTATAGAATTAAAAATTTACAGAAGAAAAAAGTGATTGTAGGTTATCGGACAATGTTCAATCTGCAAAAATTAGGATATTTGTATTATAGGCTCCATATTAAAGTGCATAATATTAATGAGCAAAAAGCAAAAGAATTCAGAGCATTTGCTTTTCACCACCCTAATATTATTTATGACCATTATTCATTAGGCGGACCTGATTTAGAGATTGATATCCAAGTAGGAGATGTGGAAAAACTGAGGGAGATTATAAAAGAAATTAAAGATAAATTTTCCGGGATTATTCAAAATTATGAAGTGTTGCAATATTTGAAAGAACACAAATATATTTACATGCCTATTGGAGAGTAAAACATTTTTCCAATAATTTTTTAAATTTGACGTATTTTCCGCTTGATATGATTAATGAGCTATTATGGGTTTTGTTGTTATTTTAAAAGAAAATTGGGTCATAAAAGAAAGAGTATTGTAGTTTATTTTTGATTATTTTTATTTTTTAAATGGAAAATTATTTCATCATGCCCTTAACCCTGGCATCAAAAACAATATCTTCTAATTTCTTCAAATTCCATTTTATAGAATCAGATTTCTTTCTCAGCTCGCTGTTCCTTAGATTGAACTTCAGGAATTCGCCATAAATCTCCTCGACAAGTTTCTTTACCAGCAAAGCTTCCTTAAACTTCTTCTTTATAATGTCATTAACAGCTTTTCTCCCAACCTCGCCTGTCAGATCGCAAAGCCCCAGGAGGTAGTCTTCTGTGTCTATCTTTAAGCTTGCTTTTGTCGGTATTTTTTTGTTCTTGACAAAACCATAATAGCACAAAGCCTCAGCATATTCCTGGTAGGCTGCCTTGTTTATGTTTGCGTCGACTGGCTTGTTTATCTTATCAAGAATAGCCTTTTTGTTATTTATTTCTTTGACGTATTTAGAAGCTTCTTGTAAATTACCCCTGTGAATGCTATAGATTATTCTTTTGGATATACCTATAATTTCCCTGGAAAGGCCTATAATGGATTCTCTCAGTTTCTCTGATTTTTCCATGCTTCTCCTTATTTTTGCAAATTCCTTTTTGTTAAGCATTTTAAACATTAATCATGGTGTATTTATAAATCTTTTTGGTATCTTTAAAATTTGAGATTCTAAATTTCGAAAGATTTAAATATCATTCCCACAAGTAAACAGATATGGCAGATACCACTCTAAGGGGAGTTTTTGATTTTCTTGGGCAAGTAGGATTATTTGACGTAGTTCTGCCGTTTATGCTGGTCTTTACGATTGTGTTTGCAATACTGGAAAAAACAAGGGTTTTTGGGACAGAAGAAATAGAAGGAAAAAAATACCCAAAGAAAAACCTCGATGCTATTGCGGCATTTGTGATCTCTTTCCTTGTTGTTGCTTCAAAAGAGCTTGTTGGTATAATAAATGAGGTTGTGGCAAATACTTTTATACTGCTTTTGCTGTCAATACTTTTCTTGCTGTTAGTTGGCTCGTTTTTTAAAGAAGATGAAAAGCCTGTTTACCTGCAGGGCGGCTGGAATGTCCTGTTTATGATAATCATGTTTGTTGGCATTGTCCTCATCTTCCTCTATTCATTGGGATGGCTGGAAGACACATGGGATTATTTGGGTGGTGCAGGCCAAGGAGAGGGTATTGGGGCGATTATATTGATTGTGATAATAGTTTTGTTTATGGTTTTTATTGTCAGAGAGCCGTCAAAGCCTCCAGCCAAACAGTAAACTTTAAAAATACTAAAAGATAAAATTCAATAAAAGGGTACTTAAATATGGCAAGCAATATATTCAATCTTCAGGATTTTGTTATAGCTTTAGAGAGATGGGGCCTGATTGATGTTTTACTGCCTTTTCTTCTGATATTCATATTGTTATTTGCTGTTTTGCAAAAGACACATATTCTTGGAGATGAGAAAAGGAACCTAAATACAGTCTTGGCTTTGGTAATTTCCCTTATAGTTGTTGTACCTCATGTAACAGGCAATTATCCTGCGGGATATGACCCTGTGGATATAATGCTTGGGGCTTTGCCTGCCATCTCAATAATTGTGGTAGCAATTGTTATGCTGCTCCTGATGATAGGCTTGTTTGCCCATGATAAGATTTATTTGGGTATGACGATGCCTGGGTGGATAGCATTTTTTTCAATAGCCACCCTGGTTGTAATATTTGGCTCTTCTGCAGGGTGGTTTGCATCTGGCTTTAATGTGTGGCTGGATGATTTATTTGGCTCAGATGCATTAGCAGTTGTCATTATGGTGCTTGTATTCGGCATTATAATTGCATTTGTAACAGGCAGCGGAAAGGAGAAGGAAGAGTACGGGGCGATGAAAGGTCTGGGCTTCTATGCTGACAAACTATTTGGCGGTAAAAAATAGGTGGTTTTTGACAAATGGCAACATTCTTGGATGTAACAGGATTGCAGTATTTTTCAAATCTCTTTGCATTTATTTTTGTGTGGTTGATTATATATGCTTTGCTGGCCTATACGAAAGCGCTGGGCAATAACCAGCTAATTCATGCATTGATTGGGCTGATTTTTGGCTTATTTGCTTTATTCTCTCCTGTAGTGACTGGAGCGATTATTTTTATAGCACCGTGGTTTGCATTAATTTTTGTATTTGCCATGCTGATCATGGTTGCAGGAAATATGTTTGGCGTAGGTGCATTATCAAACACCGCGTCCTCACTTAGGGGCATTATTCTGACGTTGCTTGTTGTAGTTCTTGTAGTGGGTGTTTTGGTATATGCCCGCGACCAGATGTCTGTGCCAGATGAAATAACAGAAAAAAGCGATTTTTCAAAAATAACAAATGTCTTATTCCACCCAAAATTCATAGGCGCGGTTTTTATTTTAATAGTTGCTGTATTTACGATAGCGTTGTTGGCATCGAAATCTACCTGATTAGTTTTTAGATATAGTTTTTTTCCCCATCCTCTCTAATCTGTTTACGTTTTCTGTTAGTGTGGGGAGAACTTTCTGGAAAACTTTTTCCATTGCCTTTATCTCGACGCCTACATTGCCTATGTTCTTATCATAATCAGAAATCTTTGCAATTATACTTTTATGTAAAGAATCCAAGCCCCCCTTTAGGTCATTTAAACCCTCTTCTATCCTGTTTATCCTTGATTCAGTTGTTTCTTTCCATTCAATAACTTTGTTGATATCCTTCACCAGCTCATTCCATTTCTCCTCAATAATAGCCTCTGCCAATTCTTCAATTCTCTCCTTTTCTGTTACGGGCGTGCCATAATCTTCTGGCGGCTGTTGGGTGTATTGTTCTGTGGGTGGGTAAGGCTCGGCTGGGTGGGGTGCTTGTTCAGGAGCTGGCTGGTCTGGCATTTGCTGGCTCATACCTGCCTGGTTCATGGCATCTAAAACCTGAGAAGAATTATAACCCTGGCCTTGTAAATTCTCAACTATCTGGTTATCTGCATAGCCCTGGTTCTTCATAGTCATAACCTGGTCAACAGGCGTACCAGCTGAAGGCTGTATAGGCGGTGCTTCTTCCTCTTTCTTTTTTCCAAAACCAAACAAAGCCATTATTCACCTCTTTTTCTTTTTTAATTACTCTTTAAACTATATTTAAAACTTTCTATTTATTCCTGAGCTTTTCGTCTATTATTCTCTCTACATCGCCTTGAGTTACAAATTTGACCGGGTTCCATAAGTTGATGTATTTTTCCAAAACTTTGACTTCATTTATTTTAGCAGCAGTTCCCAGTTCCTTTATCAACATCAGGATTTTTTCTTTTATATCTGCCATCTCCTTCTTCATATCATCTATTTCAGAAGTCAGGGTTCTTGCTTCAGTAGAAAATACCTTATGCTTGCTCAGCATGTTCTGCTCTGCAACCTGCAGACTTCTCCTTATGTTTGTAAAGCCCCCCTCTAAAACTCTCAACCTTCTTTCCATACTAGAGACTTCTTCTTTAAATTCGTTGAAATCTGGTGCGGGCGTAGATGCTTTATGCTTAAAGACGCTTCTCATAGCCTTTTTCTGCGGTGGAGGAGGCATTCCTAATTGTTCAGTCATTTTTATTTTGTTTTATTGAATAGCGCTATGTGTATCTATTTATCATAAAATGGATATGAAGTATTAAATACTATGTTAGGATTTTATAGTGGTGTATATCAGATGCCCTTATGCTTTAAATAGAAAGTTAAAATGCCCCTACCGAGAATAGCTATAAACTTCCACTTTAAGGGAATACTTCATCATGATGATGTTATAAACCTAATAAAAGAAGCATACCCCCACCACCCAATTAAAACTGCTGCAACTAATATAATGATAAATATTATTATCCCTCTCCAACTTTCCTTTATGTAATTTACTAAATCCTTCTTCAATTCTTTCCAGTTCATCCAAAACTCCAACCTTCTTTAGGGATAAAGAGGTTCATTTCTTCTTCTTTGTTTCCTATGAATAAAGATGGATAGCCCCCTTTATATCAATAAAAGAGTTAATTAAACAGAATCCATTAATGTAAATGTTGAGGAGTGTACTTCTTTATCTCCCTCTTGATTATTTTTACTTTCATAGAAATAATCTTCACAAATCTGATCTTTAAGTAATTGAGCCACAGCTAGAGTACAATTTCTCTTTGCAGAACCATATGAGAAGATCATAATAAGTTTCTGTTTATTCCGCATTTTGTGGGTTATGATTTCGACAATAATCTTTTCTGTAATCTCTTTTTTAACAAAATAAGCGTACTTTTTCCACTCAATTATTATCTCATCAAAGGCATTGAGGATATAATCATTTTCATATTTTTTCTTTTTGAGATCTGATAAGTAATCAACAACAGGAGCAATAGCCCCCGTTGTAACTAAATATACTATCTTAATCAAATTAACACCATTCGGTCTTTTGCGTATTGACCCCCTTATCTCATCTCCTCTTACCCTATCCACCTCCTTTCCAGATTTATTTAAATGAGCTACAAGATATCCAACCCTGATTAAATCTGAATAATGATGATTTGGTAAAATAGAACCAAATTCTAGGTAATATTCTCTTTCAGCAACCTTTTTAAGTATATCATTCTCTTCTTTGTTAGGCACAAATCCAAATTTCTTCTCTGCTGTCTTATCTTGGATAAGTTTCCTTATAGACTCGTAACCTTTTTTACCTAAATCCAGAATTTTTTTACCAGCAAGTAATTTCAGTGTATCTTTTAAATCCAAACGAGAAATAGCAGTAATGATAGCTTCAACATCCATTTTCAATCTTTTCCCTTAAATACCTAGAGATGGTAAGGGGATCAGAGTCTATTATTTTCAGTGAACCAGGCATAAATGCAGCATCTTTTAATGTCAATGGTTGATTTGTCCGATTAGAAATAATATTCTCCTTCAATAAGGTATCATATATTCTCCCTTCTTCGTCAACACCATAACCATGAGCGCTTAACAATACTTTCTTCTCATCATCTGTAAGCTCTGCAAACTCAAATTCCTTCAAAAACTATCACCTTGTATTTAATTGGTTATCTTTACCATATATAAACGTTTCTGTTATGTATTATAGCCCATATCTTCCAGGGCATTTTTGTGTTAAAATAGGCTATTTTTCATTATGTTAGCTTAATCAATTTTTTTTATCCAAAAGTCTAAAGATGTCATACAAAAAAGGCCTATTCTGTGACATTTTTCAATGTTTGCCTATCTGTACACCTTCATCCTGCCCTGATAAGTTTTTGATTTCCTTCTAAAAAGCACATCCCAATTTGGTGCTACAAGGCTATCTGTGACAACTTTAATATGGTTTAATGTCCAATCTAGGCTAAACTTTAGAGCTGTGCTATCATTATCTATGTTTGTTAGAGCCATAAGTTGTTTTAACTTTGCAGCTTCCTCATCATTAAATCTGATTGTTATTCTCATCCTAAACCTCCATTCTTAGATTGATCCATTTAAATTGAATTGAACATTGAAAATTTACAGATTAAGTAGATCATAACATAAGCATAAACAAATGCAATAAAACCCCATATAATCCCTAGAATTATACCATAAGCTAATGCAAATGTATATTGATTGTCTGAGACAGCAAACAAAAATTCATGGTTCATCATTATATAAATGAAGTTTATTAAAAATACACCTAAGCTAAAAAATATCGCAATCTTTAATGACTTCTTTCTATTGCTTCTTTCTAATGGCTCAATAATATAATGTTCTATTTTCATCTTAAATCCCTTATTTTTTATTAAAATAGGCTAATCATTTTACCCAAAAGCATTTTTTACTAGCCATATAATACCAAAAATAATTGGAACTACTACAAAGAATATTATCAATACGATAAAATTCCATAGAATAAAAGGGGATAATTCCATTCCAAATAGATTAACAGGTTCTCCTGAAAATAAAGATGAAAAAATATGAAGAATAGCACTTGAACCTACCACCAGTTTATAATTTCCCTGGCTGCCACAACCCATGACGGTTATTGCAGCTTCTTGTTGCTCTTCATCTACTTTGCATTTTATTGTATTCTCAAAAGTTAGATCTGCTTCAATAATAGCACCATCTTCAGCAAAAACACAATTATCCTCTAAATATGAATTGCCATTGATAGAAAACTGATAAGTTCCTGAAGTATCACCAGTGTTCTTTATGATGAATGGAACATCTTTGGTAAATTGACCAACAGGCGCAAACATACTGATTAATCTTCCAGCCTTAGGCAAGAACAATTCCAGGCCACATATAGCAGCATCACCGCCACCTCCGCCGCCACCTCCACTACTGGGAGTTTCAGCTGCAACAACAGTAAAGTTTAACTCGTTGCCATTGTTAACCTCATTCCCGGAAGTATCTATCGCATAAAACACCAATGAATGTTCTCCCAAGATTGAAGTTGTAAAAGTATCTTTCCATTCTCCCTTTTGAGGATAACCATTATTTAAAACCATAGTTATATTAGTTTTATCTGTGTTGGGATCTTCAATCTCTACTTTAACGACATTAACACCTATTAAATCGCTAAAATTAACAAATAAATCAACTGTTTGTCCTAATGTAACCGAAGAAGAGCTTGTTCTATTTCCAAAAATTGAGGGGGCAGTTACATCCACCACTTCTATTACTATGCTTGTTTGATTTACGATGTTAAAGCTGTCATTAACCCTAACTGTAAAATTTATGACGGCAGTTATGTTTGAATAGATTGTAAAGTTCTGTGAGCATTTATCTTTTGTTCCGCTTACAGAAAAATTAAATATTCCTTCTGCATTAGTTTGATTACTCGATATTTGACAAAAACTTAATTCAAAGTTATCTGATACATTTACAGTAACATTAATTGTAGAGTTTGCTTCTATTGAATTTTCTGATATATTGAATGAAAAATTTAAACCAGGATTTGAAGTATCTGTATATGAAACATTAAGGAAAGGCCTTAAAGTTGGATCTACTGAATATTCTGTAGAGTGGAATGTATGTTGCTGTGCATTGCTTGCTATTGGAGGTCTTATAGCCATAGAAACATTATCTAAACCATTAGCATAGGCTTTTTTAACCATATTCCATACAATCCATTCATTCCAACTATCTACTACTGTAAAAATTTCTGATTCTGATGTAGAATTACATCTATGTGCTAAAGCAGGATCAAATTCTTCTTCATTCCCTGAATCTGCACCACAAGGTTGATTGTTCCAAGTTATTGCTGTTTCCTGCCAATCTGCTGTAGGCTCTGATAAATTAACCTCATAAATCTTATCCACCCAAGAACCCTCAACTAATGTGGCATACATATTTACTGTTGCATTTGATATTGTAAGATTGTCAGGCACTAATGAAAGATTAAATTTAAGATAGGTTGTTTGTCTAAAAGCCGAGTCTGCATGATTTTCAGTCCATAAATCAACATCAGTTCCATAATTGGTATCTGGGTTTGCATGTTCTACATAACTATCTGCTGTTAGATTGCCTGGATGTTGTAGAATAATTGATGGATCGAGGTATAGTTCACCATCAATAAATTTATCAGTTAGGTTACCTATGTATATCCTTTTTTCATTCGGCATTATATCAATAGTAAAATTATTTTCTGTTAAATCGTCAAATACCAATGTCGCTATATTTTTTATCTTATATTTTTTATTGTTTTTTGTGAGCTGAGATATATCAAAACCTTCATGCGATTTGTAAGTTAATGTTATGTTGCCTAATTTCTCTTGAACAGCAACAGAAACATTACTAACATTTATGGCGTATTTCCAGGAAGTGATTTGTTTTTGTATTGGAAATTTATATATTATTGCTGGTTTTAATGTCTTAATCTGAGCCATAGAAAAATAACTGCCGTCATAAATTGCTCCTACTTCAAAGGTTATGCTAAAATTTCCTTTGCTGCCATTATAGTTAAATGTTAGATCATCTCCACTTTTGGATATGGAAAAAACTTCAGAAGGATCAACCCAATTACTGCTTTTATCCTGGGTGTATCTTGCGCCGGAATAAACCACAGCATTACATATTCCATTATTGCAGGATTTCTCTGAGCTTTCTGTTCTCTCTACACTCGCAGAAACACAAGTAATTAACAGAATGAACATAAATACAAACATAGCGACAATTCTATTTTTCATTTTTATTAACCTATAGAGGGGGATGTCTGGAGGAGGTCTCCAGACATCCTTGAATGACTTCAGATTTTATTAAGTTTTTTTCTTCATGATCCAGAGTACAAAAATAATTAATAACATCGAAATAATTAATAACATCAACAGCCCACCTAACACCAAAACTGACAAATTCATAGCGCACCTGACATCTTCATCCAAAGAAATATTGCCAACAAGACTACAAAAACTGTAAAGGCAAACAGGCCTGTCAAAATTACAGATAGTTTAATTTCCATTGTAAAAGATAATTAAACATAATAACTATTTTAAATATTCAAAATTATACAATTATACAATTATAACATTTTCTTAGTTTTGTCGAGCTGTTTCTTAAACTCCGCAAAATGGGAAGTTAATATCCTGTCTATAATTTTCTCCTTTGTGTTATCTTCCTCATTAAATAACTTATATGCTTCTATTAAAGTGCTTAATTCTTTGCTTATCCTGATGGTTGTTTTATTTTCAGGCACAACATCCAAAGCTAATTTTTTCATTTTAATCAATCTTACAATACCTCTTTATAGTTCCTCCTGGCCTTAAATCAAAATTATTATAGTCGTGAACTGTTATGTAAAACAATCTTATGAATCTTCCAGTAAATCTGTGGTTGTAAACAGCAAAATAAGTTCCCTTGTCATAAGTTTCATAAATAAAGTTTGCTAATTGCTTGATTGTGAAGTCTTGTATCTTCTCTATTTCTATCAAATCAATATACTCTGATCTGCCGTTTAATCCTCTCCTGTTGTTCTCTACCCTTTGATGTAAATAGATATTCATTTTATTGTTTATTACTAAACTAAATTATAGTTTAGTTAGTTTATAGTCTAACGAGTGGCCTATAACATATACTGTTGGTACTAAACTAACTATTTTTAACATAATTCTATTATCTTAATCCTACCTTGCCTTTTTCTTTTAATTTTGCTATTATTTTCCATATCCTTCAACAACATTGAGAGATGATCTTTTCTAATCCCTTCTTTTTGTATAATCTCTTTTGCAGTCTTTGAGCCATTTCTAACACTTTCAATTATCCTTTCTTCCCATGTTTTACTATGCTCAACTTTTTGTTCTTTTTGTTGTTTTCTTTTTTCCTTTTCTTTCCTTAACTCATTGTATTCCTTGACAGCTTCATCCCACTCTGATCCAATTTCCTTCTTCTGTTCTTTTATATTTTTCATCTTGCCACCCAACTTTTGCCATGTTTTAATGAAATCAATACCCTCATATCT
>VAPA010414868.1_pt1 | contig 10675 bp, 7 predicted proteins | sample 3395041 | NCBI WGS metagenome assembly VAPA01 (sample SAMN08290432, study PRJNA428436) | hydrothermal vent metagenome | isolation source: Deep-sea hydrothermal vent chimney | place: Indian Ocean: Southwest Indian Ridge | depth 1973 m m
GGTTCAACAGACAGGACTGAGACATACCCGTTCGGTGAGGGGCATAGAATTGTCTGCAAAGACCTGAAGTGCTCACCATGCCTTAAACGGGAATGCCCGGTCGGTACGACTCGATCCCGAGAGGGCCACCTTAAGTGCATGGACGACATAACTACTGAAGACGTCTTTAAAACTCTTAAGGATATCCTCCCAAAAGAGAAAGCTGTCTTCCTTGACAGGGACGGAACCCTTAATGATGACGTCGGCTATCTTAAAAGCTTCAGTGATCTGAAGCTTTTCAAGGATGCCCTTCCAAGCCTTGAAAAGTTAAAAAAAGCAGGGTTTAAACTGATCGGCGTGACAAACCAGTCAGGAATAGCCCGCGGCTTTATGAGCAAGGATTTTGTTCTGGCGTGCAATGCCTATGTCCAGAAGACCCTTGGAATAGATGATTTTTATTTCTGTCCTCACCATCCTGACACCGGATGCCGGTGCAGAAAACCAAAGCCGTTTTTCCTGCGTAAAGCGCGGCTTAAGCATAATATAGACCTGAAGACCTCATACGTAGTCGGAGACAAGACAATTGATCTTCTTCTTGCAAAAAATTCAGGCTCCAAAGGTATACTTGTACAGACAGGTCATGATAAAGGATCAGAGCACGCTGATTTTATTGCGAAGAACCTTACAGAGGCGGCTGATTGGATACTTAAAGACAGTAACCAGTGATGAGTTATCAGCTTGCCCCTGCCTACCGGCAGGCAGGCGCCAGTCTGTTCTTGCCTGCCAGTTTGTTTGGCATGGTGGAGGGTAATCAGTCAAAAAACCATCTGCCATACGTGCAGGAACAAAAAATATCTTTCAACCTGCTTTTTTTACAGGCTACTTTTATTCGCTTAAAACATTTCATTGATTTCTCCTATTTTTTATCCATGGCATCAGGTGTAAGTTTTTCTCAACCGTATCAGAATTGCGTCATTTTTCGCAATTTTGATACTCCCGCACCCACATAGAGGAAGACCGCTAACTGCCTAACTTATTGATTTTAGTTAATTTTATTTCATGGCCAATTTGGTATATTTCTTGCTTCTAGATTACAGGAAGCTCTATAAGACAACTTCTAAACAGATGAGAGGGATATGAAATGAAAAAACCAAAAATCAAAGATAAGCGTTTAACCGACCAGGCCATTGAACACTATTGCCAGAGCGTTGAAGATGTTTTGACAAAGATATACGACAAAAAGGGGAAAAAGAGAGTACATTCAGATGAAGACAAAGAATCAGAAGAAGAGCTCATGGCCATGCAGGATTAAAACCGGATTTGATATATCCCCCAAAGGGGACGGTTCTATTTAAATAAGAGAACCGTCCCCTTTTTGTTAAAAAAAGACATCCTGAATCAACTTGTTGACCTGGTCCGACTAGAATATAATAGTACTTTCAGAATGTTACGCAAGGTAGGGATTTGTAACCAGGAAACTCGGGATAGCTCAATCCCGCCAACCCGCCTTCAAGGCAGTGAGTCGTTTGAGTCTGGCCCGTTGTCCGGTCAGATCCAGGCCTTCGCCCTTGCAGTAATCGTCTAGCCAGCCTAACAATTTCTTTGCCTCGGCGAGGTAGGCGCTGACCTCGGCCTGTCCTCGAGCTGCCGCACCCCCGTTGTATCTGGTCTTGTCTTCCCAGCATTGTTTGATGTGGCGGTTCTCGTGGTGGAGAGTCGCCCGGAAGATGATCGGGTGTTGGCACGATTCCCTTTGTTCCTTCTCGAACTCATCGCGACTTACAGGATCCAGATTGCAGTTTTTGTCGACCCCCATCTCGTTACTGACACCGCCATCGCCGTCAGAGCCCTGCCCTGGCCGAGGAAAAGGCTTGCCTGTGCGGATTCTCTGGATCCTGTCGCTAATGTTGGCCTCGTACTCTGACGTTGCCTGGCTGCTCGATTGTGATCCCGAGTCGGCGAACTCTCTGAGGGTTGGGTCGGCGTACGCCTCGGCAGCGTCGAGAGCAAACCAGAGACGGTTGAGGACATCCTTACACGGGCTCTTACCTTTCAAGTCCCAGTTGGCATTAATTTTCTCAGAGTAGTCGCCTTCGTCACGGCCTTTTATTTCACCCTGAGATCGGCTGCCATTGAGCTTTTTCTTATTGAATATGCCTTCACCGTGCATGCCAAACAGGTGAGGAAGGGGTGGTGTGGTTACCGTGATCACACTATGTTCGTTCGCGCCTTCACCCGAGGAAGTCCTGTTAATGTTGCCTTTCCCCCCAATGTCTACCGTGTTCCAGTGGCTCTCGGTCCTCTTGACGTCGCCCGTGCACACGTAGCGGGTCTCATCGACCGAGCTGGCTTCCTTTTTGATGTGCCATTGGTGGGTGCCGAAGATGTAATACTTGCCGCCGGGCATCTTCTGGATCGACGTGGAGCCGCCTTCTCTCATGGGCGTTTCCGGGTTTACGTACAAGGTGAGCTTTTCGCGCTCAAGCTTGCTGTGCGAGTTGCCCGGGCTCTTTTTTTCGGGCTTGAAATGCTTGCTGCGATACAAGGATGTGTGTTTCATTTGCTCAGGGGTCAGAGGACAGGTGGTCTCGTCTGCCTGAGACGCGACCTCCGACTCTGAGATGTCACTGAGGCTGTGTTTGACTTTCTTGACGTAGAGCGCCTCTGCCGGGCCGCATATCTCCAACACAAGCTTCTCGTTCACAGTGCGTTTGTACACGTCTTTCGCCGATCCACCTCCGTCATCGGTTTTTGACTTGTTTCTGTGAGCGGCGCCATTGCGGGTGACGGTGATCTTGCCGGTCCAAATGGTCGGGTCGGGCATCATGAATTCGGGAAACTGTGAAAGCGCTTCAGGCGCCGCCGATAAGTGTATCCCGAGAATGATGGCCGCGGCACCGATGCCGAGAAAGGCTCGTTTCAACATGGAACCCCCTGGTGTGATGAAATAAGGCTTGGGTCGGACCAAGCTATCCTGCTGTTCATTCGCTGAAAGTATTTCATTTCATTATCATTTAGTCAGATTGCTGACAATCTCCAATACGCTTTCCCGAGATCAGGGTTGTCATGGTCATATTGCCGGCCTGGGATCCCATATTCATTGTGGACGTCCCTTCAAAACTGTCTCCGTTGTAGCTCATTTGACCCTCGCTTGTCATTTTCTGGCCCTGCTGATCACATTCCATCTTCCAGGTTATCGTATTTCCATCCTGGTTCATGTCTTTTATTACACATGTCTGCCCGCCTGCATCTTTATTGGGAACCGGTTCCTGTTTTGTCAGACACTGGGTAATGGTTTGTGGAGGGACGGCACCGGCCGGCATTCCGGGCATTTCAACTTTTGAGGTGATTTCATACATTCCCGGCTCAAAATTCAATCCCCAGACAGGATTGGAAAATAAAACCAGACACAACATCAACATAAAAACAGCAGCAGATTTACTCAACATGGGTAAAACCTCCTTTCTATTGGTTTTTTAAAAATCTCATAACCAAATAATAAGCTTTTTACAATTTATCACCCAACTACTCAACTGTTATCGGCACTCTGGCCAATGCTGTACGTGACTGGTCAAGAATATACCTTACTTCATATTTCCCCGGTTTATCCGGGGCTTTTAAAATGGCCGGACTCCCTTTTGAAGTGTATGAATAGCTTAGATATGCACTGTCTTTGGCATCCGCCGATACAATCGTAATATAATCACCATAGTAGTCAGGCCCGTCCCATTCAACTCTGAATTCTGTCCCTGCTTTAACTGAAGCCGGGGCTTTTAACTTTGCACTTACCGGTATAATTTCAATATTGGTTTTGGTCAAAACTGTACGTGACTGATTTAGAATGTATCGGACTTCATAATCTCCCGGTTGATCCGGAGCTTTCAGTTTCAGAGGACTGCCTAATGATGTATATGTATAATTCTTATATGATTTCTCAGGCGCCCCTTTCTTAACAATGGTAATATAATCACTTTTATTATCCGGGCCTTCCCAGGTAACTTTAATATCACTTCCTGCAGGAACTTTTGCTTCTACCTTAACCGTGCCGTTAACCGAAGTAACAGAAATATTTCTTTTAGCCAAAACAGCCCTTGATTGTCCCATTATATATCTCAACTGATATTCCCCTTCAAAACCAGGCGACTGGAGTATAGCAGGATTACCAACTGACGTGTATTTGTAATCTTCATAGCTTTTTTCACCCGCATTTTCCTTTACAATTGCAATATAATCACCATTATTATTCGGGCCTTTCCAGACAACTTTAAAATCACTTCCTACAGGAACACTCTCTTCTGCTTCAAGACTTGCAGTAACAGGAGTGACCTTCAAGTCTATATTTGCAAGGATTTCTTTAGTCCTCCCAAAAACATAACGAATTTCATACGTGCCCACCTTGTCAGGAACCGTTATTTGAAGCGGATTCCCTTTTGATGTGTAAGCATAATTTAGATATGAACGCTTCGGTGCATTTTTCTTCACAATGGCAATGAAATCGTTACGGCTTGCCGGGCCTTCCCAGTGCACTTTGATAATAGAGCCGGCAGGGATACTTGGTTGCGCTTTTAAACTGGCATCCCCCGGCTCTTCAATAATTGGCGGGGGTGGTTCTTTTACCTTTTCAACCGTTTTTGAAAGAGCGCTTAAAAGTTCCTTTGCATTGTTTGCGGCAAGAAACAGCCCCCCGGTATTGTTTGCCAAACATTCAAGTCCTGCCTGTTCTTCTTTGGAAATACCAAATCCAACCACATGAATGGTAAAATCCACGCCTGTCATGGCCAGTTCAGCGGCCAGTTTGCAGGGATCGACGTCACAGGTCTCAAGGCCGTCACTGATCAGGACAACGGTGGCCCTTTCTTCTTCATAGCGTAGTGCCAGCGCTGCCTGTCTGACGGATTCGCTCAAAGGGGTTTTCCCCTTAGGGCTGATGGCCCTGATTTTTGCTTTCATGGAAGATGCATCGTGGGGAGAAACCGGAATGAGCATTTCAATATCCTTGCAATCGCCCTTCCGGCGATGTCCGTAAACAGTCAGGCCCGTATGAAAAGTGGACGGTATGGCATCAATCAGCTCAGCCATGACCTCTTTGGCAATGGTGATCTTGGCCTTCCCTTCCATCTGACCCCACATGGATCCTGAAGCATCAAGGACCAGAACCATTCGGCCATGCTCAGTTTTCTTATCCAGGTTATCATTTTCATCCATATCAACATTTTTAATCGTTTCCGCTGGAGTTGATTTCTTTTTGTCTGTTTTAGCAGGAGTTGATTCTTCTTCACCCACTGCTGAGGGCGGGTAAAGAATAAATTGAACATCTCCTTTTTTAACTTCAATCTGACCAGAAGCAATCCCATTACCCGGGGGAAATGAATAACGTTTTTTCTGCCCGTTTTTTAAACTTATTGTTTCAGTGATGATGGGATCTTTATGTATTCCTTTAAAAAAGGAGACCTTTATTTTGCTTTGGGGATAGTCCTGGCTGTCAGCAGTGATATCACACACTAATTTTTTTTTGGAATCTGTTACAAAAGACCCGACGGAAAATTCTCTTATAAAAGTTTCCCGGGATTTTTCCTTTGCCCACGGTGTTGATTCCTGATTTACAATGACGCGGACAAGCCCCTTAATAACTTTTACTTCAATAGTGTCAGGATTTAATTTATTTTCAAAAGCGAATTCTTTTTTGTCCAGCATCTTTTTTAAGCTGATATTATTTTTCAGGAAGGCGGTTGTAACAGGTTTTCCATTATTTGATGCATTCACAAAAACATCTGCCGCATCCCTGCTTTCACTGATCAGGATAAGGGTAATATGTTTTTCAGGGCTGACCGACACACTCAGTTCACCGCCCGGACCAATACGTCTGCCAATGGGTGCCTTAAACTTTTCTTTTCCTGTTATGGCAGGCTTTTTTTTGGGTTTTACAGCCTTGATTTCAGGTGCTTCCTGTTTCACAAATCCAGGCGGTACTTTGAAAAAAATCGGATCCAGAGGGACATCCCTTATCCCTTTCAGCTCTGTCATAAATCCATCCAAATTGTTCAAAATTTTAATTGGGAAATTATGTTTTAATGATATCCAGGCGGTCATGACCACCTTCCCGTTCATTTCGATCTCCTGCTTTTCACAGGCAATACCATATAAAGTCGTTTTGCCTAGACTTTTTACATTATAATTTTTTACCGCCTGCAGGTGGGCTTCAAAGGGATTTTTCGTCAGACTTTTCATGTCATCATTTTCAAACTCCTGATAGACCTTCTGTGAGGGATCAAACACCCTGGTTTTTTTGCTTTCTCGATCAACAAGAATGGTCAGATGCATGCCATTTTCTTTTACATCCATTCTGTACTGATGGTCTTGCCAGAAAAATTTGCTGATCAGGGTCTCTCCTTTTTTATTTTCAACCATATCCGCCATAAAAGATGCAGCCCGGCATTGGATGGTTCCTGATACAAAAAAAACAAAAAAGCTTATGACTAAGACTCCCCATAATTTCAAACACTTTTTATACATGACTCCCTCCTGTAATCCAACCTTTTAAAGCAGGGCAGGTTTTTAACAGAAATATGGCACCCAACTGTTTTTTTTCTTATTTCTAAAGGACTCATTTTTTTTATTTGTCAAAGAGGTCTCCTGGTAATGATAAGAAATTGCCTTTTTAAGCCTGGTTTGATTTTAGCAAATTTTAACAGAAAAACCGGTGAACCGGCAAGAAAATTACGTAAGGAAAAGGGTTAGACCCCCGTATCCCGAACTTTCGGGATACGGGGCAGGCCGCTCCTGAGGCTGGCAAGCCCCACTTATCGAAGTTCAAACCTCGATAGATTTGATGTTTTTACCTCCACTATCATAATCACCTGATATTATCCATCTTTCTCTTGACTTTAATTCCTTATTTTATATAATAATTATATTAAAAACGGATAAAACATAATATAACCTAATCCCGAAAAAGCCAAACCCTTTGCAAGAAGGCGGCGGAAAGTCAACGGGTCCCGAAACATGGGGATTGCCGAACAGCCGAAGGATAAACCTGCGGCAGGTTCGGCTTTTTTTATGTCCTGCCGGAAAAAGGAGAGCTCCTGAAGTGGAAATCAGATCAAAGTTATTTATTCCCGCATTATGTATTATTCTGCTTTTTCTGTTAGCGGCTCCGGCGATAGCGTCTGACATTACAATTATTACCGACTGGATAAGCCAGCTTCAGTATTCAGATCCCTCGTATCCGAGCCATGGGGCCATTAAAATTCATCATACCCCCGGGTATATTGACCCAAACAATAACGTGTATTACCTTGTATCACCCTACAACTCTCATATAGCAGTTCTGGGGCTTCTTGATTCAGATGCCGGGGACAGGCTGGAAGTAGCTGAAAAATGGATATCCTGGTATCTTGATCACATCAATATGGACGGAACTCCCGAAGGAGTTGTATATGATCACTGGTACCTTGCAGACGGCTCCGGGGAAACCACAGCTCCGGATGGCATAAACCCGTACTATATTGATTTTGATGACGTATCAGACTCGTACGCGGCTTTGTTCCTTGAAGTCTCATATAAATATCTCGAAAAAGGCGGTAGCGCTTCTTTCCTGAATGCTCCGGGAAACAAGGAAAAATTTGAGATCATCGCAAATGTCATTCTTACACTTCAGGACCCTTTAGATGGTTTAACATGGGGAAAAGCAACGTGGCCTGTCAAATATCTGATGGATAATTGCGAAGTGTACAAGGGCCTTAAGTCAATGGAAAAACTTGAAAGATATGTATTTGGTGATAGAAGCGCGTCGCGTATTTATAAGACTGCAGCCAAAAAAGTTAAGAACGGCATCAATAATGAATTGTACAACGAGACTGCTTCACTCTTCCGCTACGCAAAATTTGATGACGGCAGTTATGCTGAAGCCGATCTGAATACATGGTATCCCGGAACAACACATCTTGTCTGGCCTGTTCTTTTTGAGGTTATCAAGCCTCAAAGTCAAACGGCTCAATCACAAATAAACTCTTTAAATGACAGCTGGGACGGCAGTCCCAATCCTGACTGGACAGGCAATATAGTTGATGAAGGGGGTTTCACATGGCCCTCTATCGGCTACGCCGCCCTCATTAGCGGAGACACACAAAGGGCTCAGGCGCACGCGGATTTTGTAGTCAGCGCCAAACTCCCCAATTTCCCCTACCCTTTTACAGTGGATGACGCCGGGTTTCTCTTGCGGACACTTGTCTCGCTGCAGTAAATATCATTCCAATGTGGTTTTAAAGCTACATTAACGACATTTAATGCTAATTACGCAGCCTATCAGTTACATTGTTATGAGGTCTTAAGATGGAAATTGCAATAGTTGGAGGCGGAGCGGCCGGTTTCTTTTCGGCAATTACAGCAAAGGAAAATTATCCGGATGCCAAAGTTGTCATTTTTGAAAAATCAAAAAAGCTCCTGGCCAAGGTTAAAATATCAGGTGGAGGAAGGTGTAATGTTACTAACGGCTGCACATCCATAAAAGAACTGTCTGAAGCTTATCCCAGAGGAGGGAAAGCTTTGCAAAAAGCCTTCCGAATTTTCAATACCAGGCATGCTATGCGGTGGTTTGAGTCCAGAAGCGTTCCCCTGGTAATTCAGGATGATAATCGTGTTTTTCCTGCGTCTCAAAATTCACAAAGCATAATTGATTGTTTTTTAGAGCAAACAATAAAATTAGGGGTTGAAATTGAAGTCGGAAGAGGAATAAAAGCCATTAAACAGATCGGCGACAAGCTGGAATTGGAGTTTATAGAGGAAAAAGTTCCATCGAGAACTTTTGACAAGGTAATTGCCGCAACCGGCGGCTCTCCGAAAAGAAAGGGGTTGGAGTGGCTTGAAAAATTAAACCACAAAATAGAAGATCCTGTTCCTTCATTATTCACATTCAATATGCCTGCTGAATCGATTACCGGGCTGACGGGAATCGCAGTGGAAAAAACTTTGGTGAGCATACAGGGAACAAAGCTTGGATCCGAAGGGCCCCTGCTTATTACGCATTGGGGGATGAGCGGGCCGGCGATCTTAAAACTATCGTCTTTTGGAGCAAGATTGTTGAGTGATAAAGGATATGAATTTAAAATCCAGGTGAATTGGGCCAATATCCATAACAGCGATGTTGTTATGAATAAGCTAAGAAGCATTGTCAATGAACATCAAAATAAATTTTTGCCAAACATTAGGCCATATTTCTTACCTGACAGATTATGGCGTTATTTGCTTGAGAAAAGTGAATTGTCAGCAAAGAAAAAATGGAGAGAACTCGGGAAAAAGGGGATGAATAAATTGGTAAATGTGTTAACCAATGATGTTTATTCTGTGAACGGGATAACAAATTTCAAAGAAGAGTTTGTGACTTGCGGAGGTGTTAGTCTGAGAAGTATCGACTTTAACACAATGCAAAGCAGGGTGTGTAAAAACCTGTATTTTGCCGGAGAATTAATGGACATTGACGGAATTACAGGAGGTTTTAATTTCCAGGCCGCCTGGACAACCGCGTTCATAGCAGGCAAATTGAAATGACCGGACATTGACAGGTAATACCAAAAGCTGATATTCTATTAGCCTACTACTTGATGTACCCGGATTAAACCTACACTTTGTAAGCCCCGGAATACACTGGGGTCTTCCCCGTCAAGCATAAACAAAAGGAGAACATATACAATATGGAATTTAAAGAATTTGATTTACACGCCCAGGTTGCGGCAGGCATCAGAGCCGCGGGCTTTACAGTACCGACACCGATCCAGGTCCAGGCAATTCCGCCTGTCCTCGGCAACAAAGATGTCATGGGGCTTGCACAGACCGGAACAGGCAAAACAGCGGCCTTTGTGCTGCCGATCCTGAATCGTCTGATCAACGGACCGCGCGGCCGTGTACGCGCCCTTATTATAGCCCCTACCCGTGAACTTGCTGAACAGATACACCAGGCCATCGTAACACTGGGGCGCAAAACAAAACTCCGGAGCGCTACCGTCTATGGAGGTGTCAATATACAACCGCAGATAAAGAAACTGCGCTCAGGCACCGATATTGTTGTCGCCTGTCCAGGACGCCTGCTCGACCACATGAACCAGCGTACGATCAACCTGTCAAATCTCGAAGTACTCGTCCTTGATGAGGCGGACCGGATGCTCGACATGGGCTTTCTGCCTGATATAAAAAAGGTCATAAAGCAAATACCTAAATCCAGACAGACACTGCTCTTTTCAGCGACAATGCCCGGGGGTATCAGGAAGCTGGCCAACGACATTCTGCAGTCCCCAGTCACAGTACAGGTAGATCACAGCGCGCCTGCAAACACTGTAACACACGAACTCTATCCGGTTGATCAGAACCTGAAAACCGGGCTCCTGCTCAAACTGCTGGATAAAACCGATACAGATTCCGTTCTGGTCTTTACACGCACCAAGCATCGTGCCCGGCGCGTGGGAGAACAGTTGAAAAAAGCCGGCTTCCGCGCCGCATCATTGCAGGGAAACCTCTCTCAGAACAAACGCCAGGAAGCGCTGCAGGGTTTCCGTGACGGCAGGTTCCAGATCCTTGTCGCAACCGACATTGCGGCCCGGGGCATTGATGTCTCATGCATATCTCATGTGATCAACTTTGATATGCCCGATACCACAGATGCATACACTCACCGGATCGGCCGTACAGGCAGGGCAGCGAAGAC
>VAPA010918898.1_pt1 | contig 10661 bp, 10 predicted proteins | sample 3395041 | NCBI WGS metagenome assembly VAPA01 (sample SAMN08290432, study PRJNA428436) | hydrothermal vent metagenome | isolation source: Deep-sea hydrothermal vent chimney | place: Indian Ocean: Southwest Indian Ridge | depth 1973 m m
AAAACAGGAGTTTCATCATTGAACTCAAAAAGGCCATTAATAAACCGGAAGTAGTCCTCGTCATCCAAGAATATATCTCTTTTATCGACTCCCCGGTTAAAGACGTGATAGATTTGTTCGTTTACAAACGGGGGTCTCGGCATAATCTGAATCATATCATAAAGGAGGAATCTATTGAAGTCCGACTTCCATAGTTAAAATCCAAGCCAAACAAACTGGCGGGTAAACCACGCCTGGGGCGGATAAACCCTGATGTTTGATATACTATGAACGATATGGAAAAAATCCATTCTCTTGAAGAGATGAGCGATGAAGAGCTTTTGGCTCTTAGATTCTGCGACCTCAACCTTAAGATAACGGGTACCCCTCTTGAAGACCATGTATCCAGGCTTTATAAAGAACTGGATGACGCGGGTATACAACTGCATCCTGAATGTTATTTAGCTGACGAATGGCTTACTCCTGATGACGAACCGGTTATTGGCGTGGCTTTCTATCTTGCCCACCCCAGGCTTGCCAAACTGGAGCAGAAAATGATGCTTGACGTGGAAGGCGGCACGCCTAAAACCTGCATGATGCTTTTAAGGCACGAGGCCGGACATGCCATAGACTCCGCATACCGGCTGCACAGAAGGAAAAAATGGAAGGAAATGTTTGGATCCTCTTCAGCACATTACCCTGATCATCCGGACGAATATACGTACAAGCCTTTTAGCAAGCGCTTTGTACAGCACATAGAGGAATGGTATGCCCAGTATCATCCTGAGGAAGATTTTGCAGAAACATTTGCTGTCTGGCTGACACCCAATATAGACTGGCGGGAAAGATACAAAGGATGGAAGGCGTTAAAGAAACTGGAATACATCGATGAATTGATGAAAGAGATCAGCGGTAAAAAACCTTTCAAGGAAAAGGGCCAGAAATTATGGCAGATATCAAAGTCAAAAATGAAACTCGCGACTTTTTACCAGAGAAAAAGGAAATTTTATACAGAGGATTTCCCGGATTTTCATGATTCAAGTCTGAAAAAGATATTCTCTGAAAAAAGGGAGCCTGATAAAGGAAATGCAGCTGTTCTATTAAGGCGCAACAGAAAAACGATAATAAACAATGCAGCCTTATGGACAGGTGAAAAGAAATACATAATTAATAGGCTCTTTAGAGACCTTATAGACAGGTGCAAAGAACTGGACCTGCGGTTAAGCCAGCCGGAGACAGATACTTTGATCAAAACCTCGTCTTATATAACAACGCTGATAATGAATAACCTCTATACAGGAAGTTTCGTAAAAAAGAGGAAGAAATGAAAAAGAAATTAGATGTTCTTGTCATATTTGATTCGGCAGGAACCCCGCCGGAGGACCAGGATTTTTCAAAAGAACTTACAAGTGAGGATGAAGACTGGTACACAGAGATCGACGTAATAGATACCCTTAAACAATTAGGGCACAGTGTGCGGATATTAGGGGTCTATGATGATGTAAGTCTTATTGTGGACGAGATCAAGGGAAAAAGGCCTGACGTAGTGTTCAACCTCACCGAGGTTTTCCTGGGTAAAGTTCATTTTGATAAAAATGTAGTAGCGCTCCTTGAAATGATGGAGATACCTCATACAGGATGCGGGCCTGAAGGCCTCACGGTATGCGGTGACAAGGCCATGAGCAAAAAAGTTCTGACATATCACAGGATAAAGGTCCCGAGGTTCCATGTGTTTAGAAAAGGAAAGCGCATATGGCACCCTAAAAGAATAAGGCTCCCTGCCATAATTAAGCCGCTGAGAGAACACGCTTCAACCGGGATCGCTCAGGCTTCTTATGTTGGAAATGAAACAGATTTTTGTAACAGGATAAAATTCATTCATGAAAGCCTGAACATGGACGCAATAGCTGAAGAATATATTGACGGACGTGAATTATACGCAAGTGTGATAGGGAACAACAGACTAAAGGTATTTCCTTTGAGAGAGGTAAAATTCACAGAGGTGCCTGATGATGAACCAAAGATAGCAACATATAAAGCAAAGTGGGATGAAAAGTATAGGGAAAAATGGGGTATTAAGAACGTTCTTGCAGACCGCCTGCCAAACGGTATAGAAGAGAAAATTGCAACTATATGCAAAAGGGCTTACAGGGTTTTAAGGATCCAGGGGTATGGAAGGTTTGATCTGCGTCTTACTCCTGAAAACGAAGTTTTTATCCTTGAGGCCAATCCCAATCCGATCTTAAGAAAAGATGAAGATCTTGCCCAGTCCGCGGAAAAAGACGGCCTTCCCTATAAAATCCTTATTAATAACATATTGCAGCTTGCATTAAGAAGAGTTGCAATAGAGCAATAGAACAACAGTTCCACAGACAGTAGAGCCATAGTGCCATTGAACAGCAGACCGACAGTTACATAGAGCCGGAGAGCAGCAGTAACTTTCAAAGCTATGCATAAATTAATTTTATAGTAGACATAATATTTTTCAATTTGACAACCTGATTGTTTTATTACTAAGTTACATATTATTCTACAATAATTCTCATATAACCCTGTAAGGAGTATGTCATGGGATGTGATGATATCATAGATGTAGATAACGCTGCCAGCTGCTCAAATCTTGCAGAGCTCCTCCCAAAATATGTCTGCCACAAATGTGTAAAAAAAGTTATGGAATACAACCGCAAGGGAACATTCGGTGGTGAGATCTCCAACCTGACCATTATGTTTGTCGATATTCACGGGTTCACAACTCTTTCCGAGAAAATCGGGCCGCATGAGGCCATGGATGTCCTGAATACAAATTTTGATGTTATGATCAAAAATATATTTGAATGTGACGGGGCAGTTCTGAAATTTATCGGCGATGCATTAATGGTTGCATTTGGTCTGCCACATCCGAAAGAGGATGATGTTGAACGCGCTCTTTATTGCGCCTTAAAACTTCAGCACGAAATCCGTTTGCTGCAGCTCAAACAGAAGAAACATAAAAAAATAAAAATATGTATCGGCCTTCACAGCGGCGATGTGATCATGGGCAACATAGGCAATCCTGAAAGGCTTGATTTTACGATCATCGGTGACCCAGTCAATATTGCTTCGAGGCTCACAGATCTTGCCCAAAGCGACGAGATCCTTGTGGGTGAAGAAACGCTGAAGAAAACAAAATATATTGAATTCAAAAGTGAATATGTTGAACAGTTTCTCTTAAAAGGTAAAACAAAAAAAATAAATTATTACCGGCTATACGATTATATGGTACCACCACTGGAACATACTCGCAGGGAAAACAGCCAAAAGATAAATTGTCCCCCCAATTTACCCTTTGAAGACCTGACAAATCATTAACCGGAACTTACTTCAAATCCTCGAAATCTCTTCTGATCTTATCGATGTTCTTCCTGTATGCTTCAGCGTCTCCATACTCTACAAAGTTCTTATAGCGGCTGTGAATATCGCCAATCGCCCGCGCGTGCTTTATCGGGCAAAAGTATTGTTCAGTCCTGGCAGCTATCTCCTGAATGTACGCTATAAGGCCGTTGACATACCCGCAGTATGCGCAATTTAACTTTTCCAAAGCGTTCAGGTACTCAAGCGCGTGACGGTCTATCACTATATAATCATCCCGCCGCACTTTGGGTATTTTGTATACCGGGAAGCAAATGAACTGATAAACAGTGGCAGCCAGATCCATGAAAACTGCCGGTACAATACAGAACCAGATCACCGGAGCAACCAGTAAACTCAGCAGGCGGGTCTTCCATATATAGATAGGGATCCTGGTGACAAGTGTTTTATGGTATCGTCTTGTAGCCTCTTCAAATTTGATCCTCTTTCCCTCAATTTTATAGAGGAATTCATCCTGTTTGTTCTGGATTTCGACAGATAATACTCGCTTAAGATGATTGATCTGTTCTATAAGTTCCAGTATTGTCATAGCATTCCTTTCATACGTGTTTTTTTATCACTATAACAGATAACATAATGTAAAATGTCCTCCACGGCGGATCTGCCCGAGGCTGGATAAAATTAACAATGCACAATTCCACGTTCTCAATTCCACATTCTTAATTGCGGCAGAGCAATAGAACAACAGTTCCACAGAGCCGCAGCGCCATAGAAAAAAAAGAACTACGGCACCAGGGAACCAAGGATCTGCGGAACTACGATAATCCATGGTAATCTTATAGAAAGGGATGCACAATGGGAAATAAAGGCAACGCTAAAAATCCGGTTGTTAAACTCTATACGCTTAGTACATGCAGTCACTGCAAAAAGACCAAGAAGCTGCTTGACAAGTGCTCGATCAAGTTCGATTTCACTGATGTTGACCTGCTGACAGGCGATGAGAGAAAACGCATGGTGGCAGAGGTGAAGAAGCTCAATGCCGAGTGCACTTTTCCCACGATCACTATAGGCGATAAAGTCATAGTAGGTTTTAAAGAGCAGGAGATAATGGAGGCGCTGGGACTGAAATGAACGCCGATCAGCTTTATGAAATGCTTAAGAACAGTCAGGAACCAAAGGGGTATTTTTTCAACGGGGACAAAGACACTGTGATGGAACTGCTTAAAGGCCTGCTGACCAACAAGGACCGCTACGGCTACATGTGCTGTCCGTGCAGGCTGGCCTCAGACAGCAGGGAGCAGGACAAGGACATCATCTGTCCGTGCGAGTACAGGGAGCCTGATGTAAAAGAATTTGGAAGCTGTTACTGCAATCTCTATGTGTCAACAGACTGGAACGAAAATAAAATACCCCACGTGTATGTGTCTGAACGAAGATTAGCTGATAAAATGATTTTCTAATTTAATTTCCTTTTAATTCCAATAGTTACAAATAGAAAGCGAAAAGAAGAGCAAAAATATGGAAAAGATACTAACAATTTTTCAGTGATTCTCATGGTAATGGCAGCAGTTCACGTATATAATGAACTTTCCCATTGAAAAGACAAGTAAGGGAGGAATGAACAACCACCCAAAAACCGGCCATTCACACGAGCATTAATCAGGCAGGTCTTTTCTGACTTTCTCAAGCTGGTTGGGAACGCTTAAAAATTGCTCAAAATATTTTTCCCCTAATGTGATCATAATCACATACTTAGTATATTACCTATACTATACTTAAATTAAGAATACGACATAAATACTGCCGATAAGAGCAAACTATCTGTAAAGGTAGGACGCAAAGCCGTTGGCCCCGACGAGTCTGGGTTGCAAGGCTGCCGAAGGAGTATAAAGGTAAAGCGCCTATACCAGTAATGGATAGGCGTTTTTTAGGTTAAAGGGATGATAGAACAGGAAAACAGAAAAATAAACCAGGCATTTTCAATGCTGCCAACTGAAAGCAGAACGAGGGTTCCTATGAAAAGAAGTATGAAACAGCTAATTTCAGGGATTTGTATTTTATTAATATTAACCTGCGCGGTCCAGGCTCAGGCTGGAGATCAGGACACAATTGCTGCCTATTTGATAGAACAGCAATTTACAGACCCTGCACTGACAAGCTATGGCGCCATAAAGGTTCATCATACTCCGGGATACGTTGACACGGATTCTAATCTGTATTTCCGTGTGGTCCCTTACTTCTCGCACCTGGCAGTAATAGGACTCCTTGAGTCAAACGCCGCTGACAAACTGCTGGTAGCTGAAAGATGGATGACCTGGTATATGAATCATCTTGATATGAGCGGAAATCCGGCAGGTGTTGTCTATGACCACTGGTATCTGAAGGACGGCACAGCAGAAACGACCGGCCCGGCAGGCATTGCTCCGTATTATGTTAATTTTGATGATTCATCAGATTCCTATGCCGCTCTGTTCCTGGTAGTGGCAAACACGTATTACGAAAATGGCGGAAGCGTGGCTTTTCTTAACACACCGGGGAATAAAGAAAAATTTGAGATCATTGCGACTGTTATCCTTGCGCTTCAGGACCCTTCAGACGGTTTGACATGGGCAAAAGCCAATTGGCCTGTCAAATACCTGATGAATGCCTCTGAGGTTTACAGTGGGCTTCTGGCAATGGAAGCTCTTGAGAGAAATGTTTTTAAAGATACAATACTTGCTGATTTCTTTGCTATAGTGGCAGCTTATGCAAAAAAAGGAATCAAAGGCGATCTGTATAATAAGTCCACATCGCTTTACGATACAGCAAAGTTTGGAAATGGGGAATATGAAGCCCCCGATCTTAACAACTGGTATCCAGGCACAACACCTTTAGTCTGGCCGCATCTGTTTAATGTTGAAAACCCCAAAAATAAGAAGTCCAGAACTCAGATGCTCGCCCTGAATAATGCTTTTGACGGCGACCCCAATCCTGACTGGACGAGCGATATAGCTGACCCATGGGGTTTCTTATGGCCTTCAATCGGATACGCCTCTCTTCTAACCGGCGACACTGCCCGCGCGGAGACACAGATGAAGTTTATTCTCAATTCCAAACTTCCGGATTTTGCATTTCCTTTCGCGATCAATGAAGCTGGATGGATGCTTAGAACGCTGGTTGCGTTAGAGAACGCGGGCGTTACTGTTGAAAGCGGCCTTACTCCAGTCGAGAGTGTTCTAGCCAGCGGCGGAGAGGAGGAAGTCGTTGCATCCCTTTTGCAGAGTGTCGCAACTGCTGACTCAGGGACCAGCTCCAGCGTTGACAAGATAATTGAAGATATTACCAGCAGTTTTGATGAATCTCTATGGATAGATGCCACCCATCTGACAGACGAGGGTAAAAAGGTCTTTAAAGAAGGTAAGAAAGCTATTAAGGAACTTTTGAATCTTGTAGATGAGGGAGGCGATATCTCCGCAGAGGCCCAGTCAGCCATTGATTTTCTAATCAGTACATACAGCACTGTAGCTCAAGTTGCAATTAACGAAGCTGTCGAGGCACTGCAGGCAATCGGCTGTTACGAGGCAGATGCCAGCAAGGAGTGCGGCAAATTAGTGAAAGATCTTGATAAGGCTGAGATAGATATGGCTAAAGCTGACGAGAAACTTGCCGATGGCAGACCTGATAAAGCTGTTGATCTTTACAAAAAGGCCTGGGACCTGGCTCAGATATTTTAACAACGAATCTCAGAATCAGATTATAAGGGCGGGTAGAATTATCTCCCCGCCCTATTTCTACGCCTGTCCCTGCCAAGTTCTGCTTAGCCCAACGTCTGATTTTGCATACTTTGTACCCATGTTTAGATTTGCTATTGCAAATCTTTGGGTAGCAAAACTGTTAATATTAATTCCCTTATATCGTATACTATAACAGGGATATCTATGCCATTACTAAGAGGACATCATCTGATCTGCCTGCACTTCTACAATGGAGAAGGGTATAACGAGACATTCATAAAAAACCTCAGGCATATAATGAACCGTATAGACGATGAAATGACTACTGTCTCATTCGGCGCTGACAATATATGCACAAGCTGCCTTCATCTTAAACAAGGCAAGTGTCAATCCTCAGAAAATGCTGAAGAAGAAATCCGTGAGATGGATAAAAAAGCATTGGAACTGCTCGAACTTCTGCCCAGAGATAAAGTTAACTGGAACGAGGTTAAGGAGAAGCTTCCCGAAATATTCTCCGAATGGTTTTCACAGTACTGTTCAGAATGCAAATGGAAAGAGGCATGTGAGAAGAACGACTTTTTTCAGAAGTTGAAAGAAGAATTGTAAAAAACAATTTTTCTTCCCCTTCCGTTCAAATCCAAAATCCTTCAAAACCTTAGCGTAACAAGCAGTTAGGAATTATAAATTAAGAGTGTAGAGTTGAAAATTTAGAACTGCAAATTAAAAATAAATAATGTAGAATTGAGAATTGTTCATTTTTCATTATTTAGTTATTAACTATGAACTTGTCCGCCTCTGGCGTGGCTATGAGCTATAAACTACGAGCTCCGTTACTAAGTTACTATGGACAAACTTCGTCAAAGCGTTAAAAACTTCTTGTCACTTGAAGAGCACATGACTGACGGCAGTTCTCAGCTTTTCCATATTGTTGTCGCCAGTATGCATGACCTGTGCTTCTGCATATTAGATGCTGAAAAGAACGGCATGCCGCGCTCTAAGATAGATGAGATCATTAAACCTGCCAGGGACATCCACAGCCGTTCGACCTTTGTCAGGCGTCTTCAGGAGTGGCCAAGAGAATACCCCGGCGACTTTGAAACCATAGAATACATATGTAATCTTGAAAATAAATCGCAGTACGGCAAGATTGAATATTACATTGAAGAGTATGCCCTTAATTCCGCAATGGCCCAGCAGCACAGAAACAAAGTGCAGCGCCAGTCGGAGATCATTTATGACACCCTGCTTAACGGCGGGGCTGCTCACAAAATGCTGTCAGTTGGATGCGGCGGCAGCCGCGACATATTAAAGATCGCGAAATATATATCTAATGTCCAGTTCGATCTGGTCCTGCATGATATAGACAGTGACGCCCTGGAATTATCAAAGAAAAGACTAAGTGCCCTGAAGGCGAATCTGCATCTGGTCAGCGGAAATTTCCTTCACTCTTTAAGAACGATTGAAAAGTCAGGGCCGTTCGACCTGATACTTGCCGGCGGCCTGTTTGACTATATATCTGACAAACACATTTCTTTCTTCCTTAAACACGCCTTTAATAAACTCCTGGATCAAAACAGCACCCTGTTCTTTACAAATATTAAAAAAGGCAACCCTTATCAGGTATGGCAGGAGTATCTGGCAGACTGGAAACTTATCTACAGGGATGAAGATGAGATCAGGAATCTTTTAACCGAAGTCGGCTTCCCTGACGACGCCATTAAAATTGAAAAAGACGAAACAGGCCTGACCTTTCTTGTGACGGTGAAGAAATAGCTCATAGCCACGCCAGAGGCGGACAAGTTCATAGTTAATAACTAAATAATGCAAAATGTCCTCCACGGTCGAAGACTCGCCGTGGAGAGCGGATCTGCCTGAGGCTGGATAAAATTAACAATTATCAATTCCCAATTCTTCATTATCACTGATTACCGGTTAAGATTTTTTTGACATTCAGAATTAAATGCCCTATTATTAATCTCAAACTTCCGGAGAAAGTTAATTAAGCTATGTACCTCTTTTTTGATACTGAGACAACCGGCCTGCCGAGAAACTGGAAATCCCCTGTATCAGACCTGAATAACTGGCCGAGATTAGTGCAGATCGCCTGGCTGGAGTATGACAATAAAGGGAATAAGATCCTTGAGAAAAACTACATCATTAAACCGGACGGTTTTACTATTCCTGTTGAAGCGTCCAAAGTTCACGGCATCTCCACTGATCAGGCTAATAAAGAGGGTGTTGAACTGAAGATGGTTCTTGAGGAATTCTCCGGGCTTATAAATGGATCAAGCGCGCTGATTGCGCATAACATGAACTTTGATGAAAAAATTGTTGGCGCCGAATTTCTTCGTGAAAAGATAAAGAACAGACTTTTTGAGACTGAAAGAATCTGCACCATGAAGTCAACAACTGACTTTTGCAAACTCCCCGGTCCTTACGGGTATAAATGGCCAAAGCTGTCAGAACTCCATGTCAAACTGTTTGGAACTGACTTTGAAGAGGCGCATGACGCATCTGTTGATATCATGGCATGCGCAAAATGTTTCTGGGAATTAAAACACAGAGGAATTTTATAAAGACGCGGTAATCGGTGATCAACTATCAGCCATGAGCTGTGATCCATCAGCTACGAGCTATAAGCAAATAGCTAAACTATTCCGGCCAGATCTGTGAGCGGGTCCCGTCAATAGAAATTCCTACATTGCCTTCAACAAAGAAACCGATCTTATTACCGAAGAAAAGCACATCTGAGACTTCATCCATATAAGTATCGTTAAGGAAAAATCTCACTCTTGAGCCCTGTTTCTCCATTCTGAATGTTGTAAAGTAACCGTTGTCAATAACTGAACTGCTTACACTTCCTACAGCCACTTCTTCAGAAGCTCCGCTTCGATTCTTCCTGATAGAATAGCTGTCATTATTTCTGACCAGGAACGCGTAATTGTTGCCTGCATCCCTGGCACCAAGCACAAATCCGTAAGAATACTCATCTGAAACCCTCACTGTTCTGATAAAGACCTCGATTATAAACGTCCTGTCATGAGGGAAATCAGCCGGATGCAATATGATATATATGCCCTTTTCTCTTTTGTTGTCGATATAATACCGGCCGTCTCCTATACGCGCAGTCGCCATGGTTGATTCAAACACATCCCATTGACCAGACTCATCATCAAACTGCTCACTGTAGCGTGTAATATTCCCGGCCATGGATGCAGAGTTTGCTATCTCCTTTAATGTTGTCTTTGGGACCACTTTTACAACCGGTTCAGACTCTGGCTCTGGTTCAACAACCGGTTCAGGCTCTGGCTCTGGTTCGACAACCGGTTCAGGTTCCGGCTCTGGTTCGACAACCGGTTCAGGTTCCGGCTCTGGTTCGACAACTGGTTCAGGTTCCGGCTCTGGTTCGACAACCGGTGTCTTCCTTGTCAAAAGAGGTTTATCAGTGCCCACTGACTCAGCTACATCAGGCTCCTCTATGTCAGGCTGCTGCTTTTCTTCTGTTTTAGCTTCATCGGCCTTAGAAGCAAGAAGCTCTTTATCAGCTTCAGACATTACGTATTCTTCAGTCACATCAGCAGTATCCGAACTTTTATCTGAAGGATAAAACGCGACAGCAAG
>VAPA011021015.1_pt1 | contig 10661 bp, 15 predicted proteins | sample 3395041 | NCBI WGS metagenome assembly VAPA01 (sample SAMN08290432, study PRJNA428436) | hydrothermal vent metagenome | isolation source: Deep-sea hydrothermal vent chimney | place: Indian Ocean: Southwest Indian Ridge | depth 1973 m m
ATGGCTTCACAACCATCCTCAACTTGATCGAATTCCCAAAGGCGGTCACACTCAAAGGTCTCGACATTATTGTCCCAGGTAAGGAAGACTATGATAAGGGATTTGAGATGTCTATCTTGCTTCTTAAAGCCGGAACTCCTATTCCTGCAGTTGATATTGTTCTTGCTGCAGTCGTTGTCAACAGAGGATTGGTAATACACACAAGAGATCGACACTTTGAGTATGTGCGCAAGATTGACAGGAAGTTCCAAGTGCACATTGAGTGACCGATTCATGGAGTCTTCCATGTCAATCAAATACCAACTTAGATGAACTGCTGCACATATCCAACTCGTATCTTCACTATTTCTCTGACCTCAGTGGAGTTCACCTTTCTATTTAGTGAGGTCGTTCCATTAGACTTCCCAATCTCGCCTTCATAATAGTATCGTAGAAACTCGTCTCTAAACTCAAGATTCAACGAAGTGTGCAACCTCGTGTATACTCTCCTCATCTGACTCCTATATATCCGCACATGCCAATACGAGGGGAGTTAACCACTGGGAGAAGCAGTCCTTGTTCGCAGTCATGACTTTGAGCACACTTGTCGCATAGCCATCCTTGGTCGACATAGATACATTCATCACAAACTATTGTAGCGATTCCCCCGCAGGACACACAGGTCATCAAAAGAGGACTATTCCTTGCCAGAAGTCTAATAGGTTCCGTCCTGGGGTGACTTTTGTGTTCAGACACAACATTCAAGATGAGCTCTGTGGTCGTGCCAAAGTCGTATTCATAACGGAACTTCATGCCCGGAAGGACTACATCACCTATAGCCGATTCAATATCTTCACAACGAGAATCAAGCCATGGATCTCCTGTTAGTTCTGACATGTATAGTTTTCCTTGAATCGTAAACGCGCTTAGGTGGTTGCAGCATTCAAGCCATACGTCTCTAAGAAATTGGTCAAGGGTTCTGAGGGAAGTCCGTTCTGTCACCTCGATATGCAGCCAGTAATCAGGCAGGTGATATCCTTCAACTACGAGATGATAGACTCTTGTCTGCTCCACCTTCCCAGTCAATGGTTTGTCTGAGAGAGTTCTTCTCTTCACACACGATGTAAGGTGTCGAGTCATCACTGCCTTCCTATAGGTTCCGCTACAGAGTACACATTCTCCCTTTGAAGGCTGTTCTATCATCTTCACGCACCTGTTCTAGTTGATATTGCTTCTATTAGTAAGACTCCACTCTAACTCCATCAATGAGTTCGAAATCTCGAGCATTACGTGTCACTATAATCTGGCATCCGTGGGCCAATGCTGTAACAGCGATGAAGAGATCTCGGACACTCACCGGTCTACCTTTTGACATCTGTGTCCTCTGAATCTCAGCTGCGCGTTTGGCTGATTCTAGGTCCAAGGACCAGACTAAAGCAATCCGTGAGAGAAGGGATTCTACGATGTTGATTGCCCGCTGCATCTTAGCGGGCTTTCGATCACCAGCTGAGAGAACCAGTAGTTCATAGACTACAACAGATGAAACTACTACTGTGCTCCCGTCTTTTTCAATATGCCTCATCTTCTCAACAGCACCAGAATCACCTGCGAGAAAATCGATGAGAAACGAACTGTCCAAAGACAATAGTGTCAATGTTGCCATCCTCTCTGCCAGGTTTCATCAAGAGTGCGTTCCGATCTCTCAGTGACTTCTTTGGAAAAAGGCCACTCACCAGCTAGATCGAGCAGGCTAACCCGTTGATAGTTCAGAAGACGGCGTATCAAGTCACTGAACGACTCACCTTCACGTTTCATTGCACGCAATCGCATGTACAGCTCCTCGCTAATCATGATATTCTTTGCCATGTATACACTCACTATTATATGTATACACAGCTTTCCTATATATACACAACTATTACACAAAAGACATCTCATAGTCCATCATATTTTCTATTACACTTTCTGAAGTGACAACTGTTGCGCCATAATTAATGCAAAGATTCAAAGTACAATATTGATGATGTAGTTCTAGTTCCTATGGACCAAATACCTGATCAAGTGAAAATACCCGCCAACAGAGGACCGGTGTTGCACACAAGAGATCTACACTCTGAGTATGAGCGCAAGATTGACAGCGAGTTCCAAGCGTGCATTGGGTAACTTTTTCAAAATACAGGAGTAGAAATTGAGCAATTGCTGTTGACGACCATTCACATCACAAGTGTGTTGAACAGTCTAGACCTGATGTACGCCTGCATCAACCTCTTTTCTCTCGGCCGCCAGGTTCGTGATTAAATCGCAGATAACATGAACTGCCTCTCTATAAATGGCGTTTGGGATTTGGAATGAACATTGGAACATTCTGTCTGTATTCGATGTATTCTTCTCCAAACTCATCTTCCAAGGTACCTTCTTCATATCTAGCGAGCCTATAATAAAGGACAATTAGAATTGGCCACATGACTAGGAGTGGTATCGTGGCCCAATGAACTAACAGACCTAAGGTGATAAGCAGAAACCCTGTGTATTGTGGGTGTCGCATAAATCGGTAGATGCCCGCGGTCACGAGTCTTCCCTCGCCGCTGTCCTTACTCCAATATTCCTTGTGGATGTTTTTCCAGCCAAAAATGATAAGAACTACTCCAACAAAGTTCAATCCAAATCCGATCCACATACCGGAGAGTCCAATATATTCATACAGCGTATGACCCCACACCGGATCCAAAGGATAATAGATCCCAAACGCCCATGCAATAAAGTAAATGCTCAAAGGAATTCCGAACATCTCAAAGGCAATAGCGACAACAAAGGCTAGGTATACTCCAGCTGGCCGACGCTGTGTTCTTCTTCTAAACGGTAGGAAGGCTACAAAAACTCCGAATAGAACTATCCAAATAACCACCCAAAGCCAATCACCATATACCAAAATTATTCCGCCTAATTTCTTCGATTATGGAATCATACCAAGAGGGACACTCTCTCCCACTGAAATCATGATGACTACAGGATATAGATTGTGAGGTAGAGGTAAGTCCCAAAGAAGATTGGAACGATCCAAAGGATAATTGCAAGCTTCATCATTCCACTAGCGCCGCATGCAAGTGACTGGCTGCTTCTTAAAGCCTTTAGAAATTTGAAAGAGAAAAGAAGCCCGAGTATCAGAGCTAAAGTTCCCACCGCTGCATGTGGTAGGACAGTAATAGGCAGAGTTCCAAAGTTTAGAACCAGTGAAGGTGCCATGACAAGCAATGTCGTAACTAGATTAAGAATTATTGCAACGACCATTAGGTACCGTTCATTGTTAATTGTACAATCTTAGACACCAGAGTGATGTACTCCCAGAAGCGGCACTGGGTGGACTCTGTGAGGTCTTATTCGTGTCAGCTCAACCTCAATATTCATTGAAGTGTTGGTATATTTAAGGACCTATCAAAAGAAGATCTAAAGAATGTCCACCTTTGGGTAAGATTTCTGCAACCGTGTCCAACCCGTGTGTTTTCAGGTCACTTCTGTTCAAGTATCCTACAAGAAGAAAAACGAAGATTACCCATTGAATGATAAGATTGACATCAATGATAATGCTGGCTGGATTTCCGAATATTCCCATTAAATCACCCAACTCTCAATCTATCTACCTCTGAAAAATATTATGACAGAATGATTTGGGAAAAAGGTCCATTGCTCCATAGCATTTTGACTCACACAAAATTGATTCAAACCATTTTGAACTCCATTGACGCTGCGAGATGAAAAAGATGTGATATGTAGCTTCGAAAAAAATAGATAGTATTTACAGGAAGAATTAATTGGGATAGTGAGTATTCTGTATCTCACCAAAGAAAACTGGCTGGAATCAATATGCAGCTATGGTATATCGATGAACCCGTTGTTGCAATCATGATTGAGATTCTGATTGCTTTCTTGTTAATAATCGGAGTAGGACTCTATAGATTTTCCAGAGGTGTGATGTACAGACTCATGTCTGCTGCTTGGATTCTATTCTCTCTATCAACTACGTTGGTTCTATTTACAACATCTCTACTAGGTCTGTCACCAATCGACGCACTCGCTACAGGAGGAATGATGGTATCCGCACTCCTTCTGGTTGATGGAACACATGAACGAAGACGCCGCTACAGTTTGGATGTAATTCTATATCCCATAGTCTTCGTAATTGGTTTTGTGCTTGTACCAATAGGACTCGCGATGAACCTGACCTATGGTGTTGTATTCACTCCAAGTGCTATCTTCACATGCTATGCATGTTGGTCCTCTGCAAAACAGTTTATGAAAAAACCATTGACTAGGAATATCGATTTCTGGACGCTAATACTTGGTCTGATCGTTTGGGGCTCAACTATGCTTCTATTTCCAATCGGCATTTTTGTAGATGTCTTGCATATACAATTGATTCTTTTGACAACTGGATTCATCATGACTGGAGCAGGGATGCTCAATGTATTCATCAGAGAAACTACAGAAGACCTTAGTGTACAATATGCGATAACACAATTAATGTCTGGGATTATCAACCATGACATACGAAATTATGTGGGAACACTTCAAGAATCAACAAGACAGATGAAGACCGAAGGTTCTGACCACGAGTTTTGGTTGAACCTCACATCAGAAGCTGTCGAAAACATGGCGGAATTCGTTGAAGAGATACGGCACTTTTCAGCTGGTTTTTCACGATTCGAAGCTGAGAGAGAACCAATCCGCCTCACCGATCTATTACGTGACGTGAAAACACGAGTCACAAATGAGTACAGTCTTTCGACAGATTCGATCGAGATTGCTGTTGATGAAGATGTTTTCGTTCTGACAAATCGCATCATACGAGAGATGTTCTGGAATATTGTTGATAATTCATTCAAACATAACAGTCAGAATGTTCGTATCGAAGACAAGAGTCAAACAAGTAAAGTCGTGACATTAGAGATTAGTGATGATGCTGGTGGACTTCCCAAAGATGTTCTTGATTTCTTAAATGATCCTGATTCAATTTCAGGTCCTTCTGCTCCAGGGATGGGATTAGGGGTGATTCTAATTAAGGGCCTCTCCATTTTGTGTGGCGGACAGCTCACCGTTAAAGTAATTTCCCGTGAAGATAAGCCGATTGGAACGGTCTTCAGACTAAATCTAATACAACATCTCCAATCTAGCAGTAATGAGTCTACTCGTATGGTCTGAGCTTTGTTTGGATCCCAAAAAGAGAGGTTAAACATAGGTGTCCGAAATTACTTCCAATCTTTAGCTATCTTGTCCATGGATGTTCCTACAACGTCAATCTTACTGTAGTCTGATTCACCTATCCCTCTCTCTACAGCACACTTGAGATAAGGTATCTCAGAAGGACTCCTACCTGCAATCTGCACTCCAACACAATCAACTGCCATGTAATCTGTACCAGCAAGAATCGTGTTGAGCTGAATTGGTTTTGGATCATAATGTGTCAAATCAGGGTCTCTGCATAGCATCATTCCATCGATGACATTCAAGCTGGGCTTTACTATAGTAGCCAAGTCTACTATACTCTCAGCTAGACTCTTGTGGAGTTTTTCTTTTTCTCCCCCAGGGTTGAAATATTGCTTGTAATGGGGAAGATACCATTTTCCATCAGGTTTCCAAAGTTCTGGAGTCATCTCTAGGGACTGTTTTGAGACCGGTTCATCTGTGAAAAAACCCAAACCGGGAACAGCTCCGACTAGGTTTTTGATGGCCAGACTTACCCATATATCATGTCTGTACAATTTGAGTTTGGGTATGTTGATTATCACATCAACATCAAGTAGAATGTTCGGTATCTCAAGAGACTGAACCCCTTTACCTTCGGGTACTTCAGTCGTCGTAGTAGGACAGTCATTGAGATCAACAAGTTCGATACAATATTTCGAAGCAAGGTCTGAATATCCACACTTCTTGAAAGCTACATGTGTTTCAACTGATGCTGAACCGTCCGCTATAACAAGGGATGAAGGATTCATGCTTTTACACAGCTCAATTACTGGTTGGACAACTAGCGGATCTGTTGTCATTCCCCCCTCGGATGGCATTGCTGTCACAAGATTCGGTTTTATGACGATGGAGTCTCCTGAACTGACAACACTCTCAATTCCACCAATGAGCTTGATTGCTTTCTGAACTGCCTGTTCAACATTTTCGTCTTGTACGACTGAAACCATTGCCAAACTTTCTCTCTCGATAGAATTCTGGAAGAATGAACTAAAATATCTCCCGATTCAAAATTGTACTTAACTTTGTAATGAAAATCGCCGTTTTGCTTCATTTATGGTTTCCTCGAAAGAATCGGGAATTTCTTCAAAGACATCCGCTGGGTTGGACTTCTGCATTCTGAGGGCAGAGACATGGATGGTCTTGAATGCAGGGTAAATATCAAGATTCATAGGTGTATAGGCACTACCCTGTGGTCTGTACGGAAACTTTTCTTCCGCATGCATGCACTATATTATAGATATGGAGAAGTGACAAATATGAAAAATTACAAAAAAATAAAGGGGGAGGACCTTCAGTATTTAGAGGCTAGTGATTTGCATCCGGCCAACACATACTTTCATTTTTCGTTTGCTAGGTATCATGATCCCAATAATATGAATTTTGGAGTGTTAAGAGTATTAAATGATGATAATGTAAAGCCTTAGAGCGGGTTTACGACTCATCCTCATAATAATATGGAAATTTTCAGCTATGTTGTTGGTGGAAAACTTACACATCGTGACAGCGTAGGAAATCATGAAATCCTTAGCCGTGGACATGTACAGTGTATTTCAGCAGGTACCGGAGTGACCCATTCTGAATTAAATGAACAGGATGACTGGTGCCGTTTTCTTCAAATATGGATTTTACCTGAGGCAACAAATTTACCCGTTAGATATGACCTCCACAAATTTTCCTTCGAAGACAGAACAAACAATCTCTTACAAATTATATCCAGTTCAAAAAATAAGGACCAAGCCCCTCTTTATGTTTGTCAAGATATTAACGCATATGTGTCTGAACTAACAGAAAAAGACAGAGATGTATCCTTCATTTTAAACGAAGGTCGCCAAGCATATGTCTACTGCTTTGAGGGAAGTATAGATATCAACCAGTATCCTTCATTGAGATAACGTGACTCATTGAAAATATATGGTAAGGCTAATCTTGAGTTTGCGCTTGCCTCCGATAATGCACATTTTATCATCATTGAGATGGCGAAAGAATCTTAGTCACTCAAAAAGACACGGTGTATACCAGTTTGGATTATCTCGCAATTGATTGCTTCATTAGGATGTGTAAGAATCCCACAATCAATAGCCGTTTCAATATCATCAGCAAAAAAAGGAAGTGAGCACTCATAAAGAGTCCCGCTTCTTGATGAGTTGATTGGAATGATAAAGGTTGACTTCCCAATTGATAAAAGAGAATGGCATCCCAGTTTAATACCTGGACCCGTATACCTCGTTGGAACATACGATACACTCGGAGTGCCAAACATTGCACCGAAAAGCTGGATTCAGATGGTTTCTTTTGAGCCCTCGATATTGATGTTCTCAGGATCGCTTGGAGAACATACTACTGAGAAGAACATAATCGATACTGAATGCTTCACGTTGAATTCGGTTGATTCATCAATCGCTGAGAGAGTCTATAGTTGCACTGAGTGGTATGGGTTGGAGAGAATAGAAAAGACTGGGTTCACACTGAAGAGAGCAACGAAAATTATCGCCCCACTAGTGATAGAGTGTCGCGCACATCTTGAATGTAGTTTACTTGAAACTCACTCTGTTGGGAATAGCTTGGTTGTTTATGGAGAGATAGTAGCAGCGACAATTTGGTCCGATATCTCAGATGTTGACAAGGAGAGAAGATATGGCCTTCTTGACCAAGTTCTGTTTTTAGAAGATGACCTCTTTGGTAAGATAGGATCTGTGAAGAGAAGAAATGGAGGGTAAAACACCTCATATATAATGCATCTTGAAGTGACAATGTCTTTACTATTTCTAAGAGTGGTTGAATACGTCATGAAAAGCCATGATAGCAACTTAAGATATGATATGTCGAGATTTTAATCTGTACTGAATTCTTGATATTGCTGGAACTCGTCAAGAGTTTCCGGAGGCCAACCCCTGGGAGTCACATACCCCTTCACATATCTGAAATCACAATGACTTTGACCTGTCCCGATAGTCTTGGTTCGTTTCATTCCTATTCCCATTTGGTTGAACTGAGCAAAGTCTGCAATACAAAGGTAGGGAAGAAACTTCTCTGCATTCTGCGCTTTGAAGAACTTGCAGATTCCACACTCTGTGACATCCGCGCCCCAGTTGAACTCGCCCCTAACACCCTCAACAAACTCAAACACCCAGTCGTCAGGAAACTCACGGAGTTGAGATTTCCGTGCGTCGTTTTTCATCTTCCGCTTCATGAATCTAGAATAAACAAAACGACGGAAGAAGGATTTGTAAAGAGGAGAAATCGAGTTCACATATTGCTCCATAACATCATATCCCATTTCACCAATCTTACGGGTCCCATACCCCTGACTTTCGAGGGTTCGGTACAGCGCCAGCATCCATGCGCTTCCAATCAAATTGAACTGAAACGGGTTCTTTTTTCCACCAATGTAAGGGAGCTCATGGATTATCCGCTCATATTCATCCCGGCTTTCCTCTATGATCTGGCTGATTTGTGATGAGTCCATCTTGTTCTCCAAGGCCTTGTGGACATGTTTGGAAACCTTGTCGAAATCCCGAAGTAGACTCACTTTGTTTTTCGTGTTGTTGATGGTGTTTTCCCTTTTCATATTCAATGGAATCTCTTCACTACTTGTCTTTGTGTTTGGACCTTGATAACTTTTTTTACTGAATTCGCTTGTTAGAAATCATTATGAAAAGTCACACAAAATACCTGACCTTCAATGTCCCGTCACGGATGGACTTTGAACACATTACGCCACAGGTGCAAGATGCAGTAAAAGAGAGTGGGGTCCAAGAAGGACTTTGTCTCGTCAATGCAATGCACATCACAGCTAGTGTCTTTATAAATGACAATGAGAGTGGTCTTCATGAAGACTACAAACGATGGTTAGAGGAACTAGCACCTCATGCACCGATAAGTCGCTACAAGCACAACCGGACTGGTGAGGACAACGGTGATGCACATCACAAACGTCAGATAATGGGGCGTGAAGTCGTCATTGGAATCACCAATGGCAGACTCGACCTGGGACCCTGGGAGGCAATCTTCTACGGTGAGTTCGATGGACGTCGGTCTAAACGACTTCTCATCAAAATCATTGGAGAATAGTTTTCACGATTCAACATACAAACTTCATCATCTACCTGAGGCTATAACATGGGATTTTATGAAGAGACCAACCCTCCAGACATTGATGAATCGCTAGTCCTAAACATTTTGCGTTCTGTCTTCCCACAAATTGAGCGCCCTCGGGTTCAATTTCTTTACCATGGTACCTACAACGTCTACCTTGTGGAAAATCATTACATCTTTCGTTTTCCCAGCATCTATCATCCTCCAAAAAGGCGAAGGGAGTACGTGCGAAGAGAGGTCAAGCTTTTGAAACTCCTAAAGAGTCATCTAGGTACTCCGATTCCTGAGCCAGAGTTTATTGATTTTGAGTTAGACACGCCATTCATGGGCTACCCCATGATTCCTGGAGAACGATTTTCCCTTCATTATCTGAATGCAAGTCCTGAACAACTACGAGGTTTAGGAGAACAGATTGGCCATTTCGTTGGAGAGTTCCATTCCATTAAGGAAACTGTCCTAAATAGTGAAGCGGGTAATTTTACTCCTGAAGTGTATCGCAGTGAGGAAAGTGCCATCTTCGATCGAGTTCAGGATGAAGTCTATCCTCAATTGTCTACCAAACAGCGAGAATGGACTGAATCAATATTCAATGATTTTCTAGAACCCGACGAGAATTTTGAATTCGAGCCAATAATCACCCACGGTGACCTTTACACTACGAACATACTAGTCAATCCACCTTCAATCAGCCTCACAGGAATCATTGACTTTGAGAATGTCTGCTTGTATGACCCAGCTGTGGACTTTATCTTTCTACGAGAAGGTGACGACCTTCTCAAATCTCTCCTTCGCGCCTATCCTCATAGAATCGATCCCAAGCTTGGCGATAGAGTCACCTACATTATTGGGAAACAACCCTTCTTTTATTTCCTGAAGGGTTTTGATTTTGGAATTGATAGGATGGTCAAATTTGGCCATACTCGGATTATCGATCATATGAAGAACTGGAATTATTTCCTGAAAGTTCGTGAACAGAGCTTCAATTGACCATCTTAGTCCAGTAATGTGCTGCTCCTACGATGACAAATCCAACAGACTCGTACAACCTTCTTGCCCCCTCACTTGGAGCAGCACCTAGGATAACAATCGCCGATGGATTATATTTCTCCAACCTCCTGAAGCTCTCGCAGATTACAGCTTTTCCTAATCCCAATTTTCTATGGTCGGGATGTGTTCCTACAGGTTCAAGCTCTGCAATTTTACTTACAGGATCTATTCTGGCCGTGCAGAATGCGGCAAATTCACCATCAGGAGCCACAGCTATAATATCAAGTTCTTCTTGGTAGAAAGATGCTGCACTGTACGTGTCAAGTAAATTCTTTGACATACTCTTGATGTGGGGGAAG
>VAPA010785721.1_pt1 | contig 10639 bp, 8 predicted proteins | sample 3395041 | NCBI WGS metagenome assembly VAPA01 (sample SAMN08290432, study PRJNA428436) | hydrothermal vent metagenome | isolation source: Deep-sea hydrothermal vent chimney | place: Indian Ocean: Southwest Indian Ridge | depth 1973 m m
GATGATATCGGACACCATGGGATGCTGGATAAAGGGGTCAATCTGCTCCAGAAATCCTTCACTCTGACCAGGATCGCAAAGGAAGTAAGGGAAGTACTCGACGCCCCCGATCGGTGCGATTAGGCTTCTCTTCCCGTGTGCCGGATATGTGCCAGACTATGTATCTGCCTCGGATAGATCTAACGAGTCTCCAGGTCGAGGATTCGTTTTAATTCCGCCACGTACTCAGCCAGGAGGCCGTTCAACTCTTCGTATCGGATGTAGGCGTCCCGACCGGGTACCTGGTCGGCACGGCCCAGCATGCCGTTGAGGTAGTTCAGTTGATCGAGCAGCATCGGAGTCTGGTATGTGCCGGGGGCCGTTACGAACTTCGCCTGCAGTTCGGCGAGTAGATTGTCGGCCCTCTGAGCATTGCGTTCCGCTCGTCCACCGGACTCGATGGCTTCAGCCAGCTCCTCACGCTTCATGCGGATCATGTTCTCCGCCATCCGGGCTCTGCTGATTGTGTCCCGGATCTTCAGGCTGAGTTCGAGCTGGGCTTCCATGTCCTCATTTGTAACACCATCTTCGGCGACTCGCGGATCGACAAGCAGCTCGAAACTCTCTGAATGGGACCACTCACCCACGGTCAATTTCACCTGGTATGTATCGGGAACTGCTCTCGGGCCACTGCGCCCGGCACTGTTCGCATTGGCCTGCCAGGGGCCGGCGTGTCTTATATCCCAGATGAACCGATGCATTCCGGCCGATTTCTGCAGTCGTTGTGTGCCGAACCATTCCAGGTTGAACTCGGTTACGTCGAGTTCCTCCGGTCCAACAGGCATTTCACCCGGCCCCTCGCTGGAGAAACCGCGGATCAGCGTTCCGTTTTGATCAAATATTTCCAGCCGTACTTCTCCAGCCGGTTCCTCCGCGAGATAGTAATCGATGACTGCTCCTGATTGCGGGTATTGAGGACCTCCGGATGAACGGCCCCTTCCACGACCACCCTGCATCCTGTAAGTATCATTCGGTTCGAACAGGTAGCAGGAACTTGTCAGCACCGCATCGTCGATCTGGTGCAGGCGCGTTACGTTGTCCATGATCCAGAAAGAACGGCCCATGGTCGAGAGTACCAGGTCCTTGCGGTAAACCTTGATATCGGTTACCGGCGTTGCGGGCAGGTTCATCTGAAAGGACTGCCAGCTGGCACCATCGTCAAATGAGATGTACATCCCGAACTCTGTGCCTGCATAGAGCAGACCCTCCCTGTCGGGATCCTCGCGCACCACACGTGTCGGACTGTCGCCGGGAATGCCGTTGCTGCCTGTCGTCAATCGCGTCCAGCTCTTCCCGTAGTCATCGGTGCGGTAGATGTATGGCTGCCAGTCGTTCAGTTGATATCGCAAAACAGCCACGTACGCCTTGTTGGGCCTGTGGGGAGAGGGTTCCACGGTCTGCACGCGCCCACCAGGAGGCAGATCGGGTGGGGTTATGTTCTCCCAGTTTTCTCCTCCATCCCGTGTGATATGGATCGGACCGTCATTTGCACCCACCCAGATCAGGCCTTCCACCAGGGGGGATTCCTGCACTGCGTAGATCGTGCTGTAGAACTCTTCACCGGTAATATCCCTGGTGATGGGCGATCCGGAGATGACCTGCTTGTCAGGCTCGAACGCCGTCAGGTCGGGAGAGGTCGTTTCCCACGTTACGCCCTCGTCGGTAGTCCTGTGCAGGTACTGTGAAGCGTGGTAGATCACGTTTGGGTTGTGAGGTGAAACGTGGATGGGGGATACACGCTGAAACCGGTATTTCAGATCGCGCGGGTTGTGGCCGTACATGTTGGCTGCGCCAACATAGTACTGCTGCTCCTGACCAGTGATCTTGTTGTAGCGCCCGAAGCGACCCTTGTTGCCTGAATAGACGATGTTGTGGTCTCCGGGCTTTGGAACCGCCGGACCTGTTTCGCTCCCTCCAACTGCCCGCCAGAAACCGGTCGGTCCGATTGCCGAAGACCAGGGGGGTGCGCTCGGTACCATGATCGTGCTGTTGTCCTGCTGGCCGGCGTACACCCAGTAGGGGAACTGATCATCCACGTTCACCTGGTACAGTTCAGCTGTCGGCTGGTTATTCTGTGTGGACCAGGTACGGCCTCCGTCCCGTGTTACATTGGCTCCGCCGTCGTTCGACTGGATAAAGATGTTGGAATCGTCAGGATTGATCCACATGTCGTGGTTGTCACCGTGAGGGGTGCGGCCGCTGCGCCATGTTACACCGGCGTCTGTCGATATGTAGTACCCCGTTGCGTTCACATAGAGAAGATCCGCATTGTTGGGATCGGCGTCGATGTTGCAGTAGTAGAATGGACGTGTCAGCAGGCTTCTCTGTGAGGAAACCTGTCGAAATGTCTCTCCCCGATCATCGGAACGATATACACCTCCATCTCCCTCAGAAGCCTCAATTAAAGCGTAAACGCGATCGGGATCGGCCGCTGAGACCGCAAGGTCGCTCTTGCCGAACAGTCCCTGCGGCACTCCGGCAGTTATTTTCTGCCATGTATCGCCGCCGTCGGTTGACCGGAATAATCCGTCTTCGGCGCCGCCGCTGATTATCGTCCACGGCTTGCGCTCACCGCGCCACATCGATGCATAGATAATGTTCGGATCTGCCGGACAGAACTCCAGATCGACCGCCCCGGTCCGATCCGTGAGGAATAAGACATTCTCCCAGGTCTGACCACCATCACTGCTCCTGTAGACGCCACGGTCGGGATTGGGACCGAATGCAGAACCGATAGCGGCAATGTAAACCAGATCCGGATTGGCTGGGTGGATCAATACAGCGCCTATCTGTCCGACGTTCCTGAGACCGATGAACTCCCAGCTCCTGCCGGCATTGGTCGATTTGTATACTCCACGCCCCGTAATAACGTTGCTGCGGATGCCATCGGAGCCTGTCCCGACATAGATGATATCGGGGTTTGTCCGGGATACCCTGATCGCTCCGATCGAGCCGGTTTCCAGATATCCGTCGGTGATATTATTCCAGCTCTGACCGTAATCTGTGGTTTTCCAGACTCCTCCTCCTGCAGATCCCATATAGAAGGTAGAAGGTTGTGAAGCTGTTCCTGCTACAGCAGTTACCCGTCCGCCCCGTGAGGGACCAATGTAACGGTAGCTCATGCCCTCGAAAAATACCGGACTGATTCCTGTCAGTTGACTATCCCCGGTTTGCTGGGCCTGGAGCACTGTTTTCGGGCCTGAAATTAACAGATCAAGACAGATTATCGCGATAACGGCAGGGATTCTTTTCATAACCAGAGCTCCTGATTCAGGTCGGTGAGTCCGGGATTTTACAGCCTGATTCTTTGCCAGTGTAATCGAGTCGGTTATCGACTGCCAGACAACTTATCGGGAGGAGGAAACCATATCTTCGATTCTCCGTAACTTCTTCAAGAAACCGGAGGGACTGGGCTTTGGTTGTTCCGGGCCGGGCCAGTTACGTAATCACGAGGTCTTGGCGAACCGTCAGCGAACCTGATCGATAGCCCTCTGAAGTTTCGAGGCAACCTCTTCGGCAAGCGGTTCCACTTCGGGCTTCTTTACGAGACCGAAGATCTCTACGGGATTGATTGCAGAGATTATGCTCCCGCCCTCATCCCGTTCCGCCACCACTACATTGCAGGGCAGCAGCAATCCGATAAGAAGTTCTGCCGACAGAGCCTGATGGGCGAGTGGAGGACTGCACGCACCCAGGATGACATACTTGCGGAAATCGATGTCCAGTTTCTTCTTCAGGGTCGCCTTCACATCTATCTCGGTAAGGATGCCGAAACCCTCACCTGCAAGTGTCTCGGTTACTCGCTCGACCGCTTCTTCGTAGGAGAGGTCGGGCAGCTCTCTGGTTAATCCATATGCTGGATGTTCCATGATGTTCTGCTCCTTCAATGTCTCATCGTAACCGGCAGAAAGGAACCTGTTCCTACCTGTAATACCTTATGATCTTCCGGCTCATCTTTTCTGCAATGATACGTATGCCGTCGTTGATCAGCATGTCTGCCGATTCCGGTTCGGTACGTGCTTCATCAACCAAACTATCAGAGCCGAACTTTAACTGTCAAACAGGTGGATATTTAACCGGTATGAATTCCACCCCGTATCTCCCAAGATTATTATTGTCGATAAAAAGGGGAAAGCTGCAGGAGCAAAAGTAATCCCTGCAGAGCCGGCAGACATTTTTGGGGGAATACACAGCCCTCTTTGCCGTTGACGGCTGGGACCTTCAGGCGTTTTCTATATAGACCCCGGGGGCGTAGTTCAGTTTGGTTAGAACGCCGGCCTGTCACGCCGGAGGTCGCGAGTTCGAGTCTCGTCGCTCCCGCCAGTTACTACAGAATGGCCGCAGTCACAAAGCTGATTGCGGTCTTTTTCTTTTTCCTCCCGATTGATTGTTGACGCATCAATTGTATTATTGTATTAATATACTATAACAATAATACAATATGGTTCATCACACTCAAACCTCAGAGGCGATGGTGAATTTTTCCATCGATACAAAAAGCGGAATCCCGATCTACCGCCAGATTATCGAGCAGATCAGGTTTGCAATCGCCGGAGGCAGTTTCGAAGCAGGACAGCAGTTGCCGACCGTTCGCCAGCTGGCCGTAGATCTGGCAATCAATCCCAATACAGTCATACGTGCCTACCGGGAACTTGAAATCGAAGGTGTGCTCGAAACCCAGCAGGGATCGGGAACATACATCAGTCTTAAGAGGCCTGAAATCGATCGGGTCGAGAAGCAGCGGATGCTCGATCAGATCATCACAGAGATGCTTGCCAGAGCATCCTCATATGGATTCTCTACCGGTGAGATCGTGGATGCTCTGCAAAAGAGTCAGGAGGCGTCATCATGAGCCAGACACAAATACAGGATCAGATCACAAAAAACCTCAAGGGATTTTCACCAGATATATTCGCAACGACATTGAGGGCAGATTTTCGCTTCGCACCGATCAACGTGATGATACTGCTGATTATCTTCGTGATTGGTCTTGCGGTTCATCTCAGACTGAACGAATTCAGTTACTACGCGGTGGCTATCTGTCTCGGCTCGGCGGTCGTCTTCCCATTGCTGCTGCGGGTGTTTCAGGTATGGGAGGCTGCGATAGCCCTCGGTACTCTGGATGGTCTTATCGCATATCTGCATCTCCGTCCCGACAGCGGAATAATCCTGATCACCATCGTTCTGGCCATGCTGCTGGCTCCTTCGATTCAGATCGCCTACCAGTGGGAGAAGGCAGTAGTGCTTCGCTTCGGCAAGTTCAAAGGACTGCGCAAGTCGGGGCTCTTTGTTCTGATGCCTGTCATAGACAAAGTCGCTGAGTTCGTCGACCAGCGTATCCGGGTGAGCGACTTCAGTGCAGAAACAACCCTGACGAAAGATACTGTGCCGGTCAGCGTTGATGCGATCGCCTTCTGGATGGTATGGGAAGCGCAGAAGGCGGTTCTGGAGGTCGAGAAGTTCAAGGATGCAGTCGTCCTTTCAGCCCAGACGGCATTGCGGAATGCCATCGGCAAGCACGACCTGGCTGATCTGCTCTCACAGAGGGACAGACTTGGTGAGGAGATCCAGAACGTGCTCGATGAAAAGACAAATGCATGGGGTATTACAACTCAGGCGGTGGAGATCCGTGACATAATCATTCCGAAGGGTCTGGAAGACGCCATGTCGAGGCAGGCACAGGCTGAAAGAGAACGCCAGAGCCGCATCATTCTGGGTACGGCCGAAACCGAGATCGCAGAGAAGTTTGCTGCGGCCTCTGAACATTACAAGGATAACCCTGTCGCGCTGCACCTGAGGGCGATGAACATGGTCTACGAGGGCCTCAGGCAGAAGGGATCGATGATCATCGTTCCTTCCAGTGCGGTCGAGACGATGGGTCTGGGAGCTCTGGGGGGCCTGACAGCTTTCGACCGCCAGACTCTTGCTCCGCTGGAGAGCGATGAGGTGGCAGACAAGAAAATTAACGAGGATGAGAACTGACACGCGAACACCTGCAACCTGGGAACCGGTCGTTCCATAAGGTCTTAGTGCACCGTTCCGTAAATACGCGATTCTCTTTATCAATCCTGCGCGCTCGGCTAAACTGAGATGATGTGACACAGGTTACGCATACTTGATGTTTACTCAAGAATCAGGGGAAAGGGAGTTGGCATGGATCTTCGCGATTACCCGATCGAGGAGGGGATCGAGGCAAGATTCGCCTCAGTGGAGGGATTGAAAACCTTTGCCGGAAATATAGATGACGAATTGCTCAAGGGAAGACTGCTTACCGCTGCGGCCCTTAAGGAGATACTGGAGGCAAGGGATGGAGAAATTATAGATGGCCTGATAGGCAGACTCGACACAGGTGTTCTGGATGATGTTACTATTGTGCTGGAGATGACCACCCAGCAGACTGTTGAGGAAGAGCTGCGCACAGGTGAACTGTATCGCCCCGGACTCAATAAATAATGACCATTGTGAAATCAGTACTGCTTATTTCCTTTCTGGTGCTCACGTTCCTGTTTTCCAGTTGCGGTATCTTCGAATCAGATAAACCGGAATCTGACGTTGAGATATGCGTCATGACGAGGAATATCTACGTCGGGGCGGACCTCGATACGATCATGTCGATAGAAACGCCGGAGGAGATCCCGGTTGTGGTTGCAGCAGTATGGGCGGAAATCCAGTCCACCCTGTTCTCTGAAAGAGTTCAGGCGCTGGCCGATGAAATTGCCGAAAAAGAACCAGACTTGATCGGATTGCAGGAAGTTTCTCTTATTCGACTGCAATCCCCTGGCGATACTGCGGTTGGTGGTGCAGTTCCAGCAACCGATATTATCGCCAGCTATATCGATTCTCTGCTGGCACAGCTGGCAGATCGAAGACTCGACTATACTTCAGTGGCATCTGTCATCAATTTCGACATTGAAGTGCCGATGGCTACGGGTCCCGATACTTTCGATGATATCCGGTTGACCGACCATGATGTCATTCTCGCACGAAGTGATCTCTCGGTATCAAATGCACAGGGCGCAAGGTATGCCACGAATGCAGCTAACTACCCTGGATCAACTGAGTTAACGCTTTTCCGCGGGTGGGTATCTGTCGATGTAGAGTTAGATGGCAAGACGTTCCGATTTGTGTCAACCCACCTGGAATCAGCTGACATCAGCCCTGCAGTACAGGAAAACCAGGCGATCGAGCTGCTGGAGCAGCTCAGCACTACCGATCTTCCCGTTATCCTTGTTGGCGATTTCAACTCCGATGCCGATGGAAGTACTACCGATACATACGAGATCCTGACTGGCGCAGGATTCGAGGATGCCTGGATCGAAGCCAACCCGCATGACCTCGGATTGACATGTTGTCAGCTCTTAAGCCTGCTTAATACGAGTTCTATTCTGGATCTTAGAATCGATCTTATTCTCTTTATCGATGATTTCAAAGTGGTTGATGCGGTACTGACGGGTGCTTCTCCATCGGATATCACATCGTCGGGTTTGTGGCCGTCAGACCACGCCGGAGTTGTGGCAACATTGATTTTGCCTTAGCTTGTTATGGAACGTCCAGGGCAACGTTTGAGTATTATCTCAACCTTATTTCACATAGGTGTCACGATGCCTTGTAAACGGATCCCGCTGGTTTTCATAATCCTGGTTCTTCAATTTCTGTCGGGTTGTGAATTATTATCGCCGACCGAACCATCTCGCAGAGAGGTTGATGAAGGATTCTTCGGACAGGTCGGCGGACAGAGCGTGTGGGTTTTCGAACTCGATGCCCCTCAGATAATCATTCAGGTGAACTGGCAGGATGAGTACAACGCAGGCGGCGGCTGGATTGGAGGTGTAAGCAGTCGCTCCACCGCCAGCGAACTGGTACAGGGTGTGTGGCAGCTGATAACACAGTACAACTTCGCATGGGACTGGACCGGTTATACGGACCTGGAACCGGATGGCGTGATCATTTCCACGTATCCGCATCAGTTCCAGAGCATTGCTGGTGCCGCTGATGGCACCATCCAGGTCAGGGTGCGTCACCAGGGCAATGGAACGACGGGATGGCTGTACGGGAATGTTACCGGCGGTATCGTGGAAGAAATCCAGATCTCCAACAAATGGGCAAGACGGCTCTACGTTAAATACGACATCACCAGTGGCACCGGTCCTCTGGCCGGTTACAGCGGCAGGGGAGTAGCCGAAAGTATCTTTCAATACAGTCCTGCGATCTGGCTTCAGAACTCAATCGACATCTTTCTTAACGTAACCAAGATGTACTGGACCGATTCGTCGGACGATAACATAAAACGAGCCAACCTCGACGGCTCCAACATGGAGGTTCTGGTCACCGGTCAGAGGAATCCCAGGGGTGTTGCAATCGATATCGGTGCCGGCAAGATGTACTGGTCAGATGTCCGTGCCAGAGTGATCCGGCGCTCCAATCTCAATGGTTCAAACATCGAGGATATGGTTACCGGTATTCAGGCCTGGGGTATCGCGCTCGATCCGGCGGGCGGAAAAATATACTGGTGCGCGTACAATACCCTGAAAATACAACGTGCCAATATCGACGGCAGCAACATCGAAGATCTCTATACGGCTGCGACGGGATCCAAATTGAGGGGTATCGCGCTGGATATTTTGAGGGAGAAGGTGTACTGGGCCGATACCGGTATAGATCTGATACAGCGGGCAAACCTGGACGGCTCAAATGTTGAAGATCTGGTGATCTCCGGGCTTCGCCAGGCGGTGGGTATCGTGCTGGATATCTCTGAAGACAAGATGTATTGGGCTGACAGGGGCAGGAACAAGATACAGCGAGCCAATCTGGATGGTTCGAATGTAGAAGACCTGGTTACCGGACTCGCAAATCCAGCCGGTATCTCTCTGGACATTGCGTCGGGCAAGATCTACTGGACCGATGATTCGACCGACCTGATTCAGAGGTGCAATCTGGACGGCTCCAATGTAGAGACAGTAGTAAGCAGCGGGTTGCTCTTTCCCAGAGATATTGTGCTCAGATAGATGCTTCCGCAGATCTTCAACCCTGATCAGATACAGGAAGCGCTGGTTGATCTGGAGGGTTACTCGATCAATCTGACCATGCGTTTCGGAAAGTACTGACCAGTGAACTGAAAATGAAGAGATCGATAATCAAAGGCGGAATCGTGGCCATGGCTGCGATGATCATTGTTCCGGTGACTGTCCTGTCGCAGAGTACAGGTCCGATCGATCCGGAGGATATCAGCAGCTTCCAGTTCCGTGAACTGGGGCCGGCGGTAACAGGTGGACGGGTACACGATGTGGAAGCTGTTCCGGGAGACCCTTTTACCATATATGTGGGAGCCGCAAGTGGAGGGGTCTGGAAGTCGGTCAACGGCGGTACAACATGGACACCTCTATGGGATGACCTGCCAAACAGCTCTGTTGGGGACATCGCTATCGCTCCCTCCGATCCCGATGTGTTGTACGTGGGAACGGGAGGACCCAACAACAGGCAGAGCACTCTCTATGGCAATGGAGTGTGGAAATCGACAGATGGCGGCCAGACGTGGGATCACTGCGGGCTTGTGGAGACACGGCATATAGGACGGATACGCGTGCATCCCGAGAATCCTGACATCGTGTACGTGGCAGCCCTGGGCAACCTGTGGAAAGCCAATCCAGAACGTGGCGTATTCAAATCTGTTGATGGAGGCCAGACCTGGAGCAAGGTGCTTTATATAGATGAGGATACGGGTGCCGTTGATATGGTTATCGATCCATCCAATCCCGACATCCTTTACGCTGCCACATATCAGCGGCGGAGACGCACCTGGGGCTTTATCGGCGGTGGGCCGGGCAGCGGTATACACAAGAGCGAAGATGGCGGACGTACCTGGACGCTTCTGGCCGGCGGATTGCCGGAAGGCGACAAGGGCAGGATCGGCCTGGCTATATCGAAAACCAATCCGCAGGTCCTGAATGCCACGGTGGAGCATCGGGGAGGGCAGGGTACTTACAGAACTGAAGATGGGGGCACGACATGGGAGTTCATGAACCGGATGAATCCCCGCCCGATGTATTACAGTCATATATTCATCGATCCCACCGATGAGAACAGGGTGTACGTGCTCGGTAGCAGTTCCAGCGTATCGGAGGATGGAGGACGGAACTTCAGGGGAATACCCTCTGCTCCAACATATGACGTAGGTGTCCATGGAGACCACCATTCCCTCTGGATAGACCCGGAGAATCCCGAATACATTCTGCTCGGCGGCGATGCGGGTCTCTACGTCTCGCACGATCGCGGAATCAAGTGGAAGAGGATCAATAACTTCGCTATCGGCCAGTTCTATGCGATCGGAGTGGACATGCGCGATCCCTACCGGGTGTATGGGGGCCTGCAGGACAATCACTCGTGGATGGGACCGACCCGCACGCGCCGCTTCATCGGGATCATCAACGATGACTGGAGCCAGACGGGATTCAGCGACGGGATGTACGCACAGCCCGATCCAGAGAATTACAGGCGGGTCTACATCGATTCTCAGGGCGGCAACATCATACGCTTCGATCCTGAAACCGGAGCCAGCGAAAGCATCAGGCCGAGCCCTCCGGAAGGAGAAGAACGGTACCGC
>VAPA010691377.1_pt1 | contig 10638 bp, 22 predicted proteins | sample 3395041 | NCBI WGS metagenome assembly VAPA01 (sample SAMN08290432, study PRJNA428436) | hydrothermal vent metagenome | isolation source: Deep-sea hydrothermal vent chimney | place: Indian Ocean: Southwest Indian Ridge | depth 1973 m m
AAGGAAATGAGCCATTTATTTGGAGATTATTCCAGATTTATTTGTATCATTTTTGATACAGAATATATACTATATTATAGCGGTTTTTAAGCTAATTTCGCACATATTGACAAAATGAGAATAATGGAGATATGTCAAAATAAATGGCTCATTTACCAAGAAATACTTTATATTATAGATAGAAAATGATGAAACTTGTTTATAAATTTTATTCGGAAAAACATAATGCTATGGCAGAACGGGCAATCTTTTCAAATGTATCTTCGGATTTTGCTGAACAATATATAAATGATAATAAAAACAAGCCAATTTATTGTTATTGTCTGGGCTTAGTAGATACAGAGCATTATTTTATGAGTCATCTTGAAACCAATGTTTCAAAAAAACTCAATGGAAAAGTAAAAGATTAAATTATGAAAGACAAACTAATGGCAAATAACTTGCAGAAATATACAAATGTTTCTGACCACGTTATTGAAAGGATTAAATAATGGAAGAAACCTTCAATAGCAAAAAAATTCATAAATTAAAAGTACATGCACAGAAAATTAAAACTGTAATTAATAGTATTGAAATATTATTAAAAGAAGATGGAATAAAGAAAAAAAGCCCGGATGACATTCCCTTTATTACTCAAAGACTAAATGCTATATTGAGTGAAGTTCAGCAAAACATTGGTGAACTTGTAACAGAAGATTTTTAAAATGAAAAAATATTTAGGACATAAAAAGACAAAACGAGGAAACAAGTATAACCTAAGACAAAATAAAGTTGCCAATGGTTTCTCGAAAGTCTTAGCAGATCGAAAAACAAAACCAAGTGATAAGATTTTACATAGTCCATATACTACTTTATTAATGCTTGCAGTATACGGAACCACTGATGTTTTTGCCAAAACAAATTTTAATATAGAAAGAAAAACAATTTGCCATCCTAAAGATCCAACATTTACAAAAACTATTTTAGTGTTGAGTGATCAAGGAAAGAAAAAACTGAAAGGAAATTAAAATGAACATAATAGTTATAATATTTTATTTTTTATTGGTGCACGCCGCACTTATTCAAACTATAATAAATGGAGGACACTCTAAAATTTGTACTGCAATTTTTTTAGTTGTAGGATTACAGATAGGTTTTATAGTATTTGTAAATATGGTACGAGGCATATCAGTGCCTGGGGCTAATATATTGATAGCTTCTACAGCAATTAGCGGATTAATTTTTAAATTTATTTATTGAAAGGATTTAAAAATGGAAAAAGTTTTTTACAAAAAAGGTGTAAATAAAGTACCTATTAAATCATGGACAAAAACACCAGAAGAAGGTTGTCTTGCACAGGCTAACAACTTGTCCAATTTACCTTTTGTTCATAAACATGTTTCATTAATGCCAGATACTCACCAGGGATATGGGATGCCTATTGGGGGAGTTTTAGCTACCGATGGGGTAATTATTCCTAATGCGGTTGGTGTCGATATTGGGTGTGGAATGGCCTTCTTAGAAACGAATGTACCTTACAAATCTATTGTAGATGTAACCACTAAAGATGGTACTTTTGTAAAGACTGTTTTGAACACTTGGAACAAAGTTATTCCTACAGGGTTTTCTGCCCATAAAGAAATACAGACAACAACCGGGTCAATGGATTCCAAACGAGTGGATAATGGACATAGGTTAGGTGTTGTATGTCAACAATTAGTGAAGGCAGATTATCAAAGAGGAACTTTAGGAGGAGGAAATCACTTCTTAGAATTACAACAAAACGAAAAAGGAAATCTTTGTATTATGATCCATTCAGGTTCAAGGAAACTAGGATTTGAAATTGCAAAACATTTTGCCCAATTAGCAAAAGATATGAATGAAAAATGGCACAGTTCGGTTGACCCTTCTTGGGATTTAGCTTTCTTTCCTCTTGATAGTCAAGAAGGCCAGGACTATATTACGGCCATGAATTATGCAATTGAATATGCTAAGGACAATCGCCAGCACATGATTATCCATGCCAAAAATGTTTTGTATAATTTGTTAAGAAAATATGCAAAGTATCAAGGGTCGATTGAGGAAGTTTTGGAATTAAATGTGCCACATAATTATGCTGAGATTGAAAATCATTTTGGCAAGAATGTTTGGGTGCATAGAAAGGGAGCCATTAGAGCAAGGAAAGGAGATGTTGCAATGATTCCTGGTTCGATGGGAACCAATTCTTACATTGTTATGGGCCTTGGTGAAAAAAATTCTTTCACTTCAGCATCACACGGCGCTGGCAGAATGATGGGAAGAAAGGAAGCCCAGAGAAGATTCACCAGGGAAGATGTTGAAGCAGACTTAAAACACCGTGGTGTCGAATTAACAAAGAATAAAATGTCAGATGTTGCAGACGAAAGCCCGTGGGCCTATAAAGACATTGATGCGGTTATTGAAGCCGAAACGGATTTGATAACTGTAATACAAAAACTAAAACCGTTAGGTACGGTGAAGGGGTAATAAAATGGAAGAACCTAAAGACTTTTTAGGCAATAAATTATTTGTTGGAGAACAAGTTGTCTTTATGCAGTTAGGATATAGAGGGCTTATGAAGGGCATTATAAAATCAATAAGTCCAAAAATGGTTACCATTTCCCATGAAGCAACTAATACTTATTCGAGAACAAATAGGCAATTTTTTAATCAAGTTATTAAAATAAATGTTGAACAAAAGGAAATAAAATGAAAGGAAATAAAATGAAAAAAGCATATATAAAAATGATTGCTATTGTTACCAAAAAGGATATTTTTGTTTCAAAAAACTTTCCTGGAAACTCTGGGTCTGATGGAATGTCACCAGATATTTTATTGACAGATCAACCTTGTTATTTGACCTCACCGGACATGTATAAAATTATTAGAAAACATGTTAAGGATAATATTAATACAAATATGGCAACAATAACATCCGATTATGATTTTTGTTTTACTGTTAAAAAGAGAATTAAACTTGCAAAAAAACACAAATATAAAGTTGATATCAGTCGCATTGGTTCTAAAAGATCAAAATATGAGACAAGATATACAACCATTAACGAAAAAGAAATTTTTGAAATGACACATAAAGCCGAGAAAGATGGAGGATATAATGAATATTCTCCTATACAGTCCTTTCATGGTGACAACCAAAAAGACTTGCGAAAAAAGTGGATACTTTTTTGAAAAATCTTATTGAGGTAATTAATGAACCAATAATAGAATGTCCTACATGTGAAGGTTGTGGACACTTAAATAAATCATTTGAGAATGAAAAATAATTTTAGGGAAATGGCATTAAAGGTTAATAAACTTTTACCAAATGTGACAATTGAGGATATTTTAGATTTTATAAAAAGTGAATATCCACATGCGTATGTTTGGAAAGAACCAAAGGCTATTTCTAAGGACTATATTAGAAATAAAAAAATAACTTGACAGATAAAATAAAAAGTATATATTATAAATAATTAAAAGGTACAAAGTCCTTGACGAACATGTCCGAATAATTCAAGGTGATGCTGTGGAATTATCTACAATTAGTAAATATATTGTTGCCGTGCTAAACGCCGGTTGGTCATTAGATAATATTGCCTTTGGTTCAGGTGGTGGCTTACTTCAAAAGATGAACCGAGATACTTTAAAATTTGCTTTCAAATGTTGCTATGCAGAAGTGAATGGAAAAGGTAGAGAAATTTTTAAACAGCCTGTGGGAGCTTCTTGGAAGGGATCTAAACGAGGTAGATTGATTTTGGTAGAAGATAATAGTTGGACAGAAGAATACAGTGGACAAAAGAAATACAAAACAGTAAAAGAAACTAAAGCCAATGTGGATGCCAACGTGTTGGAAGTTGTTTATGAGAATGGAAAACTTCTTAAAGATGAACAATTTAAAACAATTCGGGCAAGGGCTGAATTGCCAGAATTAGTTATTGACTAAACAAAATAGGGTTTATTTTAAAAGAGTTGCAATTTTACAGGGGAGAATCTGTATCAAAAGTGATACAAATACTCTCAAATTAGCGTAAATACCATATTAATTCTATCTAAAATACGCGGTTATTTCTTGGAATAAGTGTTGACTTTTCTCCAAGAATTAGCTACCTTATATGGGTTAATTTAACAAAGAGGAAAAACATGAAAAGTATTTCTCAAGATGCAGAACATCTTGCCAATAAGGTGCTCAAAGATTATGCAAAAAAATTTAAAATTCAATTTGCAAAACTGGATAAAGAGGCTGCTATTTATAGATTGGAATATGGAATGCATCCTATAAATGCGACGAATTTATCCGAATCTGAATTGAAACGGTTAAGAATTGAGTATGGTATGGATCTTAATAAGGAAGTGGTTGAGGGTTCTTTTATAAGGTACAAAGTCAAAAAGTTTTCAGGACCAAAAATATACTTTGATTTTTCCAATCTTTCTTTTGATGAAAAGGTGTCCATGTTTTATACTGAATTGAAGAAACAATATCCACACTACAATTCTAAAAATGGGAAAATTGTAGTTAATGGAACCGATGTTTTTGTAATTGTTAAACAGATGAAAAAAGGAGGGATTCGGATTTTTATCCAATCAGACAAAAACAAAAATGAAAGAATTTCCAAAAATGGAATGGGAGAATACAAAGATTCAATTTCTTTTCCTCGGGTAGTTCGTTTTATTGACCAAGCTTCTTAAATGAATACTGGGTTTGAAACTTTTCGCGTTAATGCTGTGGTGCCTTTCCCAGGAAAAGGAGTCCCAAAGATAATGAATATAAGTGCCGGTGCTTTTTTTAAAAAGTTTGTACCAATGTTCAAACAAAAGAAAGTGAAAAAATTTGTACCATTAGTTAAAGAAAAGAAACTAGAATTTATTCAATATGATAAAAATGGAAATTCAATTATAGTGACTGGAATATTCAGAGGAAATTTAAATGTTTACACTTGAGGATAAAGCAAATATAATTGTTAGCCTTCTAAAACAAAAAGGTTGGGAAGCTTATTTCGCCGGAGGTTGTGTTAGAGATAAATTACTTGGTCTGGAACCTAAAGATTTTGACATCGCGACAAGTGCAAATCCAGAACAAGTAGAAGCCACTTTTCCAAAAACAATACCTGTTGGAAAGTGTTTTGGGGTTATCATTGTCGATATTGCTGGAGATCAATTTGAAGTCGCCACATTTAGAAATGATGGAGAATATTTAAATGGCCGGCATCCCGAAAATGTGATTTTTAGTACCGCAGAGGAAGATGCTAAACGACGTGATTTTACAATAAATGGAATGTTTTTTAATCCTGTAACTAAGGAAGTTATAGACTTTGTTGGTGGCAAGAAAGATTTAGAAAATAAGATTGTTCGTTTTATTGGAAATCCAGAACGCAGGGTTGAAGAAGATAAACTTAGAATGTTGCGCCTTGTCCGCTTTGCAGTAAAGCTTAATTTTAAGGTAGATGAAAATTCTTTATTTGCCACTATTCACAATGCAAAAAAAATTAAGGAAGTTTCCCAAGAAAGGATTACGGATGAAATAATGAAGATCCTTAAAATACATAATGCCACACAGGCTTTTAGTTTATTACTTTTAACTAAACTTTTGAAAGAAGTTCTTCCAGAAGTAGATAAATTAATTGGATGTGAACAAGATAAAATTCACCATCCGGAAGGTGATGTGTTTACACATACGGTTATGGTAATGGAAAATCTTCCTAAGGATGCAAGTGACGAATTAATTTTAGCAGGACTTTTCCATGATATTGGAAAACCAGCGACATTTGAAATAAAAGAAAATGGTAAAATTGCCACACCAGGACATGAAAATGTTGGAGCAGATATAACGGAAACAATAATGCGCCGGATGAAATTCCCAACCAAAACCATCGTCAAAACAAAATTGTTTGTTGCCAATCACATGAAGTTTATGGTTACTCCTAAAATGAGAAAGAGTAGGTTAAAAAGATTTTTCCAATTAGACAATTTCCAGGATCTTTTAGTTCTACACAAAGCTGATTGTATGGGTAGAGCTAAAGAACCTTTTCTTGATTACTATAATTTTGTAGTTGAAAAAATGAATGAGGTTGACTTTACTCCGGAAAAAATAAGTCCTCCAAGACTTATTACTGGACACGATTTAATTGTATTAGGCTTAGACCCTGGTCCGAAGTTTAAGGAAATTCTTTTGGCTGTGGAAGACTTGCAGTTAGAAGGAAAAATTAAGACTAAGGAAATGGCTCTTGGCTTTGTTAGAAATTTTTTAAAGGATAATTAATGCTAATTGTACAAGGTGAATTAAAATGGATACATGATCCAGTTTTTGAATATTGGTATTCAAATAAAGGTGGATTTTGTATTGACGGTGGTCAAGGATTTTTTACTCTTTGTAGATCAGAAACAAAAATTGGTCCAGCACCTCCTAAAATTTGTGATGTTATAAGTTTAGAGGCGGCTAAGGAAATTGCTAGAATAATTTATTACTGTTAAGAGAAAAAAATGGAAAAAGAAATTAGAAACGTAAAACCATGTCCGTTTAGAGCTGTTGAAAAAGAAATGGGCCACGAACAGTATACGATTAAAATTGATGGGTTGTGGTTCATGCAATGTTCCTGTGGTGCTAGGGGGCCAATGTCACCAACGGAGAATTATTCTGTAACAACATGGAACACTAGGTCAAAGGAACAATAAATGAGAATCTTAATTATAGGCGATACACATTACGGAATAACCTCTCCAGGAAGACTTGATAAGTTTTACTTTGAGGAATGTACAGGCCATTTTGATATTATCGTCCATGTTGGTGATTGGGCTTGTAGTGATCAATCCGAAATTGAGGCTGGTGTAAGACAAATTAGAAATTGGTTTCCTAAAACTCCTATTTTAACTGTGAGGGGTAACCATGATTTTTGGAGCCAGAACCCTCATAACTTACATGACTTGGATAAATTCCATGCAAAGATTTTTGAGCATTACAAAATTCACCACTTGCAGAACAACCCTTTTATTCTAAAGGATGTTTTGTTTGTCGGGTTTGATGGATGGTATGGAAATCCTGATCCGCCTACAAACGACGATCGCTGGATACATTCGGATATCCCGCACAATGTATATCTTGCAGACAAAGCGGCGAATGAGTGCCAAAAAGTTTTGTCTGAAACAATGAACGCAAAAGACAAAACGATTATTGCGACTACTCATTTTCCTCCACTTGAATCAGATTGTTTCCCTGGCGATACTTCTATGATTGCAAATCCAAAGTGGTTGGATTTTCTAACTGAAAATTCTAATTATCTTTTATGTGGCCATACACATTGTTTTCAAGATGTGACCATAAATGGTTGTAGAATAATTAATAATGGAAGTGACTATGGCACACCCAGAAAATTTATCTTAACTATTTGAAAGGAGTTTAATATGAATCCTAAAGACTTTGAAAATATGAGTTTAAACCAATTAATAGATGCAATGGGAGGAATTAAAATGGTACAAGAAGTCATTGAACTTATACAGGATAATCCACGCAGCCAACAAGATGAGGAATATTTAGGCTATCTTAAGATGATTAGGGATGCCTATGGAAATAACAAAATGTTTTCTGAAATTATGACTTTAGAGAAATTCAAATCATTACACACTATAATCCAAAAAGATATTTTAACTGAAATGCAATTGGATGAATCGTCTAGTGGTTCGGAATATAAATACTTAAAACAAAAGGAGTCTCTTATACAAACACAGGAAGGTGATACCATGAGAAGAAAAAAACTTGATGCTAAACCTTTAGAACTAAACGAAGAAACTACATTCAATAAAATTCCATATAAACATTATTTTACAGATAGGATACATGTCTGGCAAAAAATCAAATCCATAGATATAAAACCTGATAACAAAAAAGATTTTGAAATAATGTTTTGTATTCATGTTTTAGATAAATCCAAAACCAAATACGATATTGCATCCTGGACCGATGTGATTTCAATTAATTCTATTATTTACTTAGGTCCAGAAAAAACTTATGTAAATACATTTATTGAAAAATGGGAACCAGCTAAAATAGATTAGAGAACTTAATGAAAGATATACACCAAGAAAGTTATTTAATATATTTAAAAAATAAAATTAGTATGGCCTTAGAAGGTTATCCAATACCAACCAAAGAGGATAGTTTTTATTTAACTGTGAGAGAATTAAAAAAATATATTGCAGACTTGCCAGATGATAGTAAAATTTTTGTTGAAAGAATAGAAGATTATTATTTCAAACCTGGAGATGGTTGGATTGAACATTCAAAATATAAACCTAATTGGTTAGGAGGAAGTCCAGCCCCGCAGACAGAAAAAGTACAATTCATTCGGATATATTCCCCGATAAAATATCCAAAAGATAAAAATTTATATTTGACGGCACATTATTAATTTCACCTTCAAATTTGTTCAAAAATCGCTATAACATAAAAATGGAGTTTTCTGGAATAAGTGTTGCGCTTTATCAAGGAATATGCTACCTTATGTATAGAGAGCAATAATGGTAATGAAATTGATACTTATATACTTCTTAGGAATGCTTTTAAACGCTGAATTAAACATATCAAGACCCTTCAAATTAACGTAAAGCCGTGAGTTTACAAAATGACAAAACAAGACAAAATTGACAAGTTCTTTATCCGTAAATTTGAGAAAGAAATCAAGCTGAAATTTGATAATTACAAGAATTTACAGAATGATAATAATGGAATAATCTCCAAATAAATGGCTCATTTCCTTGGAAATAGACTATATTATAGATATAGAGAATTAACAAAGGAGAGATAATGAATAAACGAAGAAAAATAAAAAAACTAGAAATTGCAATTGATAAAATGGTTGACTTGCAGGATGCAGGTTTTGGTAATGATAATATTTCCAGAATTTTGGAACGGTTAAATGAGGAATTAAATAAAGAATGGGTTTTTTAAACAAAGGAGAGATAATGATAATTTTTAAATCTATGAGAATAACAAGTGAGAAACAATAAAGAGAAAAAATTAATAGTATATAATTCTTCCTTATTGTTCATCATACTTCCAAATTTTAGTAGATAATTTTCCATCTATATATAATTGTTTATCCCCATTGGGCAAAAATAAAGACGCCCGTTTCTTTTTCTTTGCCGCATATCTTACAGTAGACCAAGTTCCTGATCTTACCATTTCATTATAGCTTTTAGGAGCTGCCAGCAATAAATTACATGCATCGACAATATCTTTATTTCGTTTCAAATATGGTTTAGCTTCATATATTGTACAATCTGCATTGCCAGCAAATACACGGTCTTTTATAATATTTGGAGGGTGGATATGGATAACTTTATTTCCAAATTTTTTTGCAATAAAATCATGGGCTTCCTTATCTGCCCCAACACAATCTCCATGATGAAATTCCAATATTTTTGTTCCAGCTATTCTTTTATCCGTAATACTTAAAATAAAAAATTTAAACTGCTCTAATTGTTTGGACGACATACCATCCCTACTACCAGTAAATCCAAGTTTTATAGATGCCATTAATTTTCCTCTGAATATTTTTTAATTTCTTTTAATTCTTTTGTTGTATATTTTAATTTTTTAAATGCCTTTTGTTTGTTATCACTTGCCCAAATCCAATGTTTATCGCAAAGTGGCTTCCTCAACCATATCAAAGTAGAAAATTGTCTACATCTAGGATAGTGGCACTGGCTTAGATTCTTTTTTGCCACGTTTTTTCCTTTTTGAAGTTGAAGTTGAATCTGGATTATTTTTCAAAATATGAAGCCTAGCTAATTCTCGTTTTGATTTTCCTCCTAATCGTTTAATTCTTTCACCAACTAATTTAATTCTTTCATCAACTGAAAGAGCAAGGTACTTTGTTTTATTTGCTTCTGCTTCCTCTCTTTTTTGTTTTAATGTTTTAGGCATTAGTTTTCCTTTCTAAAAAGTATTTCCGTTTAAATTTGTTTCTATGATCTTCACAATACTTAGGATAAATTTTTTGACCAGGATAAATTTCTATCCTATAACTATTATAACAACCAGTACAAAAACATTGCTTTTCAATTATTGTTGGAGTTTCTACTTCATGAGGGAAAACAAAATGCTCATCTTCTAAAATAATTTTAGGTTTTGGGATTTGTCCTACGGCACGATTTTTTATATCCTTATGTTCAACACAATATTTGGCATTTGGATATCCAAAGAAAACTTGTTCGCAACCAGGTTCTTTACAATTTAATTTTCTTTTCTTTTTCTTTTTAGCTATTGCCAATGACAATGGTTCTTTGTCTGTATTCATCAACTCACCACCTTTCAAAAATAAGAGGGCTGTTTCCAGCCCTCTTTAAGGATTAATTAATAACGTTAAATCCTCTTTTAGCAAGACCAACACGGGTACTTGCTATTTCAGTTACTCTGCCGGTCTTATTATTCTCGGCAAGAAGAAATTGGCGTGTACGGTCAGTAAAACCTACCACAGTCAATTTGCGTTTTGTCCTGCGAGGATCATTTGATCTTAACAGGGTTCCTTTTTTAACAGAAGTCATACATGGACCTCCTTATGGTTAATGGTTAATGGTTAATGGTTAATGGTTAATGGTTAATGGTTAATGGTTAATGGTTAATAGATTTTTTTTTAATAAAAATAGAAA
>VAPA010709958.1_pt1 | contig 10627 bp, 7 predicted proteins | sample 3395041 | NCBI WGS metagenome assembly VAPA01 (sample SAMN08290432, study PRJNA428436) | hydrothermal vent metagenome | isolation source: Deep-sea hydrothermal vent chimney | place: Indian Ocean: Southwest Indian Ridge | depth 1973 m m
ACCTCAACAGCCACCAACTTTACCGGCACAATCTTCGACTGGCTTAGTAGCGCAGAAGCTACCGATGTAGAGGATGGATCAGTATCAGTCACCAATGACGCACCGGAAAACCTTCCCCTTGGCGTAACAACAGTGACCTTTACAGCAACCGACAGCCTTTTGGCATCCGGAAGGGAAACGGCTAGCATTAACGTAGTGGAAACACCCAACACAGCACCATTGATCACGAAACCTAATCCGGATCCGTTGATCATTTCACTCCCGGTTGGCAGCACCCAGCTGCCGGCTTCTGATCCGAGGGTGGCGAACTGGCTAAACTCTGCTACTGCCAATGATACAGAAGACGGCAATCTAGCGGTAAGCAACACTGCGCCAGCTGACCTGCCGATCGACACAACCGTAGTAAGCTTCACGGCAACTGATAGCTGCGGGGTAGCCAGTACGGAAACCTCATCGGTAACCATTACGGCCCTTGGACCAGTAATCTCGGTACAAGACCAGAGAGAGTTCGTCGCAAGTGGCTACTTCACAGAAGTAAGTCCCGATGATACTGCCTCTGCAGTGGGCAAAGATGGCAACAGCATTCAACCTAAAGTAGATAATGCCGGTCCTTACCAAGCTGGTCGGAACATACTCACTTACTCCGCAAACGATAAGGACGGCAACGCCTCAACCAGGACGCAAACGCTGGATATCCTGCCCTTGGTAACACTGGCTGGCAAACAAATCACAGCCGAGGGTAATAGTAGCGTCAGCATACCTCTCGCGCTAAGCGGTAACGCACCGACGTATCCCGTCACCATAAGTTACTCAGTAAGTGGAACGGCGGATGCATCAGATCACGACCTGGCTTCCGGCAACGTGACGATTAACGATGGTACAAGCCCCACAGATTGGGCAGTAAGTATTACCGCCGATACGGCCCCGGAAGCTGACGAAGAAATCATCATCACGGTTACCGATGTCAGTGGCAAGGCAGTGTTGGGCAATGACCTGACTCACACCGTGGTGATTACAGAACGCAACCTTGAACCGGTTGTTTCTCTCGGTATAGACCAAGGTGGCGCCAATGGGCCATATGTATACTCTTCCCTGGGAACGGTAACTGTCACCGCAAACGCCGTGGATCCCAATGGAGACACCTTGAGCTTCGACTGGAGTTCAAGTGCCCCTGCACTGGTCGGGACAGCGGCAGACAGTCAATTCAGTTTCCAACCCGCAACCCCGGGAAGTTATCAGGTTGTCGTTATAGTTAACGATGGCATCAACCAGTTGGTGCGCAGCACAACCATCGTCGTAGCCGGGCAAACAACCGACTTAAGCGTAGATCAACGATCTGACACTGACGGTGATGGATTGCCAAACCGTTTTGATGATGTGGATGATGCAACATTGCTGCAAACCAGCATTCCTGGCAAAAATGGTTTCAAAAAGATGCTTCGATCTGACGCTGGTGTAGCCTTGGCGCTTGGTAGCTTTGCGCTCAATGCTCCGGACAATGGCGCGCGCATCGCTGCTTCAGATGTTAAAGATACCAACGGTAATCCTGTTACTGATACAACGCATAATCCTGTCGGTTTTGTCTATGACTTCGAAATTCGGGGTCTGTCTGGCGCCCAGCGAACCGCTCGTGTCGTCATTCCGCTTGAGACAAATATCCCACAGAGCGCTGAATACCGTAAATTCAGCCAGAACGTATGGAACACCTTTGTCGAGGATGGCACAGACAGGATTCGCTCCGCTAGCAGCCAAGCCGGAATTTGTCCACCACCCGGTGCTGCAGATTATCAGGATGGCCTGGTTACCCTGAAGAACTGTGTCGAACTGACCCTCACCGATGGTGGCCCCAACGATGCCGATAGCGCTGTCAACGGTGTTATACAGGATCCGGGAGCAGTGTCAGTTGCTGCTCTGGCAAGCGCATCGCCGGGTTCAACAACAAGTCCGGACGCGAGCTCATCGCCGGGCGGCGCCGGCGCATTGGGTTGGTGGTGGATGATACTACTGGCGCCGCTGGCGTGGCTGCAACGAAAATTCAGATAAGGACGTTGGGATGACTAATCATTTCAGGGTGGTTCTACTTCCCTTCCTGCTGCTGTCAGGTGTGGCGCTCGCAAGTGACCGCCCCTGGTCGGTGGATCTGAAAATCGATGGCGGCAAGAACAATAATATCGGTAACGGTGACAGGGGCCGGGATACAGTCGATGATAACTTCGGTATTTTTACTTTCGGGGCCAATTACAGCTGGGGCTTTGGGCCCCAGGCAATCACCGTTCGGGCCTTCGCGGAAACGGAACAGGTGGAAAAGATCAGGGATCTCAGCCGGTATACCGGGGGCGGTCAGTTCATCTACCGCCGGCAGCTGGGTTCTCTGCCAACATCACCGTCCGTCGAGGCCAATCTGTCAGCCCAGGTCGATGATTACGATGTCCATCAGCGCGACAGCACGATCATTACTACACAATTAATAGCTGCTAAACCCATTGGCAAGCGCGCTAACGTGTCGGGAGGGGCGGAATACTTTTACCGCGATTCAGAAGGTGATGTGTGGGACCTCTCTCATGTGAGAGGCTTTCTGAATGGCAGCGTTTCCATTTGGCGCGGATGGTCGACCTATGGCACCTACAGTTTTCTTAAAGGCGATGTCGCGTCAACCGCACAGACACAGTTCAGCGACGGCAGTGTGCCCGGCGACATTTTTGGCCTGATCGACGCGGCAAAAAAGATTGAGCCCGACGATGCCTTCAACAATCAATACTCTAATCGCCGATGGACCGCCTATCGCCTGTCGGCGATTTCACATGCCGGTAAAATCGGCATAAAAAAACAGTTTGCTCACGATTTTACTCTGGACGTGTCTGTTTTCTCGGTTTGGGTCAATGCCAAGGCGGACAACGAATATGATACCCAGATATACCGTGCCAGTCTGCTGAAGAGGTTCTGAATATATGCGTTATCTTGCTTTCATACCCCTGATCCTGCTTGGCCTGATCACTGGCTGCCTGGATCGCGGAGACTCCGATCAATCTGCACCGGCGGTTGATTCCACGGTAACGCCTGACAGTTTTCTCACTTTTATTAACCAGGGGCTGGATATCAATTCTGAAGCTTACGTCAATGCGTACTACCAGGCGGTAGATCCGATGAACCAACGCACGACGCTGGGAGACTGGAAGTCCATCAATGGATTCGACGCGGGTGCGGATGTTCACGTCACCTTTCGCGACACCAAGGATCTCGGTTATGGCAGGGATATGTACGCACGGGAGTTCCCCGACGGACGTGTTGCGATTTACGTTGACAACTACGTCGTCAGTATAGAACCCGGTGATGCAACGACCTATGGACCTTTAAACCTGGACGCAGCAATCGAGCATGACCGTGAATATAACTTCGGAAGCAACGCGATTGAATTCAGCCCGGACCCCAATGACCCCAACGCACAGAAAATTGTAAAATTCTTTACTTTTGGTCCCATGGACACCAATGGCGCTCAGCGTCGCCTGATTGCGGCGGATCTCGATGGCAGGGGCGTAAAATATATGCCCACCATGTGCGTCGTTTGTCATGGCGCCACGATGTACCCGCTCAGGCAGGACGGCTCGTTTGACCCGGTATCCCTGAAGTCAGCCAAGCTGAACATACTTCAGCAGCATACTTTCCAGTTTTCGGCGGAAGCCGGATTCACGGAGGAAAATCAAAAGAACGGAATCGCAGCAATTAACCGCATGGTGTACAACACCTACCGGGAGATAGGCATGCGCGCAGACAGTAACAACGGTACTGTCAACGACGACAGGGACGATGACCAGGCAAACTGGCGCAGTGATTTTGCCGAAGAGCTGGTAGAAGGGGCGTATGGCGATATGAATCCCGGGGACGATGTACTTGAGCAAAACACTGACTATCAGGCTGATTTTGTTCCTGCCGGCTGGAGTCAGACAGTTGGTCGTCCGGGGGGGGTGGAAGTTCTCTACAAGCAGGTCATTGAACCGCACTGCATAGGGTGTCATTCACTGCGTGGCACCAGGATCGCCCAAGATAATGACGAACCCGGTATCGAAAAATACCCGAATGCGGTGAACTTCAGTAGCTATGAGGAATTCATTGGCAATAAGGACCTGATCATCGATTACGTTTATAGACGTGGCGCAATGCCCCGGTCCCTGATTAACTTCAGTCAGTTCTGGAGCGACCCAGATGGCGCTCCCACCTTGCTGGCTATCTACCTCGACGGCTTTGACGTATTTGATGCGAACGGCAATGTGGTCATACCGGGTAAGTCAGTAGCAATCCCCGGCGCTGACCGGACTGTGGCATCAACGCCTGTCGTACTGAATGCCTCCGCAAGCATGTTCTCAGTAGCCTATTCGTGGCAGATTGTGTCCTCAACTGACCCCAACCGTGTGCTGAACGATCCCTCGAGTTCCGCACCGGAGCTCACCGCGGCTGACGGGGCAGTCGTGGTTCTTGAGCTGACAACCTCGAATGTCATGGGCGACAGCGAACCCGTACAGGTGACCATAACGGTCAATAGCTCATTCATGCCATCTGCCCCAACCTTCGAGCCTGATATCAGGCAGGTACTGATCGATGCAACCTGCGTAGTCTGCCATTCAGCAGACTCTGGTCTTGTAGGAATCCCTGTTTATTACGACGTAGCCAGCTACACTGAGACGAAGGACCTGTACCGAAATATACTGAACCGCGTGGATCTGGGCGATCCGGAAAACAGCCTGTTGCTACGCAAGCCTACAAGCCTTCTGCATGGTGGAGCGGTTGTTCTCGGCGGAGATGATTTTCTGGCAATTCTCAACTGGATTCGGGACGGCGCACCTTGTGGAAACGATCCGACTTTTTGCGATTAGCCTAACCAGGCTGAATCCGCATCAACCGCCGGCCTCCCATTTCATCGCCGCCTCGTCCTCTTTTGAAAAAACATAGCAGCCATCAAAGGATTCACCCATATCGATGGCTACCAAGACCGGCGTCCCCGCCATAAACTTCACTTTACCGAACGCTTCCAGGGATGTTTCCCGTACATTGTGCTCGGTAATGTAGGTTTTCCATCGCTCCTTGTCTTTCCTTTCGATAAGACAGCTCGCGTCTGAAGCCCGCTTGATCTGCTCTACAAGCTGATAGTAATCAACCTCGACAACTTTTGGCTGCGCCATTACTGCCCCCGTCCTTCCAGCGTTGGCTGTTTTAACCACTCTTGCGAACAACCCACAGCACCTCGAATGGATCCGGCTCCCGGCATTACTACCGCACTATCACTGTTCCTGCACTTTATCATTGATTCTTTTACCCATTCAGGGCATCCTGGATTAGCGCAACACACTTCAACCGCGCATCTCTTTTATACCTTTTAGCAGATATTTCCTATACTTACAAGAAGGCTCTCAATAAATATCTACAGGCAGTCAATCAGGTATCGTTCAATTTGTCAGGGCCTTTACTAACCAATGACGTCACCTGGTTAAAAGTGCCTGCGGGTATGCTGGATTCCGGGTCAGCTGGTACCACCGGCTTATGGCAGACTAGTCAGCGCGCAGGTAAAACAGGATTGAACTGATCACAGCAAAAATCAGGCCTACACGTAGCCAGGTTTTATTGGGCGGTGAATTATCGCGTCGCAAATAACCCCGTCCGTACAATGACAGGTAAACCAGTGACAAACCCGCAAATATGTACTCAACCAGATTCGCAGGCATAGGCTATGCAGTTGGAATAGTCCATATTATTCCTGTGCCAGCAACCGCTGCTGGCGAAATCCAGGTGCGCGGGTTTCGAACAACCCCGTCCCGGGGCTGGACATCGCCAGTTCCAGGGCCGCAGCTACTCGCTGTCGCTGGAATCCAGCGCGCAGGGCGTGAGCACAGTGTTCCGGCGTAACAGGTTTCCCTAACAGATAGCGGGTTCCTTGCTGAAACCCTGTCTTGTTCGAATCCCACCATTGCTGGACCAGGACCTGATCCGGCCAGGGCAAATCCTCATCCTGATCAAGGTCTACGTCTTCATCCTCCGGAGCTTCGGTAGGACCCGCCTCGAAACCCGCGGGCCACTCGCCTTCCAGATCCTGATAAGCCAGATCAACACCGGTAATCAAACTGAATGCTTCTCCGGCCACACGTGCCAGCGCAGGTTCTGACATGTATTTGATGAGTGTCGGAATATACAGGGTATCGCCGGATATACCCGCGCCCTGCAATACCTCGCGTGTATGCGTCCCTTCCTGCCAAAGCCCCTTGAGCCAGTTTTGTGCGGATGCAGGTTCCATCGCTCGAACAGCGAGTTGCAATGCCAGCTCGCTGAAACGGGTATTAAAGTTCACAAACACCATCAAGGGCTTGATTGCCTCTGAATCGCCCAGCAATACCGACGACCAGGCAGACCAGAAACGGCTGTCTTCATCCCCTGACTGCCAGTGCTGTTTCAGCACCGGCAGCAGGTCGCTACGACCCAGCTCACCGGCAGCCTTCAGGGCGCGCACCACCAGCAACGGATCATCGCTCTCTACCGCCTGCAAGAGCGCCGCTCCGGAGTTCTGGCGGTGAATCGCCATCGCAGCAATGCCGATGCGCCGGTAGAGACTTGAATTAGCTGACAGCAGGCTGCTTACCAGTGGTGCCACAATCGTGTAATCCAGCCAGCCCACAGCCGATACCAGCGCACGGAAATTCTCAGCCGTCATCTGAGCCACTTGCGCAACGGTATCAATGCGGTTTCCATCGGCGCTTTCAAAAGCGGACACCGCAGCCACAAACACTTCACCGGGCTCTCCTGTCTCGAGCGCTGACTTGCAGCTATCCCAACCGGCTTCACCCGCAACCCGAAGACCATCAATATTGGCTTCGACACGATTGTCCAGCCCGGCAAGGTCTTTAAGTGAATAATGCGGGGCGCTTATCGCTGAATCGCGAAGCAACCACAGGAACGCAGCATCTTCCGCGTGCCTTTCAATAATAACAGGGATATGTTGGGCGTTCATTCGAATGCTTTTTACAGACCCTCACGGTGGTACCATTTTTGATATCAACGCTCTCAATCACCCAAATATTCGCCTGCCGGATATATTCACCCCGGCAACCGGCCACCTGTTAATTCTGAAGTATTTTCTTGCCCTTCATGGTGATGTTCGCGCTGCTCTTGACGGTAATATCCTTGCTGGCCTGCACAAGAATCTTGCCCTTACCGTCAATGCTGATGTCCTTTCCGCTGATGGTAATGGTTCCATCCTTTTTCATTACGATGCTGGCCTTTCCTGTCTTGATCGTGATCTGGTCTGCAACGTCAAACGTCAGTGTTTTTCCAATATCAACTTTCTGGTCTTTACCCACCGATACTGATTTGTTGCCACCTACATCTTCCGTTTTATCCTTTCCTATGTTGATGCTTTTGTTGATACCGATAGTCTGATTTTTATTGGCGCCAACGGTCTCCGCCATCATGGCGCCCACTGTGAGCTCCATGGCTGCACCAACATTTTCCATGTAGTTGATCGCCACGGTCTCGGTCAGGCTGCCACCTACACTAATGGTCATGTTAGAACCGATGGTTTCATTGTGGCTAACTCCCACCGCCATACTCTTGTTAGCGCCAATGGTTTCTGTATGATCAGTCGCAACTGCGATGGTCTTGTTGTTTCCAATTGATTCACTCTTGTCGTTTCCAACACTCAGCGATCGATCGTTACCCACACTTTCAGACCGGTTGTTCTTGATGACCTGGTTGTAATCCTTCTCCGCCTGCACAAAAAACTCTTCACTGCCTTTTTTGTCCTCCAGCCGTATTTCGTTGCAGTTGCTTGCACTGCCTTCTTTAGTGCTGCGTGTCTTCACGCCGCTCTGGGTCTTGTTATCAGGCAGGCTGTAGGGTGGCATATTGTCGGCGTTATAAACCAGACCGGTAATAATGGGCTGATCCGGATCCCCTTCCAGGAATTCAACCATTACTTCCTGACCGATGCGGGGAAGGAACTGCGCACCCCATCCAGGTCCGGCAGCGATCTGCGCCACCCGAATCCAGCAGGAACTGTTTTCATCCATCCTGCCGTAACGGTCCCAGTGGAACTGTACTTTGATCCTTCCATACTCATCAGGATAGATCTCTTCACCTGACGGGCCAACGACTACGGCGGTCTGCGGCCCTTGAATTACCGGCTTCGCGCTTTCCCGCGCGCTCCGATACGGTGTTCTGCTTTCGATGGCCGTGAAATCACACTGATAAACCACCGACTCAGAGGGTGCTGATCCACTTGCCAGCTCACCGTTACCACATCTCACTGACGCGGCTGTAACAAGGTATTCTCGGTTTTGATCAGAGCGCGTGTGTTCGGTAAGTTCAAATAATCCACCAGCCACCATTGTCTGGGCGTCCGTTTGTGCACTCACTTTCTCAAACTGGGTATGCACTTCTTCAATTCTTGCCTGCGAATACTGATCACCGTCAGCCTTATCATAATACGCCCCCGGATAATCAAATAGCTCGTACTCACACGCAGCATGATCCCTTGGTATGGGACAGTTAACCCGCAGATCTGTTTTTGGCCTCTTGAAATCGTAATCGGTCGCCGCATAAGCACCGGGTTGAACTTCTCGGGTCAAATACCAGTCTGACACAGTCGCCTCTGTACCTGCATAGGCTGCGATTCCAGGCACGTAATAACGCAAGGTATTATTACCGGCAATTGGCTGGTGAGAACTGTATCCATCCGCCAGCACCAGCACATGCTTGTCGCTTTCGTGCCTGAAAAAGTAATAAATGCCCTCCTGCTCCATCAGGCGGCTTACAAAATTAAAATCGGATTCTCTGTACTGAACACAATATTCCCAAGTATGGTATGAACTACTAAGTGATTCTTCGAAATCACTGAACCCGTTATCGTTGAAGATTTCCTTTATGATATCTGGTACCGTCTTTTCCTGAAATATACGACAATCAGACGTGCGCGTCAGAAACCATAGCCATGGGCTCATCTTCGCCTCATATGTGGCATATCCCCCTTCAGTTCTCCCGACCTGAGAAAACCGGCTTACAAAGCCATTAAAATAACGAAACGTTCCGTCATCATGCACCAGAGAAACTGTGATGTTCTGCCCAAGAATGGCGTCAATATCAACTTCCTCGTTAGCACTATGCAGTTCCAGTTGATATTGAAACAAGCGACCCAACTCTTCTGAGCCAAACATATTGATAACCCGCAGTTCGTCTTCGCCCAATGGCGTACTGATCTTGACTTGACGTTTATCTGCCACGGCTCACCAACCTGTCACTGTTTGAATTAGAATAACCACATATTTTCTGCTATCTACTTACAAAATACCGGCGAACTCCCACATGTACCTGGAACACCAATCTATTTCCAGGGTCCGTACAGGAAATATTGGCTCTCTCCTGTTTGGCACCGGACAATTAATGCCACTTATCCTGTCTCCACAATATGACCAGACAATATGCCCCGCGCAGCAAACCCGCTTTGTAATACTCCGCTGGTTACCCTGTAGCTATTCCCGATAGATTGCGGCTTTTCGACCAGCGCATAAAAAGGATCCAGAAATACCATGTTATTGGAGTTAGTCCTTTTTACAGCGACCGCATAATGACCGCCGCCACCCGGCCACGATATATTCACTATAACCGGTAATCTTGCACTATCCAGATACGTGGCTATATTATTTTCAAACTTTGCCTTTGCACTTATTCCGATGGTATTCAGGGTCTGTGCCAGTGCCGCTATAGCCTGTGTACCCGACCCCGCAACGTATCCGTTTGGCAACATGGCAGTAATGTTCTTTATCCGCTCTTCACCGCCTAAAACGGACTGCTGACGCCTGTTACACTCGATCATATATATACAAGCCGGTCCACACGTATCGGCTTTATCCTGCATCCATATGATATGCGCCACACCATCAGAATCCAGATTAACTACATGTGTCACAGGTACTGCTCCTCACAAGCTTGCACGCAATAACTCCGGGCAAAAACAAAACGGGCAATCACTTTCTCTTCATTTTTCACAATCATCATGCCTGACTGGTTACGGTTCTCGCTCAGGTCTACCTGCAAGTGGATATAACTCATTATTATTTCATCTCGCACTTATTCGTTTGAATTCATAGACTAGCCAAAGTTGAATGAGAACTCGCCATCCGAAACACTGACATGCACCTTCTCCGCCGGATGCCCTTCCATCATCCTGGTTAAAAACTCGTTACTGATTTCCGGTAACACAGTGTTTGTAAGGATAGCATCGATCATACGACCACCACTTTCCAGTTCAGTACATCGCTCTGCAATAAGCTTGACCACGTCGTCGTCATAGATAAACGGAATACCATGATTATCCATGATCCTTTTTTCAATGCGCCTCAGCTGAAGCCTGGCAATGGTTGCAATCATTTCATCACTAAGCGGGTAATAAGGAATTACCACAAGTCGACCAAGTAGCGCGGGTGGAAAGATCTTAAGCAAAGGCTCACGCAGCGCCTTGGCAATACCTTCCGGTTCGGGCATCAACTCAGGATCCTTGCACAGGTTCATAATCAAATCGGTGCCGGCATTGGTCGTCAGAAGAATCAGGGTATTTTTGAAATCAATTACCCGACCTTCACCATCTTCCATC
>VAPA010175158.1_pt1 | contig 10566 bp, 6 predicted proteins | sample 3395041 | NCBI WGS metagenome assembly VAPA01 (sample SAMN08290432, study PRJNA428436) | hydrothermal vent metagenome | isolation source: Deep-sea hydrothermal vent chimney | place: Indian Ocean: Southwest Indian Ridge | depth 1973 m m
CATTTGCCCATCTTGATGCAGGTGTACCCAAATATGTTGAGCATGGGCGTGTTTTAGGGCATTGTTTAGTACCTCTTGAGCGATCCGGTAAAGACCATCTTCAATTTCCAGGGGTAACTGTCCTTTAATGGAAGATTGAAATTCAGCCGTTAATCCTGCCCGTTTCTCAACCGCGTAGAGTCGAGTTTCCAGGGCATCTACTAAACCTTCTCTTTCCAATACCGGTGGACGAAGTTCAAAGATCAACAACCTCATCTCAGCCAGCCCCTCTTTCCCGGCTGCTTTTATCTCATCCAAATATGCCGTGGCTTTGCTTGTCTGGCCAGCGGTCAACTGCCCTTTGGCAGCATCAGCATGCAGCACAATACCATAAAGCCCCTGCGTGACCGAATCATGTAAATCTCCTGCCAGTCGATTGCGCTCAGTGATGATCGCCTGTTCCATTTCGCTTTTTTTCAGGGCATCTTCAACCTGGAACCGGCGGCTTACCTCGCGCCTTAATACAAACCCACCCACCAACACACCTGCCAAAATGGTCAACACGCTTATGATGAATACAAGTTGCTGGCGCTGAAAATTAACAAGCGATGTCTGCCGGACAACGACATCGGGTGTGATAACACCGATGGACATCAGCTCTTGACCTAAATCGACTGGCGCGAAGGCAATCAGCACAAAGTCATTGCGCCCAGATGAAGTTTCATACTCATAGAAATCTCCCTGGGATGCTCCCGGCGCCCACGTTCCCATTTGATCTGCCATCTGTGCGAAAGTGCCCTGACGATAGTCCAAGATGCTTGCTAGGGTCATGTCCTTATTAGATGACCAAATGATGTCATATTCATCGTTTACTAAAAAAATATGACCATCTCCAGGAGGTTTGAAAGGGGCTATAAACCGCGGTGCTAAGGTGTCCAACATCAGGGTTCCAACAATTACGCCCACAAACTTCCCGCCGGGGTTAGGATGGCTGGCGTTAATAGCTGTTTCAAAGATCGGAAGGGCGATTTGAAATCCCGGTTCGCCGGGGCTGACAGTTTGCAGTGTAATAATTAAGGGGTTTGAGCCGTCATCAACATTGCTTTCCTGTGCATCTTTAATATATGCTTGCCAAGAATAATCGACCCCTTCTGCTTCAGTTTTGACTGCGAAGGTTGTTGCAACACCCTGCGCGTTCAAAATTCCAATATCAATAATGCCCTGGAGTTTTAGCTCATCGAGCTTCCGTGCCAATTCCTGTCTGGTAAGGGTCTCGTCAAAATATTGGATTTCTGGCAGCAACCCTAGCGATCCAAGGCTAACTGACAGGTTGTCGAAAAATCCTTCAATGCCCACAGCTGTGCCTTCTACCAATAGTTGTTGCTGCTGATTATATCTTGTGAGTGCATCTTTTTTTGTGGCTTCTAGGGTGATAAACCAGGCTAAAAGGAAAAGTCCCACTAACAAGAAGGCAACAGTGATAATAATCCAAAATTTTGTAAAACTTTGTCTTCCCATTTCTCATATCTTACCATTGTACGATCGCGGCTGTTTCACCATCGTCTGAAATGAAATACAGGTTTCACGGATCATACGGACCGCTCTGTGTGCCCTTTGCACCCTGCCGGTATTCCCCCCAAGAGGACGCTGCGCGGGGCTACGCACAGAATGCTGCACACTTCGCCTATAGAAGTAAAGGCTTATCTATCTCAGGTATCTCGCCCATCCAAATCCACGTATGTTTCTCGGCGGCGGATGAGGTGATAGCTATCTCCGTCTACCAATACTTCTGCGGGGAGCGGGCGGGCATTGTAATGCGATGCCATGCTGTAGCCATACGCACCCGTGGTGAGAATAACAAGACGGTCATGGCGCGCCAAGTCTGGCAGATAGCGATCCCGCGCAAGGTAATCAGCCGATTCGCAGACAGGTCCGGCTATATGTGTAGAGAAATTCTTGTCATTCGCTTCACGAATTGGCAAAATGTGGTGATAGGCATCGTAAAGCGCCGGGCGCAGCAAGGTGTTCATGCCGCCATCTACAATGACTGTGCGATGGGCACCTGTTTGCTTGGTAGCCTGTACGGTGAGGAGCAAGGCTCCAGCGTCGGCAATCAGGCTGCGTCCGGGTTCCAGAATCAGGTTTAGGGTACGCGGAAACTGAGCAAGCCGATTGGTAGTAACCTCTGCAAAGGCGGCAAAACTTGTTGAGGTAGTTTCAGGGCAATAGGCTACGGGGAATCCACCTCCCAGGTCAAGTGTATCCCATTCAGGTGGACATTCATCCAGAAAATCCAATGCTATATCCAGTGCAGCTGCTACCGAAGTCGGATCAGGGATTTGTGATCCGATATGAAAATGCACGCCACACAGGTTAAGATTAGACCAACCTTGAGTATGCAAATCATGTGCAATATCCACTGATATTCCGAATTTACTTTCTGCATTACCTGTAAGAATATGATGATGTGTATCGGGTGCGACGCCTGGATTTAGGCGCAATAAGACAGACGGGCGGTGATTAAGTTCGCCAGCAATGCGATTGAGGGCATGCAGTTCATCCGCTGACTCGACGCAGATTTTGTTGATGCCGCTGCAAAGAGCCTGCTTCAACTCGGCGTCGGTTTTTCCCGTTCCCGCGAATACTATACGTTCTGGGTTGGCGCCAGCGCGCTGGACGCGATGCAGCTCGCCGCCTGAAACAACATCAAATCCTAGACCTAATTCGTGGAAGAGGTGCAGCAATGCCAGATTATCGTTGGCTTTGACAGCGTAGCACACCAGGGGATTTAGCGCGGCAAAAGCGGCTCGCAGGCGGGCTACGTTTTCACGCAGGCGTTTGGCAGAGTAGACATAAAGAGGGGTGCCAAATTCAGAGGCCAGATCCTCCAATGGTATTTGGTCACAGAAGAGTTTACCGTCAGCGTAATGGAATGTATTCATGTGTTTATCGTTGTGTTTTGGTAATATGGTTTGAGCAAGCGACTGTTTTTCCTCAAAAAAAGGGAGGGGATCCTGAGGGTTCCGTAATTTGTAGGATTAGTTAAGACATGTGCCTATAGACGGGGAAACCCTGATTTAGCATCTGCGGCAGTGATGAGTAAAAAAAGGCGACCCTCGAGGGATCGCCTTTTTTTTACCTCAACCATTTATTTTTAGTGGTGCAAAATTTGCGATAAGAAGAGTTTTGTGCGATCCTCTTTCGGGTTATTAAAGAAGTCATCAGGCGTGTTTTCTTCTACAATTTTACCCATATCCATGAAGAGCACGCGGTTAGCCACTTCACGGGCAAAGCCCATCTCGTGGGTTACAGCAAGAATCGTATACCCGCTGTGGGCCAGGTCGCGCATTACATCCAACACTTCCTTGATCATTTCCGGATCCAGGGCCGACGTTGGCTCATCAAACATCAAAATCTTTGGTTGCATTGTCAGCGTACGGGCCATGGCTACTCGCTGCTGCTGACCACCAGAAAGCTGCCCTGGATATTTGTGAGCCTGCTCTGGGATGCCCACTCGTGTCAACCACTGCATAGCAAGCTCTTCGGCATGGTCTCGTGTCCACTTGCGCACGTTGATCGGCGCCAGCGTAATATTCTCCAATATCGTTAAATGGGGAAAGAGGTTGAATTGCTGGAAAACCATCCCGACCTCGCGCCGGACTTCTTGAATATTACGGATATCGTGGGATAGTTCGATGCCATCTACAATGATGCGTCCTTCCTGGTGTTCCTCGAGACGATTAATGCAACGGATGAAAGTGGATTTTCCCGATCCTGAGGGACCGATGATCACAATCACTTCTCCTGGTTTGACCCTGAGATCAACACCGCGCAAGGCCTCGAATTCACCAAACCACTTATGTACGTTTTCGCAAATGATAATTTCGTCAACAAAGCTTTCCGCTGGGCCTTCGAATTTCATGATCGTTTTCTCCTTATTTGATCTTCTGCAATTAGAACTGCTAAGTTCCTGTAAGAGTTCTTGCAAAGCCTATTAGCAGATTATCCTAAAACGTTAATAATCCACCAATTGCTGAGTATCGCTTTGTCTACCGCTCACCTATACCCAACTGTACTTCCAGTTTACGACTATAGGACGACATTGCAAAGCTGCCTATAAAGTAAACAATAGCCAGAAATACATACATTTCTTTGCGCAACCCCAACCATTGTGGATTGTTAATAATAGCGCGTGTGATACCCAGTAAGTCGAAGAGACCCACAATCGATACCAATGAAGACGACTTGAATGCGCCGATAAACTGACCTACGATTGCCGGAACGACGATACGGAGCGCCTGAGGCAGGATGATAAAGCGCATTTTTTGAAACCCATTTAAACCGAGAGAGTCGGAGGCCTCGTACTGCCCTACGGGTATAGCTTGCAAGCCACCGCGAATTATCTCTGCCGTGTAGGCGGCTGAAAAGAGCGAGTAACCCACAATGACTGGCCATGGTTTGGCGACCGAGGTTCCTGTCTCGAAGAAGAAGGGCGCCATGATAATGCCCATGAATAGCAGTGTGATAAGGGGGACGCTGCGTATCAATTCGATAAACGCCGTGCTGGCGCCGGCTACCACATTGCCTTTGAAAGTACGTTGGAGTATGTAAGCAGCGAGTAAGACTAAAATTGGCCAAAAGGCGAAAATCTGCTCTATTGGGCTACGAGAATCAGCTAGTAATTGAGGGGTTGTTGTGAAGCCCCATATCGTAACACCAATGGCTACCGGCCAAACGATCCAGTCTGGAATGCCGTAAACTTCACTGCGTCGTCCTAACGCCAGCATCATGCCAACAGGCATGGATAATATTACGACTGTACTGGCTACGATCAGCGATAGCATGAGGCCGCCCCAGGTATCGACGTTGATCGGCGGTAAGATCCCGCTGCGCCCAATTGCCCACCAAATTGTATAAGCTAAAGGCCACGCGGCGGCTGTGGCAATAAGATTGAGCCAGCTGAAGCGGGCTATTTTTTGCCACCAGAATAAAGCGTAGATCGCCAGTGCAAAAGCTAAGCCAGCCAATGCTGTGCCTATATTATAGGGAGTGTTGGAAATACCCGCCAGAAATACATATAAGACGATGGGTGACAAGAGCCATAGGCCCATGATCCCTTGGCGTACACGTTCTAGCTTGTCTCGCCATGCCGGTCTGCCGGTGATATAGGTCAGTGCCCACATTCCCAGAATAAACCACAGCGCCAGCCACACGCGCGGTGAATCTTCTGGCAGCATACGTCCTGTTAATAGCAATTTGCGGGCGCCCCAAATCACGCCCCAAGTGGCTCCTGATGCTGACCGGAATTCAGGGGCTGTTTCTGCTGGATTAAAATTAGCATTTATAAAAGCCCATAGAGCAATGCCGCGTACCACCATGCCTAGTGCCAGCATGAGAAGCAGGCTAAGCACGGTGTTGGAGACAGAGCTAAGCAGATTGTTTTTTAGCCAGCGACTGACCTTTGTGTGACGATGGAATAAAGTCCCGACCACAACCATGATGATACCAATGCTCCAAGCGGCAAGGGTAACTATTGTTATGGTGGGCGCTTTTTTGAATTGTACTACAGTAAAGAAAGCGGTTAGTAATGTTAGACTCGCGATCCAGACTGTTTGATACCGGGAGCCGGTGATATTATCCAGCAGAAAAAATCGCCAGTTGAAACCTTTACCAATGCCTTGCAATTGGGATGCAGTTTTAGTTGTCTGTGTCATCATTATCTCTCCACCAATTTTACTCGTTCATTGTACCAGTTCAACACAAGCGAAAAGGCTAGGCTGATTAGCATATATACCAACATCATGAGAATGAATACTTGCAAGATTCGCCCTGATTGATTCATCGTTGTATACGCAATCGCGTACATGTCGGGAAAACCAATCGCGATGCCCAGGCTGGTGTCCTTGGCCAGGCTGAGAAAGATACCAATAAGCGGCGGGATAATAACCCGCAATGCCTGAGGCATAACTACTAATTGTAATCGCTGACCTTCACTCAGACCTAATGCTCGCGCCGCTTCGGATTGTCCTTTGGTTACAGACTGGATACCCGCGCGTACAATTTCTGCTAACGAACCACCATAGAAGAGTACCAGCCCTACCAGTAGAGCCATGAACTCAGGCAGCATCTTGGCACCGCCAACAAGGTTAAACCCTTCACGGACTGGGATACTCCACACGATCGGTTTATCTTGGGTAGAAAGAATAAGATGGCTGCCCGGATTTTCGAGCGTAGGTCGCTCGGCTGCCAGTGTTGCTTTGGATGCGGCAAATATTTCGCAGATTCCTTCTTCATATTTTTTTATGGCTTGATCTGGTCGTTTCGAACGCGAAATTTCATAAGGGATGTTCAGAGCCTGTAATTGTCTGGTCAGATTTGTTTCTGAATGAGAATCGCGCAGAACACAAATTTGTAACGCTGCGGCGGAAATTTCTTCTTCGGATAAAGTATCCAATAAATCCAAGCTGTTCAAACCAGTGCGGGTGAGCATCACCTTTTCTATATCTTCGACTTCTCGAATACGGCTGGCTTTAGTAACCAGCAAACCCTGATTATCGGAGACAGAGATGGAAACAAACCAGCCAATCCCTACGATAATCAAAAAAGAGGCAAGGCCCGGTATCAGGCGATTGGTTTTCTGCCCCGTTCGTTCTTCTTTTCGGTTAAATAGGATTCCCTGTACCTGAATTTGTACGATGCCCAGTACCAGAAAGGCTAACCAAATAGGCGCCGATGATGTAAATTGTGGCGACGGGAAATTTAAGCCGCGATTACTTAGAAAAATGGGCAGACCCAAAAACTGTATTGATTCATCGATTTTTGGTAGCGTTAAGAGTACGCCAAAATAAATGAAAAATAGCGAAACCAGCAAAGGGATATTACGCATTAATTCCACATACCATAAGGCCAGTTTGCTGATGAGCCAGTTATCAGATAACCGGGCGATGCCAGCGAGCGTGCCCACGATTGTTACTAGAATAACGCCATAAATAGCGACTTTGAGTGTATTGAGAATACCTAGATTAAAGGCGTGCCAGTAAGTATCCGTATTTTCATACTCTACAACGGTATCGGAAATATCGAAACCAGCTTCACTATCCATGAAGTCGTAGGCACAACGATAGCTAAAAGAACCGTCACGACAAATAAATTGGGATTCTCCTAACTTACCGACATTTTGAGAAAAGTTGCCACCGATGGAGCGGATACTGACAACAACAAATAGAATAAATCCAATCTGCCCCAAAACGCCCAGAAAACGTAAATCGAATAAATAGTTTGTGGCAGTGCGCCAAAATGAAATCGTTTCAGGTTCTTGGGATGAGGTGGGGTTTGTTTTTGCCATACTCTTTACTCCTTCACCGGTGGTGGGTTACCAAGTCGTTGGTACGGTCTTGGTTAGCTTTACTAACCATAGTATTACTAAGCCGGAAGCGGCTTGGCATAATGCCAAGCCGCTTCTTTGGGGCGAACATCGGTTTTCTTTCGGAAGGACCGAACGACCAACGATCGTCCTTTTATTAGTTTCTAGCGGAATGGCGGGGAATAAAGCAAGCCGCCTTCAGTCCACTGGGAGTTGACACCGCGTGTCAGGTTGACAATGGTATCGGGGCCCAGGTTGGCATTGTAAATATCTTCGTAGTTGCCGACCAGTTTGATGACCTGATAGCAGAAGTCGTTGTTCAAGCCCATGGCCTGACCTAAATCGCCTTCAACGCCGAGCAAGTTGAGAATCTGCGGATCGTCAGCGCCCAGCATCTCATCGACATTGGCTTGATTGACACCCAGGTCTTCAGCCAAAATGGTGCAGTTGACAGTCCACTTGACGATGTCGAACCAGTTGTCGTCGCCGTGGCGAACCAACGGTCCCAGAGGCTCTTTGGACATGGTAGCTGCCAAGATCACATGCTCTTCAGGATTATCGAAAAGCGTTTTGTTGGCGACCAAACCAGATTTGTCGGTTGTCCAGCCATCGCAACGGCCTTCTTCATAAGCGTCCTGGGGGCCGTTTGGATCGGTAAAGACTACCGCTTCATACTCGATGTCCAAGCCGCGGAATACGTCGGCCAGGTTTTTCTCGGTGGTTGTGCCAGCGCCTACACATACGGAGCCGCCATCCATATCTTCGAGCGTTTCAATACCAGAGTCTGCCCGCACGATCATACCCTGACCATCAAAAAAGGTGGTCGGGGCAAAGTTGAAACCGAGGGAGGTGTCACGGCTGACGGTCCAGGTGGTGTTACGTATGAGCACGTCAATTTCGCCGGACTGCAAGATCGGGAAGCGCTCACTGGATGTGGAAGTACGGCCTTCGACAGCCTCGGCATCGCCGAATACGGCGGCGGCAACTGCACGGCAGTAATCCCAGTCAAAACCAACGAGAGAGCCGTCTTCCTGGAGATAGCTAAAGCCAACCAGAGCACCGCTGACACCACATTTTAGAAAACCACGCTCTTCCACGGTTGCTAAGGTGTCACCGCCACCAGCAAAGGTCACGGCAACTTCTTTGACAGTTTCGACTTCAACTTCAACTTCTTTGACAACTTCAACTTCTTTGATAACTTCAACAGTTTCTGGGTCAGCACCGCCGCAGGCTGTGGCCAGCATGGCGATAACGACTAACAGGCCAAAAATAAAGAATGCCTTACGAAACATAATCTTCCTCCTTAGGGAATTGGTTAATATTGAATAGGATTAAGGGGAGCATTAATCATAAATATTTGCAGTGGGTTACCTCCTTATATTTTACGCTAGTTGGGAAATGGAAATAGGTGGTGATTTGACAAATGTAATATGACTTTTATCTATTATATGTTAAAAAACCAAAAAAGGTGGAGGAATTTTAAAGATTTTTTGTATTCTTTGAATATGATATAATTTTCTCTTGGGCAACTATCTTGTTGATTATGATTATATTGAGGAACAGCTCTACTACCCTGATCCCATTTTGGTTTTGTGAGAAAAAACGTGTTGAACTCCGCTCAGAGTGCTGAGATCAGAATTGTCACAAAACCGATACCCTTTGACAAAATATCTAAGAGGAAACCATGAAAATCCTGATACTCGGTCTGGGACTCCAGGGCAAAGCCGCGCTGCACGACCTGATAAACAGCCCCTCTATCGAACATATTGTGGTTGCTGATATGAACGAAGCCGAATTAAAGGCCTATGTCAGCGGCTTGGGTACGGATAAAGTCACCCCCGTGGGTTTGGACGTCCAGGATGAAGACCGGGTTGCGGCTCTGATGAGATCCAATCAGGCTGTCATCCTGCTCGTATCCCCAGCGTTCAGCCTTCCAATGGCGAGATTGGCAATCGCCCAAGGGATTCATTTCGTCGAGACCTCCTACGCGCTTCCGGAGTATGCCGCCTTGGGAGTCGAAGCGGAGGCCAAAGACCTTGCCCTCTTGCCGGAATTCGGCCTCGATCCCGGCATCGACCTGGTGATCGCCGGGCAGGCTGTCCGGGAGTTCGATGAAGTCCACGAACTTCATGCTTACGGAGGGGGCGTCCCTGAACCCCTTTCCGCCGACAATCCCATAAAATACAAAATCTCCTGGACTTTCGCGGGGGTGCTGCGCTCCTACAGCCGTCCGGCCCGGTTTATACGGGCAGGCGAAAACGTAGATCTCAGCCCCACCGAAATCTTCGCGCCAGAACACGTTCATGAAGTGGATGTCGAAGGAGTTGGCCTGATGGAAGCTTACCCTAACGGCGACGCGGTCCGCTTTCTAAAAACCTTAGGTATCGAAGATACGGTCCGTGAAGCAGGGCGTTATTCTATGCGCTGGCCCGGTCACAGTGCTTTCTGGGGAAAAATGTCTAAGCTGGGGTTTCTGGACGAGGCCCCGATTCAGGTTGGGGAAGCGTCCGTTTCCCCCAGGCGATTCCTCCACGATTTACTGGCCCCCCAACTCCAATACCAGGATAACGAGCGTGATATAACCATTATTCGCGTGGACGCGATGGGTATCAAAGATGGCATCCGAAAACGCATCCTTTACCACGTCATCGACCGGCGCGATCTGAACACCGGTCTGTTAGCAATGCAGCGCACGGTAGGCTTCACCGCCAGCATCGGAGCCCAGATGATCTTGCGCGGCGACATCCGGAAGCGCGGCCTGCTCTCCCCTATCACCGATGTGCCCGCTCAGGTGTTTTTCGAGGAGCTGCGCAGGAGGGGGATTCTCGTTCAAAGACAGGAGATGGGGTGGAAGGAAAAGTGATGCGTGACGAGTGATGAGTAATGAGTGACGATAAATCCCCCCTGCTCCCTCTCCCTGTTTCTAACGAGTGGCAGTTGGGTTGATTATGCCGCCGTAGATCTCCTTTTCCTTTTTTCCTGGCTTTTTTTTCTAAATACTTATCTACAGAGAAGGATGTCATCTTCCTCAAGCCGGGATCTAGGGACCAAGTAACAGCGTACACAAGTGCACAGTTGGGAAGCGGGTTCCCATTCTTATCGGCAGCTCCCATCCATTTTGTTGTTCGTTGTCTGACAGTTATACCAAGTTCGTTCTTGGAGTTAGAATACACCATCCGGTTTATGCGGGGTTTGCCAAGTTCGCGCTCGGGTTCTTCATGCCA
>VAPA010003874.1_pt1 | contig 10563 bp, 7 predicted proteins | sample 3395041 | NCBI WGS metagenome assembly VAPA01 (sample SAMN08290432, study PRJNA428436) | hydrothermal vent metagenome | isolation source: Deep-sea hydrothermal vent chimney | place: Indian Ocean: Southwest Indian Ridge | depth 1973 m m
TAAGATCTTATATAAGCCCTGCTTATAAACTTGTCTCCGCTACCGGGTAGACATTATTACAACAACAAAGTCGGATTGCAGTGCGCGGGAGGCCATATGAAATCAATAATCAAGGCAATGATAAAAGATAGCAAGGTCGAGCCGTATGCCCGATGGCTGGTGAAGCGATCACGCGGAATCAGGATGCCGTTCGATCTGGTCAAAGATGAGATATATGACCGCCAGGCTTTCGAGGTCATGCACCGGGTACTGTCACCTGCTTCCTGTTGTGTCGATGTTGGCTGCCACAAGGGCCAGTTTCTGACAGAGAACCTGCGCTGCGCGCCGCAGGGTACGCACTATGCCTTCGAGCCGATCCCCGACTTCTACGAGCAGCTCTGCAAGGATTTCGATTCTGCCATGATCTTTAACTATGCCCTCAGCGGCGAGTCGGGAGAGACCAGCTTCTATATCCTGCCGGACAAGCCTGCCCTGAGCGGGCTGAACAGGCGCAGCTTCATTCAAAAAGAACTACCAAGGGAGAAAATCACGGTTCGGACCGAGCGCCTTGACGCCGTGATACCGCAGGACATCAAGATCGATTATATCAAGATCGATGTGGAAGGTGCCGAAGGCCCCGTCATCGCCGGCGGCCTGGAGACGATAAGGAGAAGCAGGCCGTATGTCGTTCTCGAACATGGCGAGTCCTCCAGCCTGATGTTCGGGGTTTCATCGGAGGACATCTATGACATGCTGGTTACGCAATGCGGACTCAGCCTGTCCCTCTTTCCGGACTGGTTGTCGGGAAAACCGTCGCTGAGCAAGCAGGAGTTCCTGTCGCAGCGGGGCTGCTGGTATTTTCTCGCGCATCCGGCGGATCATTGATACCCATGGCACCCGTGCCCGCTTCCATCGTTGCCACGGTCCGCAATGAAAAGGATAGCATCGTCGCCTTTGTCGATTCGCTGCTGGAACAGAGCGTCAGCCCGGCGGAGATCATCATCGTCGACGGCGCCAGCAGCGACGGTACCCGGGAAATACTCGATGGCTATGCGGAACGCGGCGATATCGTACTGATATCGCAGGACTGCAATATCGCCGAGGGGCGCAATCTGGGCATCGGCCGGGCCGTCAACAGCATCATCGCCGTGACCGACGCCGGTTGCATCGTTACCCCCACTTGGCTCGAGAACATCCTCACCTGCCTCGAACAGAATCCGCAGGCTGATGTGATTGCCGGCAACTTCCGCTTCATCTGTCACTCCCCCTTCGAGGAAGCCGTCACCCTCGCGACCTTCCCGCCCGACAGGGACGGTACCGAAGCGGCACGTTACTACCCCTCAAGCCGCTCCCTGGGATTCCGCAAGCCAGCATGGGAGAAGGCCGGCGGCTACCCGGAATGGCTGTCGGTCGCCGAGGACACCTTGTTTAATATCCGCCTGCGCCAGCTCGGCTGCCACTTCGTGTTTGCACGGGATGCGATCGTCCGCTGGCGACCTCGGACGACATGGCGCGCGCTGGCCAGACAGCGCTTCAACTTCGCCCGCTGCAACGCTCAGGCCGGCATAGGCACACAAGGCTATGTCATCAATATGAAATTCCACGCCGCCATTGTGGCGCCGCTGGCGCTCGGCCTGGTGTCACCCTGGCTGATGCTTCTGTCCCTCTATCCCCTGAGCCAGCACCTCGGGCACAATCTCCTGCCGCAGGCGAAACGGGCAGCGCAGAAAAGCGAGCGCCCCGGGATGAAATTGCGCGTTCTGTTGGTCATGGAGTTCGTGCGGCTGGTCGGCATGGCCGGCTTCCTGCTCGGTCGCCTGGATCGGCTCAGGGACGGTAAATACAGCGACAGCCAGAAACAGTGGATGGGCGTCGGTTCGCTGGACGAATTGCAGACATGATCCGCAGATACGGGCAGCTGGTCCGGGAGAAGCAGGGGACAAGACCATGAAACTGACAAGAAAGCCCGGTATCGCTTTGTGGCTGGCATGGCACAGCGTTGCCGTCCTGACACTCATCCTGATTCCCGCTCTGTTGCTTCTGGGCAAGCCCGCCTGGTCGCTTTCCACCGCCGAACTCAGGTTTCTGCTCGGCATCGGCGTTTCCTATCTCGCCTGTGCACTGATCCTGGGATGGATGTCGCGTCGGGGCCAGTTGCTAGCGCTGCGGGACCTGATACTGATGGTACTGGCGGTCTTCGGCATTTATTTCTTCCTGTTGCTGCTGACAGATTCCTATTTCTCGCGTCCGATACTGCTGGCCACCTTTGTTTTCGCCGCCTTCTTCATCCTGTTTTCATTCGATTTCGCCTCAGCGCTGCAAAAACCTGTCCTCGTTGCCGGTGCGCTGGTACTGCTGGTGTCCCAGTTCATGGCCGGCGATATCGTCGAGCGCGTGTCGGGCGGCGCGCCCGGCCCGCATAAGCAGCAGAAGCTGATCCACACCGAGTTCTATGACGTGAAGGCCACGATCTACAGAAACTATATAGACCGTTGCCCGGAGTCAGAGCAGCACTGCGGCCCGCCGACGACAAATGGTGGCGGGATTTCCTCTTTCGGCGACGGCTATCTGCTGGCCACGGGGGAGGGTGACCTCTTCAGCCTCGTCCCCGACGACAGCAGCAATGAACTCCTGACCCGGCACCTCAAGACCCGCATACCGCTCGATACAGATGCGTTCCGCGCGGATAACGGCGATAACGATGTCTGGCTGTACCGGGTGACGGATATCCTGGTCGACGAGCGTGACGATGGAAAATTCCGCCTGTACGCGGCTCACCATCACTGGAATTCCGAACAGCACTGCTCGGTGCTGAGAATTTCACGTCTTGAAGGAGACCGTGCAGCCTTGCTGGCGGGCGACGAGGTCGGCGAATGGCAGACGGTCTACGATTCGCAACCCTGTCTGTCGATCACCAAGGGGCGCCGCGGTGACCGCTTCAAGGGCGCCGATTCCGGCGGGCGCATGGTCATGCTCGACGACGGCAAGCTGCTGTTCTCGGTTGGCGACTACCAGGTGGACGGCTGGAACCGTGAGGAAATACTGGCCCAGAAGGATGGTGTCGACTACGGGAAAATGGTTCTGATCGATCCCGGAACCGGCAAGTCCGAGATATACAGCCGCGGGCACAGGAATCCGCAGGGGCTCTATGCCACGCCGGACGGCAGCATCTGGGAGACCGAACACGGGCCGCGGGGCGGGGACGAACTCAATCTGGTACTGAGAGATGCAAACTACGGCTGGCCGATGGTGACCTATGGGACCGAATACGGCACAAAGCTGTGGCCTTTGAGCAAAAGCCAGGGCCAGCACCCCGGTTACCAGCGGCCCGTCTACGCCTGGGTGCCGTCCATCGCGGTGTCCAATGTAATCAGGGTCGAGAGTGATCTGTTCCCGCTGTGGAAAGGGGATCTGCTGGTGGCTTCGTACAAGCAGTCTCTCTGGCGCCTGCGGGTGCGCGAGGGGCGCGTCATCTATGCCGAGCCGGTTCCTGTGGTGAGACAGAGCGGCAGAATACGCGACCTCATGGAGGACCAGGACGGGCGTATCGTGCTGTGGCTGGACGGCGGTTCCATTGCTGTACTGGAGCCGTTGAGCGAGGCAGATGCCCACGGTGATGAGGTGCGCGGCCAGGTGCTGTATGTCCAGTGCGCAGCCTGTCACAACATCAAGACCGGGGGCGGGCACCCGCGCGACAGCAAGGTTCCGGGTATCGGTCCGGATCTTCTCGGCGTGGCCGGGAACACCATCGCCTCCGTTCAGGGATACGCCTATTCCGATGCCCTGAAGAATCTTTCGGGAACCTGGACGACTGGGAATCTAGACCGCTTCCTCGAGAATCCCCAGGCCTTTGCACCCGGGACCCGCATGCAGTTCCAGGGGATAGCCGATCCCGAGGACCGCAGGAAACTCGTTCAATACCTCAACACTCTGAAATAGGCGGGGACGATTCCTGGCGTATTATTCCTGTTCGAATTCGTAACCGAACAGGCGTATGTCGTTCCTGTGTTTTTCGGCGACAATGGCCTTGCTCTCGTCGTCATAGTATTCGGAATAGTGGTGGCGCCTTTGTCTGAAGCCGGTTTTCAGATGCGGCAGATCAAAGGGTGGCAATCCGATCCTTCCGCAGACTTCCGCGAGGTCTTCTGAAAGATGTTCATAGCGGATGACAAAATCAACGCATAGTTGATTGTCGATGGTGTAGAAGCGGTCGTTGTTCACAAAGTCGTCGCTCTTCAGGAACTCTCTGAACGCTTTTCTTGGCTGCGCAAATTCATCGAACGGAATACCAAGATGGTGATAGAAACGCTTTCGAGGTTTGAGCGCCGGGTCCTGCCGTCGAATCCAGAAGAAGTAGGAAATGGTTCTGTCCCACGGATTTCGTATGAGGCTGATCTTCAGATAATCGTTCCATACCTCCGGCGTCACCTTCCTTCGGATGGTGCTCGCATCCACATGCTGTCCGATCCGACGGTATTCCTCGTCGGCATTCATTGACTTGTGTACGAATTCACCTTTCTCATTGCGGTTGTAGCGGAAGTCATTGATGGGGACGACGACGTCATCACCTCCACAATATTGTGTCAGAGCCGACTCGATACTGGTACCGGCAGTCTTTTCCGACTTTATGAAAATAAACTTGTGTGAATGTGAAATAATCATGAGGTATGTAAGCTGAGAATAATGAGTCTGATGGCAGAATGTCGGGCTTGCACTCAGTTGCCCTGTTCAATTACGAGCATCGTGTCGGCGGTGACATTTTTCAGTTCCTGTGTCCCCCCGTCAGGCCAGCGAATTGTTATTGCATCTGCCTTGACATGCGGCCCGAGGCCGAAATACATCCTGTAGTGCCCCTGGGAGTAGAATGACCCGTCGTTGATTCCGACTTCCTGTATCTGATGGCCGTCGGGCGTGTTCAGGGTAACGCGTGCGCCGATTGCCTCGCGATTTCCCGGGGGGCCAACGAGCCTGAGCTGCAGCCAGTGGTTTTCGGTATCCCGGTTCAGGTAGGTCAGGAACTCCCACAGGAAGGTGTCTTTTGTATCGGGTTCCCACCAGCGATGCAGGGTCTGGTTCTGGTTAAGCGCGATCAGCACATCGCGTGCTCCGTCGTTGTTCATATCGTACCAGTTGATTATCGAGGCCATGTAGATGTTTGAAGGCAGGACCAGGAGATTCGTCCGTTCAAACGTATGGTCCTCGCGTTGCCTGAATATCCCCGCCGGTACGGTATGAAGATCGGGCCTTCCATCGTTGTCGAAATCGACCCACGATGCCGATACGCTATTGGCTGGCAGGCCAATTGCCAACGGATCGAGCGGCACGAACTCGCTTCCCTCGTTGATCAGCAAGGCATTCCCCTTCTTTGAGGCGGCAAATACGTCGAGATCACCATCGCCGTCATAATCCGAGACAGACAGCTTGCCGTCGAATGCCCAGTAGGCTCCGGACGCACCCTTTAGTGTCGGGTTGTCGATCCGGGCAAATTCACCACGGTAGATGAATTCGGGATTGAAACGGCCCATATCGTTACGGTAGAGATAGAATCCGTTGTCCTGGTGGGTGAAAAGGTCCATGTCACCGTCGTCGTCGGCATCGAACCACTCGTAGTCGATGATATTGTTGTTCAGTATCTCCAGGCCAGCCTGTCCGGCTACGTCTGTAAACCGGTGTCCTGAGTCCTGCCGGTACAGCTTGTTTGGGTACTCTCCCTCAACGTGTCCGACGTCCTCACAATTGATGAACAGATCAAGAAGGCCATCCCTGTCAAAGTCGACCCAGTTTGCATGTCGCGCAGAGCACCCGTTTTTCCTGATGCCCGAGCTCCCTATGATATTATCGAAGCGTGGAGCGGGAGACTCCTTCGCTGGACGGCTCACAAAGAATTCCTCGTCAACGGTATTGCTGAAGTCAGGCGGATATATCCTCAGGGTGCCGCCGATGGCGCCGCGGGTAACAAAGATATCGAGCTGCCCATCGTCGTTGAAATCCGACCATGCCTGGGCGTGCCGGTCCTGCAGTGGCAGCGAGAACTCGTGTGCGCGCGGTGTCACGAGCTGATTACCTATGTAGATCTGCGTCAGTGGCACTGATTCGTCCACCTTGAAATTCATCGGTACCCCCCTCGATCGCGGGTACAGTTCCATGACAGCGTCACCCGTTGCGGAGAAGCGCATTGTGCTATCCATGACCAGCGGTGAAGACAGGGTTTCAGATTCATGTTCATCCATACGAAAGCCCTCGTTGCTAATGATGTCGAGCTCGGTGAGGGCATGAAGTGTAATGCTGAGCGGCTCGAGAACATCGGCATGATAGGTTCGAATATAGAGATGCCGGTCGTACCAGTAGATATACAGGCCGGGATTCTCTATTTCGGGCGCCACATTGGAGATCTCGACACCCGGAAATTCGTGGCTCTGGTCGAGTCCCCAGGCGCTGAGAACGTCTTGATAGCTACCCTGTCCGTCGGCCAGCAACAACAGCTGCCTCCAGTTGTGGTTCGAGGTGAAAATATCCAGCAGGTCATCACCGTTGGCATCCACGATGCCGACGTCGTATATCCAGTGATCCTGCTTCAGGGTCGAGTCGTAGTCGATGAAATCATTCCCCGAGGGGTAGAGCAGACGGGCAAGCGACCAGGGGATATAGTATTGAACATCGTCCCGCGACAGACGCCCGCTGGCAAACAGGGCGGTAACAAGCAGCAGCGCAATTACTGGGAGGACAACTAAAAACAGTTTTATACGGGACATAGGGTATTACCTGTGTCGCAAACAGTACTCAGAGTTTGTCAGGGTAGTGTGGCGGCGATCAAATACTATGATTTTACCGGCGGGAATGTTCATGGCTGGTATCCCCGTATCCAGGAGCCTGACTGGATGGCAGGAAGAGAGCCGCTGTCGGGGAAGGCCTGGTCGTCGGCGTCCGTCCAGGACAGGGCAGGGCTTGCGCCATCCTCCCATAGCAGTTCACGGGCTGTGTCTGTGGCGTTGACCACCAGTATCTCACTGTACCCCCCGCAACTCAGGTTTGCGATTCGAAGCCGGGTGTCGACGGGACAAGGACAGGGGATCCGTTGCTCTATTGGGACCGCCTCGGGATCGGTGCCAAGCAGGGATGGCGGCAGACCCAGTCCGTTTTCAATCAGCCTCAGCATAGCTTCCGCCAGCAGGCGCCGGTAGCTGGCATCCTGTTTCAGGGTGCACAGCTGGTACAGGGCTTCGACCCAGACTACCAGGGAAAAATGCCGCTGCTTCGCTTCTGTCCAGTAGTCAAGCAGGCTGCTCTCGGAGATCGCCTTCACCGCGTCGTCGAGGAGGCCGCCAAGGTCTTCATCCGGAAAGCAGCGCCAGAGTCTGGCCAGGTCCATGACGTTTACCGGATGATAGTTGATGTCATAGTGCGGCATGGCCAGGTGCCGTTCAATGAGGCCACCCGGCATGACCAGTCGCGGGAATGCATTTTTCAGCCTGTACAGGTTAGGCGTGAGGTATTTCCAGGTTAGGCGCTTGATGGCGCGCAGGTACAGAGGCAGCCGCTGGGCCTCCGATTTCGGCAACAGCGTCAGTCGTATGGCCCGGTACACGAGTCGATAGACAGCCTCGGCCGGCCGCAGCGCGAGCACACCCCGTGCCGCGCCCAGCGCTGACGCGACCGCTTCGTTGTAGTCATCGTCGCCGGTGATAGCGCGGTAGCGTTCCAGGGCAACGATGGTATCCAGGTGCGTGTTCAGGATGAGCTTGTTGGTCGGCGATTTTCCAAGGGTGCGGGCGGGGATCCACGTGGACGGGATTTCCCGGCACATGGTCCGCATCATTTCAGCATCGTCTTCGAGGGAGTCATGCAGAAACCACAGGCCGAGATCGGTCTCGTCCGTGCGGCGTGATATGAAGTGCGCGGCGCGTTCCAGTGCCTTGCTTACCACATCATCGGGCTTTTCCGCCAGGGCGGCTTCCAGCAGCAACATGGCGCCATTATGAAAACGGTAATGCGATTCCATCAGGTCGGTCCATTCGCCATGGTACCAGCCGCCATCGCCGGCCTGACGCGATACGACGGAAAACAGAAGCTGGCGTTTCAGCAGGCTGTAAAGCATCTTGCCGCTGGCCAGCCCGAGTCCGGACATAACGATATAGAGCGTATAGGCGTCGAGTTCGGAACAGATTTTCCACATGCGCGGCCAGACAAAGCGATCCACGTATACATGGCCGTGGACGAGGTACAGGTACAGGTCCGCTGGCGAGCGGTAGGGTGTTTGCGAGTTCCAGAGGGCCAGGGGTTGCGTTTCCAGGACCAGCAACTGATTGAGTTCGGCAGCTGTGCCGGATGCCCCGGCGGGGAATTGCCACAGGATCCAGTCGAGGTTCATGCCTTCGGGGATCTCTATATCGATCGACAATTCTTCGGAGGAGATGCTGAAACCGGCGATCGATACCCTGTTCTCGGACAGTATGCGTTGTTGCGAATCCAGTTTACGCGCCAGCGGAAGCTGTGGTATCCAGTAGCAAGGCAGAGCCGGCTCCGCAGGCTCGAGAACCCAGCCACCCGAGGGGCAGGCCCCGATCGCCCGGACGCCACTGACAAGGAAACGAACGGAGCGCGCCCTGCCGGGCAGTATGCGTACAAAGCAGCAGGCTGCACCCGCGGCATCGGGGAAGCTGTCGAGCAGCAGCACCGCTTCACCGGCAAGATCACGCTGTATCCGTTTGAACTGGCCGGATTCCAGCACCAGCGCCTCCTCCCCGTCGAGCGGGGATTCAAAGAGACTGTCCAGTGAAAACAGGGTTTCACGCGCGTGCTGTAATTCTTGTTCTGTCATATCGTCCGGTTATTGTCTGTTATCGATCGACCCCGAAAGAGCGGAAAACTCGGTACCACCAGCTGTCGGCAAAGGTCGCTTTCCCGGCAATGAGTATCGATCGCCGGTTCAGCCTGTCAGCATTTTTTCTCGTGTTTTTGTCCGTAATCATGAGCACGGTGATATTGCAGTCTTCCCTCGATTCGATGGCACCGATGAAATTCCGCGGGCTCAGGTACTCCTCATAGTAGGCGATCACCCGCTTTCTCAGGGTAGCCACCTCATGCGGCTGCATTTCGAGAACACGGTCTATTTTTCTTGCCAGATCTTCCCTGTTATCGAAAACGATACAGTTTTCCATGTGACTGAGGGTCGGGTTGAACCATTCCGGATAGTTGATGATGGGGATCGACCCGACGGCCATCGCCTCTATCACATTATGACACATGGGCATGCAGTACCCCGGGGGGCAGATGAAAAAATCGCTTTTCGACAGATCAGGCAACCATTCCTGCGGGTCTATCCACATGCTGCCGGTATTCACGATGACGCAGCTGTCGATAAAGTCACCGTCAAGCAGTTCCTTGAGGGTGGCCTCGTCCTTTACATGGATGGTCCTGTCAGCCCGCTGCTCCAGTATCGTGTTTATCACTTCCAGGCGGGGTAATTTGGTATTCGGGTAATGGATGCGGTTCCTGGTATAGCCCTTGGTGTCACCGGAAAAGAAGATGCGTAGTTTCTTTTCATTTTTCCTCAGTTGTTCCAGGCGCTGCGGCAAGTCTGCTCCCGAGAGCAGGGGGTGCACCGGATAAGGCATGATCAGCGGATCTGTCAGCCTGTAGATGGAAAAAATATCGAATTTCACCTGGATCTTCTTTTTCCAGCGGCGTTTAGAACAGGCCTTGTCCACGCGGTCGAAAAGATAGAGCCGGTCGCCGGTATCGTCCGGAACTGAATCAACCAGGGACAGGTTGTCCAGCGAGGGAACCTGCTGGCCGTACTTGTCCAGCTCGCTGAAGTTTATATTGTCAAACAGTTCCACCCGATAACCGTTGGTCGCAAAGATATTTAATATCGAATACAGCAGTCGCCCCATTTCGTCGAGAATGTCGTCTTCCGTGAACCGGGCAAATACGGTGCGCGGGATTGTTTCTCTGTTCATAATGAAATCTCTGATGGAGTTTCTTTCAAACTCAGGCTAAACGCAGAGGTAGGATACCAGTCGCGCTGTGGCGGCGCGGGTCACGGACTCCGATCCAGGGGTAAGTTTTGTGCCAATGCGAAGAGCCCGCCGCCGGGATTATTCTGCTATAAAGCTGTCATTGCAGAGATTATCCTTATTATATCGCAAGTCTTCGCCGGTTCTGTAGTCGCAGACACGCTTTCCCGATGCTCTCGCAATGGCATGGGCTGCTGCAGTTTCCCATTCCATGACCTGTCCCAGGCTGACGTGCATGGCTGCTCTTCCTTCCGCCAGCAGGCACAATCCCATGCTCCTGCCCGCAGGCACCAGCCTGTAGCCCCCGATTTCGGTCTCGATACGTGCCCTGACTTCACCTGGCGGGTTGCTGTTGCCGGAGATAAGAACGGTATGGCGGTTGTCGCCCGCACGTTCAGCGGGATCGAGTTTTACCGGGTCCCCGTCCCCGTTGATTCTGTAGCTGCTATTTGCGCCCTTGGCATAGTAGACAGTGTCTTCAAGCAGATTGTAAACAATCCCCCACACCGGTTGTCCGCTCTCGATGAGGGCGATACTGACGCAGAAGCCGCCGTTTTCCCCGGCAGCA
>VAPA011012455.1_pt1 | contig 10531 bp, 8 predicted proteins | sample 3395041 | NCBI WGS metagenome assembly VAPA01 (sample SAMN08290432, study PRJNA428436) | hydrothermal vent metagenome | isolation source: Deep-sea hydrothermal vent chimney | place: Indian Ocean: Southwest Indian Ridge | depth 1973 m m
GTAAATGGCTGCAATGTTCTATTGTTACGATTCAAACCATCCGACAATTGAGCAATGGAACGATAGAAGAAGATAACAATGAAATTAAAAGTGTTTTTAGTATCTGGCGCACGACCAAACTTCATGAAGATTGCTCCTATATATTTCGAAATGAAAAAGCAACCACTTGCTTTTGAACCGGTTATCGTCCATACTGGTCAGCACTATGACGAAAACATGTCCAGGGTGTTTTTTGATGATCTGGAGCTGCCCCGTCCCGATATTTATTTGGATGTAGGCTCAGGAAGTCATGCAGAACAGACTGCAGAAATAATCAGACGATTTGAGCCGCAATTAAACAAGCACAGACCCGATCTGGTCATTGTAGTAGGCGATGTAAATTCGACTATTGCCTGTGCTCTGACTGCGATAAAAATTCGATTTCCTTCTGATAGATTAACCGAGTTGTGGACGCGATATGATGCCTATTTAAATACTCATGAAACTGCACGGTCTGATACAGCAACACAAATGAAGCAGATTCGTGCTCATGAGGCGCCGATAATTGCACATGTAGAAGCTGGCGAACGCAGCTTTGATTTTAGCATGCCCGAGGAAATTAATCGTGTGACTACCGACGTTCTGTCTGATATCTTGTTCACAACCTGCAGTGATGCGGATAAGCATTTGATTGAGGAAGGCGCTGATTCCCGCAAAATATATTGTGTGGGCAACATTATGATTGATTCATTGCAAAAAAATCTTGAGAAAGCCTCGAATTCTAATATACTTAATGAGTTAAATAGTAATCATCTTCCCGAACATTTCCAGCCAATCAAAGCGGGCGATTTTGCCCTGGCAACCTTGCATCGTGCCGGCAATGTAGATGATCCTGCGAAGCTGACCATGATTCTTGCCGCACTTCTAAGAGTAAGTGCAATTTTGCCAGTTCTTTTCCCAATGCATCCACGAACCCGAAAATTGCTGGAAAACCATGAGGGGGAATTACTCAAACAAATACTTGAAAGTCAAATACTCATTGCAGAGCCACTGGGTTATCTGGACTTTTTGCATTTACAAACAAAGGCTTGTTTTGTCCTGACAGATTCTGGCGGCGTGCAGGTCGAAACCAGTTACCTCGGAATTCCGTGCTTAACACTTCGTCCCAACACAGAATGGCAAATTACCATCAGAGAAGGCACAAATGAGCTTGTACCAATGAATGAAGAGGCAATTGTTCATGCCGCCAAAAGAGCGTTCAGGCGGGAAGACCGGCAACCTGCCAAGATTAAAAATTGGGATGGCGGGACGGCTGATAGGATTGTGAATATTCTTAGAAAGTTTTTTCAAATGATATGAAAATAGCAATTATAAGTCCGGATTATCCATCGGAGAACTCAAGCTCATTTGCATTTGTACATGTGAGAGCAAAATTTTATCAAGAATTTGGACAGGCAGTTGAAGCCTTTATCTTGAGCGATAAAGAAATACACTATCAATTTGAAGGTATTTCAATTCACAAGATTTTAAATAAATCTTTTTCAGCTCAAATATGTAAATATAATCCGGATATCCTTGCCGTCCATTATCCAACTTTTTGGATGATTCCGGTTATTCAAAAATTAAATTACCCTACCGTAGTTTGGATTTTAGGACACGAAATTTTATGGTCGTGCCGGCTGCTTTCTTCAAGAAGCTATCTGGATTGGCTGAAAAAAAGAATCGTTCTGTTTCCAAGACTGATCGTTCAAATGTATTTAATTCGTAACTTCCTGAAAGAGGCGGACAGTTGTGTGTTTGTCTCAAACTGGCTGCTAAAGGCTGCTGAAAAACATTTAGTAAGTGAATTTACAAATGTATCAGTGATACCAAATCCAGTGGATACAAAGCTTTTTAAATATCAACAGCCAAAGGACATTGATAAAGGTATATCGGTGCGAAGTCTCGAGCGCTCTGTATATGGACTTGATATAGCAATTAAAGCATTCGCAAAATTTGAAATGGCAAGTCTTACTATTTATGGCAGGGGACAGTTTTTAAAAAAATATACAAAGATGATTGGGAAATATAAATCTAATTCAACAATGCGGGCGGAACATATTGCTCATGAAAAGCTGTCTGAACTTTATCATCGATTTGGTTTTTTTGTTGCACCCAGTCGGGAGGAAACTCAGGGACTGGCTATGTGCGAAGCGATGGCATGCGGCCATCCAGTAGTTGCCAGCAGGGTGGGAGGAATTCCGGAGTTTGTTCGCGATGGAGTGGATGGTTATCTCGTACCACCAAATAATCCAAAGGCTTTAAGGGAGGCAGTTGTAAGATTATTGTCAGATAAAAAGAGATTTTTTGAAATGTCCAGGAATGCACGAAGACATATTGAATTGGTTTGTGGCGCTGAAGCTATTACTGAGCGAGAATTGAGCGTGATGGAAAAAGCACAAATGAGAAATCAAGAATGGCAGTTATTATTAACGAAAACATTATGAAACAAGTGACTGATTTAGCAAGGCGATTAATTCGTAAAATTAAAAGTCTCCTACTCACATCAACAGAGCGGCGGCATTCTATGGTTGGGCCTCCGCGCCTTTGGAAGTTGAAGCGTGAATTTCAGATTCAATTTTTGAAGCAAGTTGGACTAAAATCCCACCATTATCTTCTTGATATAGGTTGCGGGACATTGAGAGGAGGAGTGCCGATAATACAATACTTGGATAACGGTCATTATTTTGGTATTGAATCTCGAAAAAATGTACTTGATGAAGGAAAAAAAGAACTTAGTAAAACACGTCTAGAATATAAGGCCCCAACTCTAATCGCTGAGGAAAATATCTCATTAGTGAATCTGCGAAAGAAGTTTGATGTAATCTGGGCATTCTCTGTCTTAATACATTTGACGGATGAGATTTTAGTGAATTGCCTTAGTTTTATTGAAAGACATCTAAAAAAGGACGGGTATTTCTATGCCAATGTCAACATTGGCGATAAATCAAATGGGAACTGGCAAGATTTTCCAGTAGTGTACCGTAGCTTGGAATTCTATAAAGAAGCATGTTCAAGAAATGATCTTCATCTTACTGAATTGGGATTACTGAAAGATTTTGGCCATTTTTCTGGCGTAAACGCCCAGGATAATCAGATGATGCTCAAAATTTCGAAAACCTGAACTTGCATACTATGTTCAGGAAGATTCATTAAATTAAACGAAAAATATGAAAATGAAACTGCGAAAAGAACAACTGCACAACTTATGGACGCCAGGAACGTTAAAGTTCGCTCAAATGCTACTCAATATTTTTCGAAACTATCCACTTATGACTAATGACCAGAAACAGTGTATTAAACCATTTTTTATTATTGGTTCTGGAAGATCCGGAACGACCTTGTTAAGGACAATCTTATGCAGACATCCGTTAATTGTTATACCGCCTGAAACATATGGTTTGGTCAATGCTATAAAAAAATACATAAGATATAATGGATTAGATTGGCAAGACTTAGTCAATGTGAGCATTGGAGAATTCTTGTTTCATCCTACATTCCAATATTGGGAGACGGATTTAAAAGTAATTTTACAGGACTTATACACCACCCCCAAAGATGACCGCTCATTAGCATTAATAATAAATCAAATCTATCAATCCTATATTAAGATACATAAACCGGCAGCAACCATTTGGGGTGATAAGACACCTTTTAATACGTTACGATTAAAGTGGATAAAAAGGGTATTTCCAGAGGCTAAGTACATTCATCTAATTAGAGATGGCCGTGATGTTGTAAGTTCTTATGTCAAATCAAAACTGATACCAACAGTTGCAGAGGCTGGCGAAAGATGGAATAATTCATTAGATGCTGTTGATAAATTTGAGAAAAAACTTGTACCAAACCGCATTTTTACTTTACGTTATGAAGATTTAGTGAATAAACCAGAAGAATTTACTCAGACAATTTGTAATTTTCTTTCTATTGAATATCTACCCAAAATGATCGAGAATACTGAAGTCCACTTAGGAGACGATGTTTTAGACCATCTACGCAATGTTAAAAATCCGATAAATATAAAATCGATCGGTAAATGGAAAAAACATTTAAACGCTGATGACCAGAAATTGACTATTAGTCTGATACAAGATAGGTTAATAAAAAAAGGCTATAGCTTAGATTGAGATATATGCATATGTGGCTTTGCATTCTTTTACACTTGTATTACTCTTATGGAACTCGATCAAATTAGCAGACAAACTATAAATACAGAGCTGAAAAGAGTTAGCAAGAATACTGTAATTTACAGTGTTGGCAATATTGGTGTAAAAAGTGTTTCTTTCCTTCTGATCCCCCTCTATACTTATTATTTATCAACTTACACTGTTGGCATAATTATATTATTAGAGCTATTTGAGGTTTTCTATAATTATGTTGCGCCGCTAGGATTAATCAACGCGATATGGCGCTTCTTCAATCTCGAGCAATCAGCCGGTAATGAAAAGAGATTTATTTCCAGTAATTTTATTTTTATTTTGGCAATTAATGCAATTCTTTTAGTGTGTTTAATTTTTTCAAGTGGTTTCATTTCGAAGGTTTATCTGTCTGATACAAGTTTCACAAGATTGGTTCAAGTTTTCTTTATTGCATTATTCCTGGGATTATCCAGAGTCTATATATTGTCTTTGCTGCGAATTTATGAAAAGGCGGTGCAATTTATCATCCTCGTTTTTATAGATTTTGTTTTGCTTATAGGGCTTACAATCTGGTTCGTTATAGGACTTGAATTGGGAATATGGGGAGTAATTTATGCTAAACTTATAACATCAAGTTTGCTATTTATTCTTACGATTATTTATTTGATTAAGACCTTTGGAGTGCATTACTTTCATAATGATGTTAAACGTTCCCTGCAATTCGGTTTTCCGCTAATATTCTACGGTATAGGATTCTTGGTACTCTCTATGTCTGACAGATTGATTATTAAACACTTAATCTCGACTGAGGCTGGCGGTATTTATGGCATCTCATGCAAATTTGGCATGATATTGAATATGGTCTTAGTAACTCCCTTTGTTCAGGCCTGGCAGCCAATATTGTTTAGACTTGAAAATGATCCATCTCAAAAACTTACATACCAAAAAATAGCGTTGCATTTCATTCAAATCGGTACTGTTGTTTGGGTGACAATTGCTGTCCTTTCAAAATATTTAATTAAATTAGCCACGACTGAAGAGTATTACCTCGGTATCATTATTGTTCCCTGGATAGCTTTTGCATATCTTCTTTATGGCTTACAGCATATATTTAAAGCTGGGGCGATTATTCATAATGAAACATTAAAAATGACTGGCTGTACTGTTGTCGCTGCAATTATGAATATCGTTCTAAACATTCTCATGATACCTAAGTGGGGAATAATGGGTGCCGCTGTCTCGACAGTGCTATCTTATTTATTGATGTTAAATCTAATTCTAAGATTGTCTCAAAAAAAGTTATATATTAACTGGCGCTGGAAAAAAATGCTCTCCGTGGTAGCATTAGGTATCATTTTGGTATGTATAAGCTTTGTCGGTTTAAACAATGTAAAATTAAATTATATAAAAGATGCAATTGTTTTAGTCTTGTTACCCATATTAATGATTTCATTAAAACTGGTTTCTTTTAAAGAAGTGAAACGCTTGCTCACTAATTTATATGGCGGACATCTTTGAATTCTTGCATCCAATTTGAACTCCCCCAAAATAGAAATTTATTACCCGTAAATAGTGGCTGTTGGTATTTTGAAAATTGCGTACTTCTTCAAGGAACTTTTGAACGGTCTTATGAATCGTGATTTTATACCAATCTTCCCTTTACTTTTTGATACAATTTTATTATAATAATTGAAACAAACTCATTACTTAAACCAAATACTGTATAATTTTATGGCAAAGAAGAAAAAATTAAAGCAGGTTCAAAAACAGACTAAACAAACAAACTCAGGTTCTGCATTGGAATTTATTAAGGTATTCATAAATAAACATCCAAATTTCCTGCCCTTAATGATGTTTTGCATATTACTTTTAATATTTTTCAATGAAGTCATGCTTGGTGGCAAAACCTACTTACCTCCTGATAAACTTGCCTCAAAAAGTGTTGGACCTTTTATCCAAGATGCTTTAAGTCGCGGCGTCTACCCCCTCTGGAATCCTTACATTTTCAGCGGCATGCCGTCCTTTGCGAGCTTGGGTGGTGCGCCTTTTGTCGATATATTAGGGAATATCATTAGAGCTATAATCTGGCCGTTTAAACAGATTTTCCCTTTGTCCGAATTCATGGGTTATTTTCTAAACTATTTCCTTCTCGGGATATTTACCTATGTGTTACTGATTAAAAGAACAGGTATGCGCATGGTTGCACTATTTGCTGTTTTAGCATTGGTGTTTCAACCACATGTTATTTCATTTGCAGCTTTTGGGCACGGCACGAAACTTACAACCGCCGTAATGATTCCAATCCTTTTCCTTTTGCTGGATGAACTTTTAGACAGGCGTCAATTGCTCTATTTTGCTTTACTGGCGCTGGCAGTTGGTTTGCAGTTACTCAGAGCTCATACTCAAATCGCATATTATACCTTTATGATGATGGGATTCTATGTAATTTATTGGAGCATAGACTCCAAAATAAATAAAGTCTCGAATTTAAAAATTTTTAAGTCAACTTCAGCCGTTGTAGCGGCCCTGGTCATTGGGGTGGCTATGTCATCCTGGCTTTATCTTTCTGTACTCGAATATGCACACTATTCTATCCGTGGCGGCGCTGCGGGATTGGATTATAGTTATGCTACCAATTGGTCATTTTCACCTGCGGAAATTATCACTTTTTTCATCCCTTCGTTTATGGGATTTGGCGGAGAAACTTACTGGGGACCGATGCCATTTACATCGTATCCACTGTACATGGGCGTTGTACCATTGCTTTTTGCCGGCATAGCTCTGTTGATTCAGCGGGACAAATATGTTATTTTCTTTAGTATTGTAGCTTTATTGGCGCTGGTTATATCTTTTGGCAAACATTTCCCCGTTCTATACAGTCCGCTATTTGAATTTCTACCGTATTTCAACAAATTCCGCGTACCAACAATGATCCACATTATATTAGAATTTGCGGTTGTAGTAATGGCTGGGATTGGTTTACAGGCGCTATTAAAAATAACAGATAAATCCGGTTTTCAAAAAATCCGTAATTACATATGTATATTTGGAGGAATATGTGGTTTCCTTCTTTTATTTTTAATTTTTGGTAAGAGTCTATATCTGGATTGGGTAGCTGGATCCGGCAAAGGACTGGCTGCGACAACCCAGGAGTTTGTTTACAAAAATGCGTCATTCGATGGTCTGAAACTGGTCCTGATAATTGCTGCCACAGGCTTCTTTATTATCTATTATTTACAAGGAAAAATTAAAAAGAACACTCTGGCGGGAGCCGTAATAATTTTATTGGTGGTTGACTTATGGCTGGTGGATTTTAAAATAGTAAATCCTCAACCTAAAGCTAATCAGGACAGATACTTTGCCGAAACTGGTGCTGTGCAATTTCTAAAAAATCATAATAACGTTGAACCGTTTCGCATATACCCTGTCTATGATGATAAACCGGATAACTGGTATATGTACCACAAAATTCAAAATATTCGTGGATACAGCGCCGCGAAAATAAAAATTTATCAGACTTTTCTTGAAAGTACGACATTAGATGCGCGAAACAGATACGGCATACCGGCATTTCTGGCAAAGTATTTAAACGTTGTCCAAAAGGATGGACAGCCATCTTTGCAGGCTGTGCCAATTGATCAAATCGCAACCGAAACTTTGCGTTCCGATAATGCGATTATGGATATGCTAAATGTTAAGTATTTAGTATCTTATTATCCTGTACCGGATCCGCGGTATAAACCAGTTATGAATGGTCAACCCTCTGTTTTTGAAAATACAGGTGTTTTACCACGCGCATATTTTGTGGATGAAATAAATGTAATTAATAACAAGGATCAATTCTTTAATTACTTAAACAGCGGCCAATTTAATCCGGCAAAGGAAGCTATTTTAGAAGAAGAACCAGCATACAATATCGTTCCTGAGCAAAATAATCGAGTTGAGATTACCGCATATGATATTCATGAAATTAGCCTAAAAGCGGAGGTGCTCCAACCGGCTCTGTTAGTATTAAGTGAAATATACTACCCGGCTGGCTGGAAAGCTTTTGTGGATGGCCAGGAAACGAAAATTTATAAAACGAACTATATTTTGCGATCAATATTACTGGAACCAGGCACACACGATATTAATTTTGTTTTCAAATCTAACAGTTTTAAATTAGGACTGTGGATTACTTTTAGTATTTTGTTTATTCTGTTAGCTATCCTGGTTTACTGTTGGCGATTTAAAAGGAATGCCAATTAGTCATGAAAGTCAACTTCTACCAGCTCAAGGGCCGATTTAAAGGCCTGCTATTTATTTTAGGAATAGTCATCATTATCCTGCTTTTATTATATAGTCAACGGATTGTTAACGATCTTCGCGCCGAATCCAGGGGGATTCTGGAATTTTATGCTCAACTTTATGCCGCGGCAGCGACTACTGAAACCAACTCAAATTTGGATTTCATTTTTAACCAGATAATATTGCGCACAGATTTCCCTATAATCTTAACAGACGCCGAAGGGAATCCAACTGCCTGGAAAGGCATTGAAATTGATCCAAATGACCAATCTGAACAAACGATTAAAGATGTGAGAAGTGTGAAGGAGATTATGAAAAAAGAGGCCGAGCCTATACCTTTAAACTTCAAGGATATTTTATTAGGATATCTTTACTATGGCGATTCAAAGTTAATCAAGCAGTTGCAGATGCTGCCATATATTGAAATTGCCGTCGTTGGTATTTTTATCTTGATAGGATTCTTCGGATTTCGCAGCATTCAACGCAGCGAAGAGCAGTTCATCTGGGTTGGTATGTCAAAAGAAACCGCTCATCAAATAGGCACACCGCTATCTTCTATAATGGGCTGGTTAGAACTTCTCAAATCCAGGCTGCCGAGCGAAGAGGCTAAAAAAACTTTGCTTGAAATGGAAAAAGATGTGGAGCGTTTAAACAAAGTCACCGCCCGATTTTCCCAGATTGGTTCTAAAGCCGATTTGAAAAAAATGAAAGTACATTTAGTGGTTTCTGAAGTGATTAAGTATTTTCAGCGGCGACTACCCCAATGGGGTAAGAAAGTCAAAATTATCGAAAATTACACCATAAAACCAGAAGTTCCTTTAAACAAAGATCTCTTCGAATGGGTTATTGAAAATCTCGTCAAGAATTCACTGGATGCCATTGAAAAAGACACCGGACAAATAACCATCAATTTGGGCAGGATTAATAACGGCAGGAATCATATCTACCTTGATATAGAAGATAATGGTCGCGGTATCGAGAATTCAAAAAAGGGTGATATTTTCAAGCCTGGTTATAGTACTAAGAAACGCGGCTGGGGACTTGGTTTAAGTCTGGCCAGACGCATAGTTGAGGACTATCACGGTGGCAAGCTCTTTATTAAAGAAACTAAAACGGGGCAGGGAACCACTATGAGAATCACGTTTAAATAATAATCAGAAAATACTATTAATTTCTAATAGGCTATAAATTTAAACGAAAGAAAACTTTATGTTTGATTTTCCATTTGAAACTGGCCTTGTAATCTACTTCTCATTTGCCTCACTGTTGTTGGGTATATTCACATTTTTCCTGTTAATTTTTAAAAAAATTATCAGAGCCATTCAAAGGATGCGGCGCAAGTCTTTTGTATATGGCAGGCTATCTCAAAATGTTTTTCAATTTACCTTAACCATTCTCTGGATAACTGTTTCAGGTTTACTTTTATTCCTGGCAGCTTTTATTCAATCTTATCAGGCTTTCACCAAAAATGAATTAGTGGCTGAAGTTCGCTGCCGCTCCCTGGAAGACAGCACAAATTCACTACTGTTAGAATTAACCACGATTGATGATGGCCAAATTAAAGCAAGACAGGAATTCCGATTAAATGGCGATCAATGGGCTCTTGAGGGAGACATTCTAAAATGGGACGATTGGCTGAATTTTGTTGGTGTTCATACCATGTTTAAATTAACTCGTGTTCGAGGCAGGTTTGTGAACTATCAGGATGAAATTAGTGAAAGACCAAGTGTTTACAGCCTGGTCGAATATGAAGATGATCCGCGCTGGCGCTGGCTTTACAAGTATGGCTACAAAATCCGTTTTGTGAAAGCTGTTTATGGCAATACCATCTATACCTATCCTTCTGAGAAAGATACTTATGAGATTTATGTGACGACGTCTGGTTTTTTTGCTAAAGTTAGGGAAGATTAGAGATAGAAAATAGTTATTCTAACAAGATACTTGCTCGATAAAGACTCCAAAATGAGAAAAATCTTAAAATACATACTAATAACCCGTTGTGCTAGTTAACCCAAAAAGAGATTGCACATGACAAAGCAATTGCTTACCTTATTTAAAACCAATAAAAATAAGGATAAAGCCATGCA
>VAPA010386301.1_pt1 | contig 10512 bp, 7 predicted proteins | sample 3395041 | NCBI WGS metagenome assembly VAPA01 (sample SAMN08290432, study PRJNA428436) | hydrothermal vent metagenome | isolation source: Deep-sea hydrothermal vent chimney | place: Indian Ocean: Southwest Indian Ridge | depth 1973 m m
AGGTTCTCGCAGTTTATACACAGCCAGATCGCCCCGCAGGCCGTGGTCAAAAAATTCAGGCGAGTCCGGTCAAGACTTGCGCGCTGGCGCACAATATCCCCGTTTATCAGCCAGGTTCGTTCAAAATTTGCTCCGCCTGTGAGCAGTTGGCAAGTTTTCGAGCTGATCTGATGGTGGTTGCCGCCTATGGTTTGATATTGCCACTGCAGGTGCTCGAATTACCCCGGCTGGGGTGTATCAATATCCATGCATCGCTCTTGCCTCGGTGGCGTGGCGCTGCACCGATTCAACGCGCTATCCAGGCGGGCGATGAAAAAACAGGCATCACCATCATGCAGATGGACGAGGGTCTGGACACCGGGGACATGCTGATCTCATCATCCCTGTCGATCAGGGCAGACTGGAGTGCTGCCGAGCTACACGACCACCTGAAACTGCTTGGTGCGCAGCTATTGATGAAGGCTGTCGATAAGCTCGATTCAGGCCTGCTTGAAGCAACCCGGCAAGACAATGAAAGATCGACCTATGCTTCGAGGCTAAGCAAACAGGAAGCAGAGATAGACTGGAATCGTAATGCCGATACGCTTCAACGGGAAATCAGAGCCTTTGTTCCCTGGCCAGTTAGTTTTACGTCCCTGGATAATAAAAACCTGCGAATTTGGCAGGCCCAGGTAGATACTAATCGCTCTGCGAATTTACCGGGTCATATCATCGACCATAACGCTGAGGGGATATTCGTCAGTTGTCGGGATTCAGTCCTACAAATTACCCAGTTGCAAATGGCTGGTAAAACTCGCTGTAGCGCCGCGCAGTTACTAAACTCTCGAAATTTAACCGGAATGCGTTTTGCCTGGCGGTACGATTCATTGTCTTCAGCCAGGTAAAGAGTTCATGAATTATGCAATCTAGTTCTACCAACCCGCGTTGGCTCGCGCTTCAAGCACTGTTGTTAGTGGTTCATAAGGGCCGTTCACTGGACGATGCCCTGGCCCTGCCCGACAAAACACTTTGCGATACCCGGGATTTATCCCTCTGCCAGGAACTGGCGAATGGGGTGTGCCGTTGGTATTGGGTACTACTCGCGCTACTCAAACCCTATTTGCGGAAACCGCTAAAAGCCAAAGACATCGATCTGGAAATTATTTTATTGATCGGCCTGTACCAGATTTCGATGATGCGTATCGAAAATCATGCCGCGGTAAACGAAACCGTAAAGCTGGTTCTGTCACGAAATAAACCCTGGGCCAAAGGGCTGGTTAATGGGGTTTTACGTCAAGTGATCCGCGACGGCGTGGAAATAGGGCCGGAACACCATGAGGCGTCCTACCCGAAGTGGATGCGCGATACGATAATGACGGACTGGCCGCAAGATCACCAGGATATATTTCGGGCGGGAAATAGTCGTGCGCCGATGACGTTGCGGGTTGACCTGCGGCAGCGATCCCAGAGTGAACAATTAACCATCTTGTTGAAAGAAGGGATGGTTGCAAGCGGACATCCGCTAATCGATTCGGCTATCGAGCTGGAAAAACCCAGCCCGGTGAGCGAGATCAAGGGTTTCGATGATGGTCAACTGAGCGTACAGGATGCCGCCGCGCAGATCGCCGCAAATTTGCTCGACTGTCAACCTGGTATGCGAGTACTAGATGCCTGTTCTGCTCCGGGAGGGAAAGCTGCGCACTTACTGCAGGCCAACGATGATATTGATCTGGTCGCCATCGAGTTGAACCAGGCGCGTCTGAAACTCGTCAGGCAAAATCTTGCACGAATCAAGCGAAAGGCGACGCTGCTTTGCGGTGATGCAGCGAGCCCGCAGGACTGGCATGAAGGCGCTCTATTTGACCGTATTCTCGCCGATGTACCCTGTTCTGCCAGTGGTGTGATCAGGCGACACCCCGATATCAAGTTGTTACGGCGTGCCGATGATATCCCTCAAGTGGTTAATCAACAAAGGAATATACTCAATGGCCTGTGGTCTGTACTCAAGCCGGGTGGCTTACTGCTCTACAGTACCTGTTCAATATTTAAGCAGGAAAACGAACACCAGATAAGATGGTTTGTCGAAAATACTGATAATTGCTCGGTGCCCTCATTGAATTCAGTACAATGGGGTATACCAGTATCTCTCGGGCGCCAAATATTGCCGGGACAGCATAATATGGATGGATTTTACTATGCCTGTTTGGAAAAAGGCTGAAACTAGCAGAAAGCGAAGCTAATGACTTTGTATCGAGTAGCAGTTGCGATAAATTCCCGGTCGCTGATACTGATCGCGAGCCTGTTACTGGCTTCGATGATGACGCTTTCGGTAAGCGCCGGGGAACACCCCGAGTTTATTGTAGAGGAGGCGGGTTTTACCTTCGACGATACTATGCTGATACTTGCCTCCGAAGTTAAAATCGAGTTGCCTGGTTATATTAAAATCGCCATTAACCAGGGTTTTGCGGTACCGTTGATGTTCGAAGTTCAAATTCTTGCCTTCAGAAAATACTGGCTCGACCAGAAAATCGTCACGTTAAAACAACAATACCAACTTCACTACCTGCCAATGCTGAGTTCCTATGCCATTTTTGATCTGAATACCGGTCAGCGTCGATATTACGACAGTCTTACACAGGCGGTCCAAAACCTGGAGGTGGTTTACAATTATCCAATGCTGGATATCAACAATTTGGACTACAACCGCACCTTTTACGCGCGTATGCGCTTTGGCATTGATATCGACGAGTTACCGCTGCCATTAAAGTCGAGTTCTTTGTGGGATAACGACTGGGGATTAGAAAGCGACTGGTACGAATGGGACATTGAGCGGCCCGATTCATGAATAGCACTATTCGCAATTCAGCCTCAATACTGGCGCTGGTAACTCTGTTGTTTGTATCGCTGTATTTAATCAGCGACGCGACCTCCAATTCGGCTACCTTCGGCAAGTATTACAGTTGGTTGGTGTTTTTTAATGCGATTGGTCTGGTCTCGCTACTTGGTCTAATTGTTTACAACGTATACAGGTTGATCGTGCAGTACCGGTTGAAAGCGGTTGGTTCGCGCCTGACAACCCGCTTGATCAGTGTGTTTGTATTGTTGACGATCATTCCGGTGACTATTGTTTATTATTTTTCGCTCAGCTTCCTGCACCGCAGTATCGATAGCTGGTTCGATGTCGGTATCGAGACAGCACTTGAGGATTCCCTGCAACTAGGGCGCAGTGCTTTGGATCTGCGCAAGCGCGAAGCGCTTAAGAAGACACAGATGATCGCATCTGAAATTACCGATATAGCCGATGAGCTAATGATCGTGTATCTCGACGAGGCGCGCGAACGCCACAACGCCAATGAGTTGACCCTGGTCAATTACGATCAATCTATCCTGGCTTCGAGTAGTATCGATTCGACCAGATTGCCGACCGCATTGTCGCTTACCGATGTGGGTGAACTCAGCGCCGAAAAACACTACTTGAATCTGGAGGATAATCCTGTTTATGGCCTTGCAATACGTATTGTCGTGCTGGTTCCAAGTTCGGATGTGACCGAAAGAGCGAGAACGCTGCAGGCACTTTTCCCTTTTACTGACCGTCTAAATGAATTGACAATCGGTGTGCAGAGGGCTTTCGAGCAATATAAGGAACTGGCGGTTTTACGCAACCCACTCAAAACCAGCTTTACCCTGGCGCTATCGGTCATCTGGTTGCTCAGCGTGCTATCGGCAGTCTGGCTGGCCTTTGTCGCGGCGCGCAAACTGGTTTCACCAATCAACGATCTGGTAGAAGCCACGAAATTGGTTGCCGCCGGGGATTATGAAAAACAGCTTAGCGTGGAAGGTTCTGACGAGTTAGGAATTCTGCTGCATTCTTTCAATACCATGACGCGCAAAATATCGCAATCGAGAGCAGTGGCGGAGCAAAGTAAGGCGATGGAAGCGGTGCAAAAGAAGTATCTGGAGTCGGTGATGGAGCATATAAATTCGGGTGTGCTAACCATAGATGAAACCGGGTTTATCAAGAGTGGGAATCCAGCGGCTTACTTAATTTTTGGTATGGAGAGCTATTTCTTCAGCGAACTTTACATCACCGATGTGGTGCGAAAATACCCGATGATGCAGCGTTTCTTCGAAGTGGTACAGGACCATATGGAAAATGACCAGGAGTGGCAGGAAGAGGTTGTGATATTCGGCCACAGTGGCAGGAAAATTCTGCGTGTCAGCGGCACAAGCCTGGAGACGCAATCAGAGAATCGAAAAGAACAGGTGATAGTGGTCGACGATTTGACCGAGCTAATCCAGGCGCAAAAAGATTCGGCCTGGAGCGAAATGGCCAGACGTCTGGCACATGAAATTAAAAATCCATTGACTCCGATTCAATTGTCGGCCGAGAGATTGCAGCGTAAATTAAGTGGGGAGGTAACACCGGATAAACAACGCATGCTCGATCGCTATACTCACACTATCGTACAGCAGGTCGAGGCGATGAAATCGATGGTTAATGCCTTTAGTGACTATGCTCGCTCCCCCGAGCAAAATCCGGAATCTCTGAATTTGAATCAGATGATCGAAGCGATAACAATACTGTATGATGAAGATAATGCCGATGTGGCAATAAAACTGGATCTGGATAGCGCTATACCCGTTATCCAGGGGGACGCCGTACGCTTGCGACAATTAGTGCACAACCTGATTAAAAATAGCCTGGAAACTATCGATCAGACTGGATGGATAAAAATACAAACCCGCTGTATACACGAAACGGGTCGACATTTTGCCGAACTATCGGTCGAGGATAGCGGCAGTGGGATTGCGGATGAAATTGCCGACAGCCTGTTTGAACCCTATGTCACGACTAAGATCTCGGGCAGTGGGCTTGGGCTAGCTATCGTAAAGAAAATCGTCGATGAACATGGTGGTATGGTGTGGACCGAAAAAGGTTCTGAGGGCGGCGCACGATTTATAGTGCGCTTGCCCCTGATATCGCAAATGAATGATGAAACCAGTGCCAATGAAACTAACGCAAAAGATGCCAGGGTAATATCATGAGTACCAGAATTCTTGTTGTCGACGATGAGCCGGATATCAGGTTCCTGCTCAAAGATATTCTTGAGGATGAGGGTTACGAGGTAGATATAGCGGAGCATGCCAAAGCGGCGAATGAAAAAAGGCAGTTGAATATGCCTGATCTGGTGTTGCTAGATATCTGGATGCCGGAAATTGATGGCGTTACCCTGTTGAAAGAATGGAAGGCCTCCAATTCTGACGATTGTCCTGTCGTAATGATGTCCGGCCATGGCACCGTGGAAACCGCGGTTGAAGCGACCAAGTTCGGTGCTTACGATTTTGTTGAAAAACCACTTTCCATGGCTAAGCTTCTGAGTACCGTTAAAGCGGCTCTTGCCAGTACTTCGATATCAGAACAGCAGGGATCTCGTGAGAAAAAAGAAGAACCAGTCGGTAATAGCAGTACCGTACGCCGGTTAAAACTTCAATTTCAAAACTTACTTCATTCGAGAGGCCCCGTGTTCCTTACCGGTGTGGCTGGCAGTGGCCGAAGAATCTGGGCTTCTTATTTGAGCGGGTTATCACATCCTGACAATCCTATGAGGGTATTCGACTCCGATCGAGGGCCGTATGACCTTCTGTCTCTGGGCTCCAACCTTTATATTGAAGAAATATTGGACTTGAGCCAGGATCAGCAAGCTGATATTTGTCGTGGACTTCAGGATGACAACTGGCAGTCCGATTATCGTTTAATCCTGTCCAGTCAACTGGACCATTCACACCTGGTTAAACACCCGAAAATTTTACCAGCATTGGCTAGTTACTGGCGTAAGGCTATTCGAATTCCATCGCTGAACGAGCATATTGAAGATATTCCAGAAATACTCGAGTATTATGTCAATTGGTACGGTAATTACGAGCAGTTACCTTATCGGCATTTTGGCGTGGCTGCACAGAATTTACTACGCAATCACAACTGGGACGGAGATATTACCCAGTTAAAGCAATTCATTAAGGCCATATTGACGAATAGTGACCAGGAGCTCATAGAACTAGATGAAATCCAGCAAATACTGCTGCAAACTGACCCGCTTATTCCGAAGGATTCGAAAAATACGATGCAGTTAAGTATCGACCTGGATCTGGATTTGCGTGAAGCGAGAGAGGTTTTTGAACGAGAGTATTTAGCCCGGCACCTGAGCTTAAGCGGGAACAATATTGCTGAACTTGCGCGACGTGTGGGGCAGGAGCGAACCCACCTTTACCGAAAGTTAAAGACGCTGGGCCTTTATAACAAGAAAAAATCCTGACATGAAGATTATCATACTGGGAGCTGGCCAGGTCGGTTCAACGGTTGCGAGTGAACTCGCCCGGGAAGAAACTAACGAAATTACCGTTATCGATATCGACCAGGCCATCCTGACTGAATTACAGAACCATCTTGATCTGCGGACTATTTCTGGCAATGGATCCTACCCGGAGATACTCGAAATGGCGGGTGCCGACGATGCCGATATGCTGATCGCGTTAACCAATAGCGATGAAATCAACATGGTTGCCTGCCAGGTAGCATCGTCTATATTCCATACACCGACCAAGATTGCCCGTATTCGCTCACCGGAATACTTGCGAAATCCCGAATTGTTTGCAGACGAATCAATCCCGGTAGACGTGATGATTAGTCCGGAATCGCTGGTGACAGAGTATATTCACCATCTAATCGAACATCCCAGTGCGCTACAAGTGCTGGATTTCGCCGAGGGAAGGGTGCAGCTGGTTGCGGTTAAGGCTTACGATAATGGTCCCCTCGTCGGGCATGCGCTCAAGACCATGAAGCAACATGTGCCTGGTGTCGATATGCGCGTTGCAGCAATATTTAGAAAAGGTGAATCGGTACGGCCTTCGGCCGAATGTATTGTAGAAGCAGATGATGAAGTGTTTTTTATCGCTGCACGCAAACACATACCGACAGTAATCTCAGAAATGAGAAAGCTTGATAAACCGATCAAACGAGTGATGCTGGCCGGTGGCGGCAACATCGGCGGACAACTGGCCAGGTTGCTTGAAAATGATTACCAGGTGAAGGTAATCGAATCGCTTCCCGCCAGAGCAAGACAGTTGTCCGGTATTCTCGATTCTTCCATCGTGCTGCTTGGGGACGCGGCCAACCCAGACCTGTTAATCGAAGAAAATATCGAGTCGATGGATGTATTTTGTGCCCTGACCAATGATGACGAAGCGAATATACTGTCTTCCATGCTGGCCAAACGCATGGGAGCCAGGAAGGTAATGTCGTTAATCAATCGTCCGGCCTACGTTGAGTTAGTTGAAAGCGGCCTGATTGATATTGCGATCTCACCGCACCAGGTTACGATCGGAACGCTGCTAGCCCATATTCGCCGGGGTGATGTGGTCGCGGTACACGCCTTACGTCGTGGTTCTGCCGAAGCCATAGAAGCGATAGCGCACGGTGACAGCGGTTCTTCGAAAGTGGTTGGTCGTACCATCGAAGAGATCAAGTTACCGATAGGTACCACTATTGGGGCTATTGTACGTGGCGAACGGGTGATTATTGCGCATCATGACACAGTGATTGAGTCTGAAGATCATGTCATCCTGTTTTTAACCGATAAGAAAAAAATCACCGAGGTAGAACGATTGTTCCAGGTTGGATTCACCTATTTTTGACGTGCTATGCAGTTTTCGGTAATACAGCGCGTACTCGGGCTACTGCTAATTGTTTTTAGCAGTAGTTTTTTGCCCCCGTATTTTATTGGTCTTCACTACCAGGACGGTGCGGTCGAACCCTTTATCGAGGCATTCCTCATTACGCAGGTCAGCGGCCTGTTACTTTTTTTACCAGTGCGGAACAATAAAAAGGAGTTACGCCTTCGCGACGGATTTATGGTGGTGGTGCTGTTCTGGACAGTACTGGGTATAGTCGGCGCTTTGCCACTTTATTTATCCGGTATTTACGATATTTCGATTACCGATGCGGTTTTTGAATCGATATCGGGGCTCACCACAACCGGGGCGACGGTGATAGTCGGTATCGATGCGATGCCGCACTCACTATTGTTCTACCGACAGGAATTACAGTGGCTTGGTGGTATGGGGATCATTGTTTTAGCCGTGGCGGTGTTGCCGATGCTCGGAATTGGCGGGATGCAATTGTTTCGGGCAGAAACGCCCGGACCGGTTAAAGACAACAAGCTCACACCCCGTATTACCGAAACTGCGAAATCGCTTTGGTATATCTACATGGGGTTGACGGTCAGTTCTGCGCTGGCCTACTGGGTGGCAGGTATGTCGGTTTTCGATGCGGTGTCGCATGCTTTCTCTACGGTCGCGATTGGTGGTTTTTCCACTCACGACGCCAGCATCGGTTACTTCGATAGTACAGCAATCGAACTGGTCGCTATTGTATTCATGCTTCTTTCAGGCGCCAATTTCGCTATCCACTTTGTTGCACTTCGAAATAGGTCTCTGAAACCTTATGTGCGTGATGCGGAGTTCAGAACCTATATCTGGGTGTTACTGGTGGTGAGTATTGTCACCATCGGGTATTTGCAATTGACCAAGACATTCGAATCGACCGCTGAGTCAATTGTTGAGGGCTTATTTCAGGTAGTGTCGATTGGTACCACGACCGGCTTTACTACTGCCGAATATTATACCTGGCCCGGATTTTTACCCGTATTACTGTTGTACGTGAGTTTTATCGGTGGTTGCTCGGGTTCTACCGGTGGTGGTATTAAGGTAATTCGTATTTTGCTGTTGGTGAAGCAGGGCGCGCGTGAGCTAAAAAGATTGATTCATCCTAGCGCTCAAATTATCGTGAAGATTGGCAAGAAACCCTTACCGGAAAATGTAATCCAGGCGGTATGGGGCTTTTTTGCCGCCTATTTAGCCATTTCGGCATTGATGATTTTGTTGCTAATGGCTTCAGGACTGAATCAGGCGACAGCTTTTTCGGCGGTCGCAGCCTCTTTCAACAATCTGGGGCCGGGACTTGCCGATGTCGGTCAGAATTATGCCTCGATCAACGATTTTGCCAAGTGGGTGCTGAGCTTCGCGATGTTGCTAGGCAGGCTGGAGATATTTACCCTGCTGGTTTTGTTTACCCCGGGGTTCTGGAGAAAGTAATCGGTTATGTACAGGGAAGTACGGTATGCCGATTTTAGCAGCCTTTGGGCAGCTGAAATCGGCACGGAAAAAGTGCATTTATAGCGGTGTTAAAAAAAACCCTGGTCAATCCGTGACCAGGGTTACTGCGTTATCCTGAAGAAGAGAGTACAACTGATCCTTGTCGTGCCTCCTTGCACCATCGTCCCTGAATGTGCGTCCTTGCACGTTTGGTGCTGTCCCTGCTTGGCGACTCATCCCTGAGACGTGTTAGTATAGTGTCACGACCTTTAAGGTTATGATATCGCTTTAAAGCTGAATTAATGTCAGCCATGTAAGTGAAAATATGTAGGGGATTTCCTACTTTCTGTCGATAGCCTGGGACTAATAATGGATCAATAATGATATTTCCAGCCATACAACCGGAAAAGACCTGGCAGTTTTCAGTTTCCGATCTACATACCCTTTACCTGGAGGAAAGTGGGAATCCCGACGGCGTACCGGTAGTGTTTCTGCATGGCGGGCCAGGGGGTAGCTGTGAACCAGGGCATCGGCGATTTTTTGACCCAGAGAAGTATCGTATCATCCTGTTCGACCAACGTGGCTGCGGTAAATCAAAGCCACACGCAAGCCTGGAAGAAAATACCACCTGGGATCTGGTAGCGGACCTGGAAAGAATTCGAGAGTTTTTGACGATCGAAAAATGGGTTGTATTTGGCGGTTCATGGGGCTCGACCCTGGCCCTCGCCTATGCGCAAAAACACCCTGAAAGCGTAATGGGTTTGATCTTGCGAGGAATATTTCTCACTCGTGATGAAGATATACGCTGGTTTTACCAGGGGGGCGCAGCACGGATTTTCCCGGAAGCCTGGGAACATTTTCTCGAACCCATTCCCGAAGCCGAACAAGGCGATATAATAAACGCCTACTACAAGCGACTGACCAGCGAAAATGAAATTGTTCGAATGGGAGCCGCCAAAGCCTGGTCGATCTGGGAGGGGACGACCGCCACGCTACTTCCAGATAAAAAGGTCGTTGATTATTTTAGCGATCCGCACATAGCGCTCAGCATTGCACGTATCGAATGCCATTATTTCGTCAACCATAGTTTTTTTAGCCCTAACCAGCTACTGGAGAATGCTTTTAAGCTAAAAGATATTCCCGGATTAATCGTGCATGGACGCTACGATATAATTTGTCCGATTGACCAGGCGTTGTCTCTCAATCAGCAGTGGGGCACTTCTCGACTAAAAATTATTAACAATGCCGGGCATGCGATCTCCGAACCAGGTATCAGCGATGCCCTGGTAGATTGTTGCAAGCAAATGCTAGAAATTTTGACGTGATTACCCTGTTACAACGCGTCACCGAAGCGAGCGTTGTAATTGAAGAACATTGCTCCGC
>VAPA010135721.1_pt1 | contig 10510 bp, 10 predicted proteins | sample 3395041 | NCBI WGS metagenome assembly VAPA01 (sample SAMN08290432, study PRJNA428436) | hydrothermal vent metagenome | isolation source: Deep-sea hydrothermal vent chimney | place: Indian Ocean: Southwest Indian Ridge | depth 1973 m m
GAAACCTGAGGTCATTAAAAGCTATTTTCCCCTCGGCCCGACCCAGCACCTGCATGCCCAATCGGTTACCAAAGTAGCTCGCCAGGCAAATCCCCGAGCCGATAATCAGCACATCGGTTTTAACCGGTGGCGCCACCTGATCTGATTCCGGCCTGGGGGTCTCATCCCACCAGAACGGGTGGGGCTTAAAATCGTCGCTAAAAATCGTGTTACTCATTAAAAACCCGGCATCCAGAGAAGTGCTGCGAGTGTACTGACGAAATCAATCGAAAGGAACACGTGCCTCACCCCACTATTTCCCCCGGTAGAATATTTGGCCAAAAAAAAGGGCTAGACTTTTCAGTCTCGCCCTAGATAATCCCTTTACCTCTCAGGGTAAGAGACAACTGGCTCGCGTAATAAACAAGCGAGCCTGTCGTGATCGATACAACTAAACTGCGACGATATTCTCGGCTTGAGGACCTTTTTGGCCCTGGGTAACTTCGAATTCGACCTTTTGGCCTTCGGCAAGAGTTTTAAAACCCGAACCAGAAATATTACTAAAGTGGGCGAAGACATCGGGACCCGATTCTTGTTCGATAAAACCAAAGCCTTTGGCTTCGTTGAACCATTTAACGGTACCAGTAGTGGTAGTAGACATATAAATTTCCTGCTAAATTAAAAAAATTGACCTGTTGACCAGATCTTCAGGCAAGAAGGAGTGTTATCAATTATGGAAATCAAGACGAGGTACTAAAGAGGGGACTTCGAAACGGTGTGCATAAATATAAGGGCTCTTTCAAGCTGAGCGAATTATACATAGCCAAAACAGCTAGTCAAAGGTATTTTTCGGCTAATAGCGAGCTAAAGCCGACCCATGAGCGAAGCGATTGCTTCGGTTCTCCGGTGCGATTAACGCTTTGAGTCGATGAATTTTGATCTCCATTCCGCTTCGTCCGCAATAAATCAGAGGTGCCCTGGATATAATTTATGCCCCTACTCATATTTTCCGGTAAAATTCTCGGCACAATAGCACTCAAAACAACCCCTGTGACGAGTGCTCCGCCTAACCGGCTCAACATTTGAAATGAGGAGTGTTACCGTGCAGGAAGATAATACATTTGTCCGTCCGCATATTCGTCAAATCACCGGGGGAAATAAAACAGGATGATGGTCGACATCTCAGTAGCGAACAGGCGGCGTATACCTTGAGCCGCCTTAGCCTGTTGCAGGATTTACTCTCTTCCTTCTCCGAGCGAAGCCTGGGAATTTTTGGTCCCGGGGACGATGCGATAGCCGATGCCGACACACTCATCGACTGGTGTGATACGCTACTTACCAGCAAGGGTGAAGCCTCCGGGGTGGTCAGGGCGCAACGCATACTGGATGGATTTCGTGCTCTCGAAGATGAACCTCGGCTGGAATTTTATCGTGCACTGGCGAACCGATATCAACCGGACCCAACAACGGTGAAAGCAGTAAGCGCTGCTTATGCGAAAGAGCAAAGTCCCGAGACATTAAAGCGCCTAATCAAGGCAGTCGTACCAAAACGTCAGCAATTGTTCCGGCGTTTAAACCTCGCCCCCAACGGCACTGCCACGCTGGTGACGCTACGCGAAGGGCTGTTCCCACACCTTGAAGCAGAACCAGAATTAAAGGTCGTCGACTTTGATCTCAAGCACATGTTCGGCTCCTGGTTTAACCGCGGCTTTCTGGTGCTCGGGAAAATCGACTGGAATACTTCGGCACGATTGCTGGAAAAGATTATTCGCTACGAAGCGGTTCATGAAATCAACGGCTGGGATGATTTGCGGCGACGCGTAAATCCTTCCGACCGGCGTTGCTTCGCCTTTTTCCATCCATCACTCGAAAACGACCCTTTGATTTTCGTCGAAGTCGCACTCACCCGCGATACCCCCGCCACCATTTCAGAATTGCTCGACGAAAATAGAGAACCCGATGCAGCCGAGCAAGCCAGTACCGGGGTGTTTTACTCGATCTCAAATTGCCAACCAGGCTTGCGTGGGGTGTCGTTCGGTCACTTCCTGATCAAGCAGGTCGCATATGAATTAATGCAGGAATTACCTCGGCTAAAACGATTTGTCACATTATCGCCGGTGCCTGGATTGTTAGACTGGTTACGCTCGCATAATGACGAAGCGCTCGCCGAGAATACCCGCTCTGCCCTCGCATTGATCGACCACCCTGGCTGGCAGCATGACCCCGAGATCAATAAATCCGCCCAAAAATTGTTACTTCCTCTCGCCGCGCACTATCTTATCAACGAAAAACATAAGGGCATGCCCCTCGACCCGGTCGCGCGTTTTCATATCGGCAATGGATCGTCGCTCGATCGCATCAACTGGGGCGCCGACCTCTCCGAACGGGCGCTCGATCAGTCGGCGGGCATCATGGTGAACTACCAGTACGATCTCGATCATATCGAACGCAATCACGAGGCCTGCGTCGAAAAAGGGCTGGTGACCGCTTCGCGCAGTGTGCGCAACCTGCTCAAAGACGCCTGAGTATTGTTTCCAGAGTAAATTGACGTGACTAACCTGCTGTTCCACACATTATTTAACGGGCAACCGGAGCGTACTCCGTGCCTGTATCTGGTCGATGGTAGCGATATCAGCTATGGCGAATTACAGGTCGAAACCGGGCGCGTGTCTAATACTTTAATTGCACTGGGCGTGCAACCCGGCGACCGGGTTGCTGCCCAGATCGACAAGAGTGTCGCTGCGGTCGCACTGTATCTGGGTACCATACGAGCCGGTGCGGTATTTCTTCCTCTCAATACGGCTTACACCGCACCCGAAGTTGAGTATTTCCTGAACGATGCGGGCCCCAGGCTGTTTATCTGTCGAGCCCAGGCGAAAGATAACTTGCTACCCGTGGCGCAAACCACGAATACACACATGGAAACACTGACCGCGGACGGCATTGGGGGAACCTGGGCGGAATGTATGCGGCAGAGCAAGTCAGCATTTTCTACCATCCCCCGTCAGGCTAACGATCTGGCGGCAATTCTCTATACTTCCGGAACCACCGGGCACGCCAAGGGCGCGATGATCACGCATGGAAATCTGGTATCGAATGCCAAAACCCTCGCCAGTCTGTGGGAATTCAGCCAGGACGATGTTCTGCTTCACGCGCTGCCGATATTTCACACCCACGGGTTGTTTGTCGCGATCAATACCGTGATGGTTGCCGGTGCATCGATGCGTTTTCTTAGCAGCTTTAACGCGAATCAGACCCTGGAAATATTGCCCCGGTGTTCGGTAATGATGGGTGTACCTACCTATTACACACGTCTGCTGGCACTCGATGCATTCGACGCCAGACTGGTGGCGCAGGTGCGCCTGTTTATTTCCGGCTCTGCACCGATGACGCTGGAAACCCACCAGGCTTTTAGCGAGCGGACCGACAGGGTGATTCTAGAACGTTACGGTATGACCGAAACCAATATGATTACCTCCAACCCCTGCAGCGGTGAGCGCCTTCCCGGGAGCGTTGGTTTTCCTCTGGACGAGGTTGAAATTCGAATCACTGACCCTGAGGCTGACAGGCCGCTCGAACTGGCGGCTGAAAGCACTGGCATGATCGAAGTCCGTGGACCCAATGTGTTCAGGGGGTACTGGCAGATGCCCGAAAAAACCGCCGAAGAATTCCGCGACGATGGTTTCTTCATCACCGGCGATCTAGGCATGGTCGACGATCGTGGTTACCTGCACATTGTCGGACGCAGCAAGGATATGGTTATCTCCGGCGGCTACAACGTCTACCCAAAGGAGATCGAAACACTCATTGACCGGCTCGATGGGGTAGTCGAATCTGCAGTTATTGGCCTGCCACATGTGGATTTTGGCGAAGCTGTTACCGCTATTGTGGTAAGGCAGGACAATTTGGAAATGGACGAATCCTGTATCAGCACGGCTTTAACGAACGAACTGGCCAACTACAAAATACCGAAACGGGTGTTTTTCATCGATGAATTACCACGTAACGCGATGGGCAAGGTGCAAAAAAATATGTTGCGTGAAACTTACCAGGATACTTACTCCCGATGAACCGCTGTCAAAATTATTCCAGTACAAATTCCGACTTGCGGAATCCCTGAATATACAAAAGAGCGGTCAGGTCGCCATACTCGATACAGGCATTGGAGTGTTTTCTGAGACCGCCCATATCATGAAAAGCAACACCCAGCCCGGCCGCCTGAATCATTTCAATATCATTAGCCCCATCACCAACTGCAAGTATATCAAATGGGGTTAATTTTTTTTCTTCACATAAAATCCTCAGGGTATCCAGCTTTGCAGAGCGCCCTAGAACTGGATTTTGAATTTCCCCTGTCAACTTACCATCGATAAAATTTAACTCGTTACCCTGATGGTCGTCAAATCCCAGTCGAGCTGCAATACGGCCGGTAAAATAAGTGAAACCTCCAGAAACCAGGATACAATAGGCGCCGTGATGGCGCATAGTTTGAACCATCGCCCGTGCGCCTGTTTTCAGTGAAATGCGTTGTTCGTAGGCATATTCCAGGGTTTTATATTCCATTCCTTTCATCAATCCCAGGCGCTTGTGCAGGGCTTCGGAAAAGCTGATGTCTCCCCGTATAACAGACGCAGTTATCTCACGTACCTGCGAACCTATCCCCATGACATCTGCCAGTTCATCAATGCATTCCTGATCGATCACCGTGGAATCCATATCAGAAATAAGAAGCTTCTTACGCCGTCCTTTAGTGAGAGTGCAAACAGCGTCAATAGAAAATCCGGCCAAAACATCCCTGGCCCTGCTAGTGATAGTCTCGGCATTTAACCGGGAATCAATAAAAAGATCGCAAGCCTCCCTTTCTGCGAGCCAGTCCATTTCACCTGACACTCCCAGACACTGAAAAACACGATCAATATGAACGACTTCAAGGGGTGTCGATTCTGGATTACCGATCAGGGTGAGTACATAGGAAGTCATGAAATCGTCGCTGGCTCAAGTCCATCCTTTGCACTGGTGACAATATTCCTGGATATCTTGTTTGACATGTACGGCTGTTAATCGTAGAGTTAATCGATGAATGATGCCTGGACTATACCACATACAGTTCATTGGTCGATACCAGAAGAAACCAGAAAATCCTGGGATCGACGAATTCCGTACCATGTGCGATTCAGGGATCATTTTGCATCGATGATTGAGGCAGGATCGTTGGCTCCAGGCACCAAACTGCCGCCGGAACGCGCTTTATCCAGTGAATTTTCAATAACCCGGGTTACCGTTAGGCAGGCACTGTCCAGGATGGAGGCCGAAGGCCTGATTTTTCGCGAGGAACGTCGCGGGTGGTTTGTTAGCCCACCCCGCGTCTATTATGATCCGACAGCCGATACCAGTTTTACTGAAAGTGTTTCCAGGCAGGGGCGAGTAGCCGGCACGACAATCCTGTCCAAACAGGAGGTGGCGGCTTCTCAATGGCTCAGCACGCTTCTGGGTTGTGCCGTTGGTGATCCCATATTTATCATTAACCGCCTGCGAACAGTCGACGGTCGAACAGTTCTGGTCGAACAAATTCATGTCAAGGCGAAACGCTGCCCGGATCTTCTGGATTATCCCCTTGATCAATCCATGACCAGCTTGATGGCAGAAAAATTCGGCATTGTCGAGCACCGAACACAAATCAATATGCGCCCAACAGCGCTGCCAGAAATACCCGCCAAGGCGCTGGGTTCCGTAGCCGGAGCACCGGGACTTTATCTTTCGAGAGCCATTCTCGATCAGTTCAACGAGGTCATTGAGCTCGACCAGGAGTTCTGGCGCCACGATGCCATCGATATCGGTGTCTCAGCGGCAGGTAATCCCGAACGAACATAAGCATGAAACCATCGAGTAATCACAATATGCCAGGCCAATCACCTGTAATTGAGGTCAGAGACATCTGTAAAACCTTTGAAATCCCCGGGCGCGCACCCATACAGGCACTCAAACATGTTACTAACCGCGTCGATAAAGGCGAAGTACTGGTCGTCATCGGACCTAGTGGCTCGGGCAAGAGTACTTTTCTTCGCGCACTGAACGGATTACAACCCATCGACAGCGGTTCTATTATCATCGATGGTGTCGAGCTAACCGACCCCAAAACAGACCATAACAAATTACGCCAGGACGTAGGCATGGTGTTTCAGCATTTCAACCTGTTCGAACATAAAACGGCTCTCGAAAACATTACAATGCCACAAATGGTGGTACTCAAACGCTCACAATCAGAAGCCGAAGACATCGGTCGCAAGCTTCTCGAACGGGTCGGCATCAGTGACAGGGGACACAACTACCCAAGCGAGTTGTCCGGTGGACAGCAACAACGCGTAGCCATCGCCCGCGCGCTGGCCATGACGCCCAAGGTGATGCTATTCGATGAAGCGACATCTGCACTCGACCCCGAAACGGTTGGTGGTGTTCTTGATCTGATGAAAGAATTAGCCGCCGACGGGACAACCATGGTGGTAGTAACCCATGAGATGGGTTTTGCACGTGAGGCAGCCGACCGCGTTACCTTCATGGACGACGGTGAAATTATAGAGGAAGGTACGCCTGAGGAAGTCTTCGACAATCCGCGGCATGAAAGAACTCGATTATTCCTTAGTCAGATTATCTAGGTAATAGAATTTGTATTGGTATAGACCAGTAAATTCATCTGGTATATACTGAAAAGGAGAAGTTAAAGCGCCACTAAAAAACGTGTTTTATTGCTATCAATCACGAAGTACCAAGACAACAGTCAACAGGAGATGGGGAACATGAACAAAATTAGTAAACTATTAGGTTTGGCTGCATGTACGCTAGGGCTGAGCATACTCGCCCAGACGGCATCAGCCGACGTATTAAAAGATATCGTCAAACGAGGCGAGCTTCGCGTCGCTGTTCAAACGCAAGGTCCACCCGTAAGCTTTGTCGATAAAAACGGTGATCGTACTGGTTTTGCCATCGAAGTCGTCAAGATGATGGCTAAAGACATGGGTGTCAAACTCAAGTTGTTAGATTACGACTGGAAGGGATTGATCCCGGCGGTCAATTCATCCAAGGCCGATTTCCTGGCTGCCGATATGACCCCTAATGCCAAGCGTACACTGGTATTGAGCTTTACCGAGCCATATTTGTACAGTGATGTGGTTCTTTATTCGAAAAAGAAACAACCATTCAAAAAATGGCAGGATGCCTGCCAGCCAGGTGTGTCCATTGGCGTCGTACAGGGGAGCAGTAACGTGGGTCTATTGAAATCGAAATGCCCTGACTCAAAAATCAAGGAGTTTGCAGGTGGTGGCGCAGCGGTGGCACAGGCCGTAGCTGCTGATCGCGTAGATGCTGGTATCAACGATTACGCGTCGGCCGCCGGGTATATGCTTGACTACACAGACTTCCACATCCTCGATGGCGCTCCAAAACGCTGGCCCCTGAGTTTTGCCACACGTCCAGATGAAACTCATCTACTGCGCTGGATGGATAATTATTTTATGCTGATCCGCAACGATGGACGCCTGGATGAGTTAGCCGATTACTGGATGCGTGGTCCAGCCTGGAAAAAAGACCACTAGCTCAGGTTGTATCTATTAAAAGTCGAATATTCGTGGGTTCGGGTAATTCACCAGAACCCACGGATTCTTTTGACAGGTGGTACAATAATTACCAATCAAGCCTAGGTTATGGACTGGATTCTCGATTTCTATAACTACCGAGTCGTCGCCCAGTACCTGCCGGAATTTGCAAAAGGGCTCGGTTCGACCGCCTGGATCTCGCTGGTTGCCCTGGGGATTGCACTCACAGTCGGTACCATTGTCGCCATCATGAGAATGTCGCACAATCCGCTTTTGTGGAGACCTGCCGCAGCTTATGTACAGGTAATTCGTTCGACCCCGCTACTCATCCAGATCTATCTGATCTATTTCACCTTACCGGCATTACCACTACTAGACCGCCGCCTGGACGAACTCGAAGGCGGCATCATCGCGCTTGGCCTCAATGCAGGGGCTTTCATGAGTGAAATTATCCGTGCCGGCATCGAGTCCATCTCAAAAGGACAGATCGAGGGTGCCCAGTCCGTCGGTATGACGTATCTGCAACGCATGCGGTATGTCGTTTTACCACAGGCCTTTGCCAGGGTCGCACCGCCTTTACTAGGGCAGACCGCCGTGCTGATAAAAGACAGCTCGCTGGTTAGCTTTATCGGTGTATTCGAGCTGTTCGGGGCTGGCCTGGTCATCCTCAACGAACGCCTGATGCCGAATGAAGGGTTTTTAACCGTTGCCGCCTTATACCTGGTCATCTACACCCTCATGCTACAGGTGTCGGTGTATGCACAACGCCGCCTCGGCGGAACAGCAACGATTTAGGGCGGTAGATATGTACGACGTCATTAAGTCAACCATGCCGTTCCTGCTCGAAGGCCTGTGGATGACTTTTCAAATCTCCTTAATAACCATCTTCTGCGGCAGCCTGCTCGGAATCGTTGTAGGCATGCTCAGAACCCTGAACTCCAAGCTGGTCACCTACCCGCTGGGCATATATATCCATGCATTGCGTGGAACACCGTTCCTGATTCATCTCTATTTCGTCTATTTTATGCTACCCGCGACAGGAATCTCGTGGCTACAATTCGAAGCCTATGCAGCGGCGATTATTGCGCTCAGCCTGTACACTTCGACCTATGTCGCTGAAATCATCCGAAGCGCTATCGAGGCGGTGCCTCGTGGCCAGAGCGAAGCGGCTCGCGCGACCGGGATGACAGCGCTTCAGAGCATGTGGTACGTGGTATTGCCTCAAGCCGTTAAAATGATGATCCCACCGATGGGCGGTATATACGTGATGATCATCAAGGGCACATCCATAATATCGGTCATCGGCATTTCCGAACTGGTCCGCGCCGGCGAACATGCCTCTCAGCGCAATCCCAAAGAGCTGATGGTTATCTACGGTATGACGGCGCTGTTGTATTTCGTATACTGTTACCCTGTTTTACGTCTTGCCCGATGGGCGGAAACCAAATACGGCAGCGTCCGATTGCCATCCTGAGACTCAGGGTTTCTGTCGCGAAATAAACCAGGTAATTACATAACAGTGGTTTGAATGAAAATAGTTTCCTACAACATCCAGTTCGGACTCGGTAAAGATAATCGTTTTGATTTGGAAAGAGTTGCCAGCGAAGTTGACGGTGCCGACGTTATAGCCCTGCAGGAGGTCGAACGTTACTGGCAACGTAGCGGTGATGTTGACCAGCCCGCGCGGCTTGCAGAAATTCTGAATAAATACTACTGGGCTTACGGTCCCTACTTCGACGTTGATGCAAGCATAGGTGGGCCCGATGGCAGGATAAAAAATATTCGCAGGCAGTTCGGCAATATGATTTTGTCAAAAACACCGATCCTGTCTACCCGACTTTTCCCACTGCCAAAATCAGCCTTACGTCAACGCCATAATATGGTCGTCGGGGTTTTTGAAGGTGTCGTAAAACTTCAGAAAGATGGTGCATTAAGAATATATAATGCCCATTTGGGCGCTCGTTCTCAGCATGATCGTGTCGCACAAATCGACTCTATTCGTAAAACTATTCGTAGTGCGCCTGCCGAAGGTGGTGCCTGGACAGGGCCTCATGCACAATCCCTGTGGGAGACTCATGGACATACTTTATGGGAAGAGGATTCCAGCCCGCCTCCGATGCCAGAGTCTTTCGTTTTACTGGGGGATTTTAACCTGGAATACAAAGATCCTGAATACGATCATCTGGTCGGTCCGATGGACGGTGATCTTGGCCGAATTTCTTCCAAAGAAGATTTTATCGATACCTGGGTTGCGACCGGACACAGGGAAAATGAAGGGGGCACCTATCGAGACACCACTTCTTCCGACGAAACCCAGGAAATGCGCATCGATTATGCCTTTGTCGACGAATCGATGCAAAATCGGGTGCTTGGAGCGAGAATTGATGAACTCGCCCAGGGGTCAGATCATCAACCTTACTGGATCGAACTTGATTATGCGCCAAATAACTAATACACCAGCCTGTAGCCCGCTACAGGTTCTATCGAGCCGGCGAAAGATCTGGTAGGTCATCGACATATACCCCGCGGTTGAGATTCGACCGGTCTGGACGAAGAAAAGGCTCAATGATTGGGGGTATCGGAGCGGGATTCAGTCGGATATCCGATGCACCGGCTACTGACGCTATTACGAGTTTCTGCCTGCTATCTCGTGGAAAAGAGATAATTTGGCGATTTTGCTCGCCGATCTCTATAAATATACTTGCTTACCTATCTGTCGTTGTCTTACTGTTATATTTCTAGATTCTTTATATTTCTGCTTTAGGCAAATAAAATGGCTCTCTTAATACAGCTTACAGATAGCGGCGCCGGTATTAAATTACCCATCGAAGAGCAACGGATTGAATTTGGCCGAGATGAAAACTGTGATATTTCGCTGGATGATGATCTGGTTAGCAAACACCACGCCGTACTTGAGGTCGCGCTATCACCAGATGGCAAAC
>VAPA010019451.1_pt1 | contig 10508 bp, 10 predicted proteins | sample 3395041 | NCBI WGS metagenome assembly VAPA01 (sample SAMN08290432, study PRJNA428436) | hydrothermal vent metagenome | isolation source: Deep-sea hydrothermal vent chimney | place: Indian Ocean: Southwest Indian Ridge | depth 1973 m m
CAACTCATTGACATGAGGCTCTCAAGGTACATCCTACCGTCACAACGTGAACAGGCCGCTAAGTATATGGAGGAAGATTTGGAGAGGGTTCAGCATGGTCCTTGGTATCTCAAGGAGAATCAACCTCTGTGGAACGATATGGTCAAGGCGGAAATACTTGATTCCCTTGGTCAGTCGGAGTCTATTGTTACACTGGAAACAACACCATCTCTAGCAAGAGATGTCTATGCCAGTAGCATGACAAGCCAACCAATGCTCGGTGAGGTAGACTTCAAGGATGAGCAGGGGGAGTTTGTGAATCCAGCCTCATGGCGGGTGAAGTTTAATCCCACTTTCTCGCAAGCGTCACGAATGACTGCGGTCGGTTTCTACTGGCGAGTTCATCCCTACAAGGGTTCTTACTACAACAATGAGATGCCTGATACTAACCTCTTCCAGAGTTGGATGCCTCAGACTACTGTGACTTTGCAGCGGACTCTGATGGGCTCTCATGCTACACCGACAGGTTCAATGATAATCGGTGGATTAGAGGACTATAGTCCCATGTGGTCAATCGACACTGATTATCTGCGGCAGAATAATCGTAAGTTCATCGAATATGGCACATGGAGTGCAGGACCACGATCGACATTTGCTAACCCTGTATCTTTCCAAGCTGATTCTTACGGAGGTGGTATCATCACCTTCGGTCTATCGCAGATGATCACGCAGGAACATGCATGGTATAACGTATCAGTCAGTGAGGCATTCATGGACTATCTCGCGAAGGATTACCACATGAACCTCTGGGGTCATACGCCACTGAAGGATGTTGTAACAGCGGTGAATCTTGATTACTCGGTAGAGGATAGATTAGAGCTCTGGAACCAAGAGGGATACCTCGATGAAATCTATGGTTCTGGTTTGAAGGCTGGAACACCTCAGGCAACCGGCTATGGCGGAGGCGGAGCGTACTATACTCCTGGCACATCCTCATCGTACTCAGCTCCGACAATATCAAATCCGTATTACTCTACTTCTTCGTACACATCTGCCTACAGCGCAACCCCATTCAGACCTGCTGGCATGGACGATGCCACTTGGGAACGTCTTGGTAATGGTCAGTTAGACTCGTTTATCGAGAAGACAGGTTTGGATTACGACGGAGCGGATTGGTACAGTGAAGGCCAGTACAGAGCAGACACAGACCCAGGAGAACCAGACTGGAATCTTGTAACTGACACAATCCGTATGGACACAGACACTATGCTGGTTCGACCGTCATTATCTGAAACTTCTGACTGGGACAGTGACGATCCAACGTTCGACTTGTTTGCACCTGGTCTTGAGTGGGCAAAGGCCGATGGCACCATTCTGAGGCATCAATTGCTACGTGGTCAGACAATCTCATTAGACCTGAATTGGACCGGTCTTGAACCAGGTACACCGGTCTATGTGACGGTTCAGGTTCAGTTAGCGGGTGTTCCTTACTGGATCAATAGAACAATGACGAGCGATGACACATCTCTTACCATTGACCTCAGGCAACTGACAAACCGACTTAGGAACGAGACAGCTGTACCTCTCTGGATATCAGACAACCGTACACTCACTACAGTTCCTGTTGTGACAATGTGGGTCTATAGAGACGACCCTACAAATATTACAGACCTTGTATCCACTGTAAGGAATTTACTCTATGCGGATGTATTCTATCTTCGTATGGAGTATGATGATGACTACCTCAGCAGATACTATGCCGAACAACAGAGGCTGGAAGCTGAGGGTCGTGCCATGAAGAAGTGGATGGTAATCATGGGTGCTGCGATGGTTGTCGTAGGTGCTCTCACGATTCCATTTGGTGGTGGAGGGATGATAGTATGGGGTGCTGACATGATGATTAGCACACACACTGGTCAGTCCTTATTTGATTGGATCGCCAAGGGTGTAATGGTGGGTGCCAACTCCCTCACAGGTGGAAGTGCCTTTGATGAGAACTATATAGGTAACTTCAGTATCTGGCAGATGACCTCGAATAAAGGCTGGAATCTCATCCTCTCGGAGGGTTTTGCCAACCTGATATCTTTCGGAATGGGAAGGGCCGCTGGTCGAATCGCTAACTCAGTAGGGAATTCACTGGCCGGTGGAGCAGGTAGACTAGGTCGATTGGGCGATGCTCTTGTCAAGCTTGGTACACGGGACAGTGCAAAGGCTGCTGCAGGTCTTCTATCTAGGGCTTGGGGCAGAGTGGCTGGTGAAGGCGCTGAATCACTCTTAAATCGACTTGGTGCAAGAATCGGAAGTAACACTGCGGCTCGACTTGTTGGAACAGGAATGAAGCAGTACTTTGAGCTCGTTGGGGAGGTCATATTCGAGATGTCTTTCGATAACATGCTCCGTTTCGACAAGGAAGAGAGACCGGGTGGTGGAGGTCAGACCTTCCTCTTAGCCATGACACTCTCAGTCACTGTGAGTGGCCTGTTACAGAGTGTTGGAAGCTTGGATATCGGGATTGACACTGGTACGAAAATGAAGAAGAGCTGGGCATCTATCAATATGAACCAGAGGGCGGTTCGTGTGGCCTCCAAAGCCCTTCTTGTAACCACGCTAGCTCTGGCGATGGCCATGTATGTCATGAGGATGCCAGTTACAGCCGCCAGTGCGGCTTAAGTAGGGGGATGCCTATAGAAGGAGTAGTGATTCAACATGAACTCGAAGGTAGTAGCGGGTGCAGTAGTAGCAGTAATGATAATGGGTGTCTTTGGCGTTCTTTTGTTCATGACTCCGCTCTCGGCTCCAAGCCATAGTATCGTGGGGCAGGTGCAGGATGGTATGGAACGTCTAGGTCTGAGTCTAGGTGAACTTGAAGATACGAACCTCACCGTGTCATTTGTAGAGGACGATTCTCTTCTCTACTCATTCGATATAGAGTTATACGAACCCGCTAGTGCTGGAGACGCCTACACTTTTAACACAGATTACTTAGAGTTCCACTATCTCGAACCTCATGTGAGGATTCGCTCAATAAACTTGACTCTGGGAACGGGTGTACCGTATAGCTTGAATGTTTGGGGGACTAACCTCGACTCGGAGATCATCTACGACAATGGGGCATTAGTTGATGGAACTCTCACTTACCAAGCTAACGGTACTCTACTAGTAGTCGTAACTGAAGACATAGTCATGAGTGGTAACCTTGATATCAGTGGACCAACTAATACTGCCTCAATCGCCCTCAGTGCGCTATACTTAGACATAGACCTTCCAACTGGTGTTGGTGGTGAGTTGCACTTGGAGTCTTTCGGGTCTGTACCCATTTCATTTGTCGATAGAGTGGGCTGGACTTGGGATGGGTTCGAGGCATACGAAACAGCACCTGGTACTTACACTGTGGATATCACTGCGGGCTACTGCAGTCAAGTCTATGCCAATTTACTTGATTAGAATGAGATTGGAAGGAGTAGTGGGGATAATGAAAAGATTCTATTACGAGCCCCCTCTTGCCATCTCGAAACCCCACTGTATTGGAGAAATGGAGGGACTCGGTCTCATCAAACCCAGTGATGTCTATGACCATGATTTGATAGACTTACACGAGTTAGGAATCGCAATAGACAACTCGACAGTGATTCGAGCTGAAGCGCAGAGCAACACCATCTTCTACTTCGTCTCATCCAACATTAACAAACCCTTCATAATTATGAACAGTGTTAGGCTATATCCAGAGGACTCTGACGAATCAATACTTGACCATGTAATAGTGGGACAGGACCATGTATACGCTGTCATCTCTAAGAACTTCCGAGAGGAGGCTCTGAAATTTGAAAACATGGACTACTATTTTGAGGAATGGGGTGACATCCAGGTCGGGGAGAAGTCCGTTGATGCTCTCTTTGTCCATACAGAGCTTGTCCGAAACAGACTGGAGCAGAAACTCGTAGAATGTGTGGGTCCACTCCCCAACCCAGTACAAGCCATAATCGCCTTCTGCTGCTACTACAGTGGCACAACCGGATACAAAAGGGAAGACTATCCGCTTGTTTCCGCAATTCGTGTAAAAAATATAACCGGATTCGTGAAGGATGGAGGAGTCCCATTCAGGGGAGTGTTCTACGGTCCTATTTACAAGAAACGACCCACTGTAGACCAACAGGGAGTGGTTAAGTGCCTCACTGGTGAGGATCTGCCAGACGGTTGGGTAGAGGATCCATTCCCTAAGGTGGTTAGGGATTAACGATTGAGAATACTAGCCCGGGTTCAAGAGGAACATTCTGAAATATGGGAGTCAAGGGGACAGTACCCCCAGAATCCAAAAAACTAGCTGGAATTAAGTATAGACACTCCTAGACCCGCCCAGAGTTATTCATTCACGCTGAGCATTATCCACTAACAATCCTTATGACTCGGATAATAAGCACTGATTCACCAAGTCGGGAGCCACGATGATTCGTAGCGTATACATGATCAAAAACAATGGGGACCCTCTTTATGGACGCTCAATTGATGCAGATGAATCCATTGACCTAACCTCGCTACCATTACTCGTGCGAAATTCGGTTGTGATGATGCAATCTAGTTCAAGCACATCTTCAGATAGAGTATATCTGCTTGAGATGGGTGATAACGTCTGGGCTTATTCGTTCTTTCAGTCTTTTGCACTTGTTTCCATGTCTTCGAAAGACCAGTCCATCTCCCAATTGAAGAACATAATGATATCACTAGGGCGTGCAATCGCCTACGAATATGGAGAAATAATAGACACTTGGAGTGGAAGCATGAGTGAGATTGTTGATCTCAATATTCTCATAGACAACTATGTTTCATTTGACCTGGATCGCCCATCAGGTAAGATCTTGAAGTTGATTGAGCGGCTTGTGAACAAAGCTCTGAAACAACCTGAGATTGCTTTTGTTGGGGTTTTCGACTCTGAGGGAGAGTTGCTTAGGGGAAATGTTCCTGAAGTCTATCTCTTCAGGATACAAGTAGAGATCACACAAGGTGTGATTAAACCGATTATGGACATCGCTCCGTCAACAATCAGTGCTGGAGACCATGTCTTACAGATGATGAAGGCCAACTCCCTCACTATTGTAGTAGCGTCTCAACCAAGTGAGAGCAATCTGCAAGCGGTGAGTTTGGTTGGGGAAATTGCACACAAATTGAACACGAAGATGTCGTAGCAGTTTTATTGGACATCGCATATACACTGGTAGGGAGTAATCTTCATGGATAGTCCTGAAACAACAATCCTTGATGCTGAAGAATTGATAAATCAAGCAATTTGGAGGAGCACGTACGATCAGAATTTCAGAAGCGAGCTAACCCTTAGTTCTGAAGCAAAGATACTGTTGGAGGGCCTCTCTAACCTCGAACCCATCTTGGAGAAGCACAGAAGAAGAGCACTCTCCCAATGTCTGCTCAGAATTGATCACGCATACGTGGGTCTGGGGGATTATGAATGGAGTGTGGAAAGGACTACTGAAGCTTTGAGCCTTGCAGAAACCTCTGGTAGTGATGTACAAGTAGCTCGATCATTGTTAGCCTTAGGGAATAGTTACCTAAATGCGGGCGATATTACAAACGCTGAGCGTCAATGGGTGAGGCTCCTATTACTTGCTGAGGTGTGTCCGGAAGATAAAGAGATGCAAAATGTTGTTGGGTTGACTCTAGTTGTAAGAGGACATGTGTTGAATGGAAAGAGTCTCTATAATCAAGCTGCATCTGTCCTAGAAGATGCATACAAAACTTTGGTACATGTTGGTGATTATTTTGGATGTGTTTCGGCATGTGATCTCTTAGCTGAGATATATCTCAAGCTGGAATCTCCTGAAAAAGCTGACACTTACAAAGCAAAAGCTGATGAGTTCAGGACTAGAATAGAAAATCAACCAAATCCCTATGACCCTTAGATTACGAAAGACACAAGTATCGTCCTATCTGGTCGGGCAAGGTAGAGGTCTTTCCATGCGTATTGTCGGTATATGTGGCTCTCCCAAGAGTGAACGCTCAAGCACTCGATTCTTGCTGGAGCAGGCTCTAGAGGCTGCCTCTGAAGTTCTTTCTGATGATGTCGAAACAATCCTACTGAACATAAGGGACTTCAATATTCTTCATTGCAAGGGTTGCGATTCCTGTGTCAGAAAGAAACCCTGTCCCGAGAGTGCGAATGATGACATGCCCCAGCTTGAGAAGAAACTCATTGGTGCTGAAGGAATCATAATTGGTTCGCCTTCATACTTCACTTCCGTGCCGGGTATCCTCAAGGATTTCATCGACCGTTCCAGAGCTATGAAGATGAGTGGGAATCAATTGAAAGATGCGGTCTTTGGAGCCATCACATATGCAGGGCTTCGGTTTGGTGGTCAAGAGCATGTCATAGATGTCTTGAACCGTTACGCACTTTCTCATGGAATGATTGTTGTCGGTGGTGTTGGAAGTCCAGTCAAAGATGGGACATTCGGTTCTGGAAGTTTGCAGACAGATGAAGGAACCTGGAGATCCGTTAAGGATGATAGTCTAGCCATCAGAGGAAGCCGATTGCTGGGGAATCGTGTCGCAGAGATAGTAAAACGAATGAATTCTGGTGAGTAACAATGTCCAAGAAACCCATTTCTGGTATGGTTCAAGTCTATACTGGAAATGGTAAGGGGAAGACCACATGTGCACTTGGAGCAGGGCTTCGAGCCGCAGGACACGGTCTCAATGTTATTATGATTTGTTTTATGAAAGCCAAGCTTGCTATTCGAGATGATGAAGAGGAGATTAACTACGGTGAGTTTGGGTCAACAGAACTAATACCCAATTTCACAATAATCCCGATTGGTCGAGAAACCTTCGTTGACAAAGAGAATCCTGACCCAATCGATATCAAAATGGCTCAGGATGGGCTCAAGCTTGCTAAGCAGTATCTTCAAGATAGAAAATGTGATGTGCTGATTCTAGATGAACTCAATGTTGCAGTTGAGTGGAACCTCATTTCACTTGAAGACCAACTAGATCTCATCAGGTCTAAACCCAATGATATGGAACTCATAATGACTGGTCGATATGCAACTCTGGAAGTACTCAGTGTCGCTGATCTTGTTACTGAGATGAAAGAAGTCAAACACTACTATAATGACAAAAAAGTACAAGCACGAAAGGGATTCGAATTCTAGACCACTCACTAATCGAACATTTAATATTCCGTTTCTATTTCAATTTCTTGTTTCAAGTGATGGATGAGATTTTGATGGTTGATGATACATCCAGGAAGATAGTAGCAGCAAAGGATAACTGGGAGAAGAACACTCTTGCTCCACACCAGGCAAAGCATCCCGATCGAAGGAAGGAGTTCGTCACAACCTCCAGCAAGCCTGTGAAAGTCCTCTACACACCAGCTGACCTTCCAGACTTTGATTATATGAAAAATCTTGGATTTCCAAGTGAGTATCCTTACACACGTGGCGTTCAACCCAGTATGCATCGCGGCAAACTTTGGACCATGCGTCAATTTGCAGGCATGGGTAATGCTGAGGAAACCAACAAGAGATTCAAGTTCCTTCTAGCACACGGTCAAACAGGTCTCAGTGTCGCCTTTCATCTGCCAACTATTTTCGCGCGGGATTCTGACCATCCAGTTTCTTATGGAGAAGTGGGAAAGCTTGGCGTCGCAATTGACACTCTGAAGGATATGGAGATTCTCTTCGATGGAATACCCCTCGATCAAGTAACAACGTCGATGACCATCAATGCACCCGCTAGTATCCTATTGGCCATGTATATGGTCGCAGCTGAGAAGCAGGGTGTTTCGTCTGACAAGATTGGCGGGACGATACAAAATGATCTGTTGAAAGAATATCAGGCGCAAAAATCTTGGATTCTGGCACCAACGCCCTCACTAAGGATTACAGGCGATATTATGGAGTATGCTACCAAAAATATTCCGCGTTGGAATACGATCTCGATCTCTGGTTATCATATTCGCGAAGCGGGATCCACAGCGGTCCAAGAGTTAGCTTTCACATTGCTCAATGGAATGGAGTATGTCCGAGTGGGCATTAAGCATGGTCTGGATGTTGACACCTTTGCCCCCCGACTATCCTTCTTTTTCAATGCTCACAATGATATCTTTGAAGAAGTAGCAAAATACAGAGCGGCTCGTCGTATCTGGGCTAGAGAGATGAAGGAAACCTTCGGTGCAAAGAAGGAGCGGTCTCTTTGGATGCGTTTCCATACTCAGACCGCAGGGTGCTCGTTGACAGCTCAACAACCAATGGTGAATGTAGTGAGAACTGCCTACCAGGCTCTTGCAGCTGTTTTAGGAGGAACTCAGTCACTTCACACTAACTCGATGGATGAAGCCCTATGTCTTCCAACCGAGGATGCTGTTCGTGTTGCTCTCAGAACACAACAGGTTCTTGCACATGAAAGTGGTGCTGCAAATACAATCGATCCCCTTGCTGGCTCTTACTATGTAGAAACTCTCACTAATGAAATGGAGGAAGGCGCCTACAACTATTTCGAGAAAGTTGAAGCACTAGGTGGAGTCGTTGAGGCAATCGAGAAAGGATTCTTCCAGCGAGAGATTGCAGATGCCTCATACCGGTATCAGAAAGAGATTGACAGTGGAGCCCGTAAGATAGTCGGTGTCAATGATTTTGTCCTCGAAGATGAACAAATCACAATCCCTGTTTTGAAGATAGACGCGGAAGTAGAACGTCAGCAAATTGAGCGAACACAGAAGATCCGAAAAATCCGTGACAACAAAAAAGTAGACGAGGCACTCGATGGACTTAGAAAAGCTTCAGAGGGAGAGGACAACGTCATGCCGCACATTGTTAAAGCTGTTCGAGAGTATGCCACAATTGGAGAAATCTTCCAAGTCTGGAGAGATTTATGGGGAGAATGGGATGAACCAAAGATTTTCTGATATCATCTCTCTTTATTTCGTCTGATGAATTTCCCAATGAAAACGATTATGACAAACATTGACGAACGAAAGGAACGGGTCACATTGAGAGATCTACTCACGATGCGATCTGGTCTTCCCTGGGATGAACAAAGCGCACCTTTCAATTCTCCAGATAATGATGTTTATCAGCTTAATTACAATTCAAGTGGGGGGTTCAATACGTTCTAAATATGCCAATGGAATATGAGCCGGATGAGGTCTTTCATTACAACACTGGAGCCTCACACCTTCTTTCCGGGATTGTCCAAGAAACCACCGGAAGGACAACACTTGATTTTGCTACGGAACATCTCTTCACTCCCCTTGGCATCGACCCCTCTTATTGGGCAACTGATAGATTGGGAGTGAACTACGGAGGATATGATTTGCAATTAGAACCACTAGACATGGCTAAGTTTGGCTATCTGTTTTTGAACAATGGCACTTGGGATGGTGAACAAGTAGTTTCTTCAGAGTGGGTGAATGAATCAACAACTACAGTTTCTACATATTACGGAAGAGGCTATGCCTATCAGTGGTGGACAATGCCTGATATAGGAGTCTTCTATGCGGCTGGCATGTATGGTCAGTATATCTTCGTGTCCCCTGAAGATGATATTGTTGCTGTCTTCACATCTGGATATGGATTCAGTGATACTGATGAGAATCCTACAATGTTTCGCGAATACATTCTTGGTGCACTCACTGATCCTCAATCTGCAATCCCCTTAGAATTGGTTCTACCTGTATTGATTATTGCTGTAGTAATCTCTTTGGTTGTCATAGTGAAAGTTCGTTCACGATCTGGTGCTGTCCCAACATAGGCAGTATACCTGCATAATCGCAACTAGTAATCATGTAATTGACTACTCAGTATCTGATGCTTTCTCCATATTTCTCGCCCAACATTGTTTTCCCAAAAATTCAGCTGAAATGATCAGCTCTCTCTCTGCCATATTCTTGAGATGTTCCTTGAACTTCTTACGAGTGACAACAACGCTGTTTGTCAATCGTAAAAACTTCTCATAAAGTGTGGCTTCAAAATCAAGTATTGAATGACCGAAAGAGAGCAATATTCCGTCTTCAATAAGAGGAGGTACTGTGTTGAACAGAATTCGTTCGCCATTGTATGCTTCTATTATGCGTGCTTCCAATTATAACACCTGAATAACCCTATCAGAAATTGATTATATAATGACCATGAAACATATTTTCAGAATTGATATTGAATCGGAGTTCATAGACCTCTAAAACCACATTTACCCTTTATCAAAGTTTGAAAGAGTTCACAAAGACACCTTCTCTTGTTCATATCTCCAGCCGAATCTTATTTATGATAGATTCTTCCAGCGGGGCCTTGTGTTCGACGAATACGGAATCAGCCCCCGGGCTGACATTGGAGGATTAGTATTTGGTAGAGTACAACAAGATCAATGATGAAGTGGTCAAGAAACTCACTGCGATTTGTGGTGAGAAGTTCGTCACTACGAGCGAACCACTTCGTCATAGCTATATGGCAAAAGGCATCGACTTGGCTGAGCGCCTAGGCCAGCAAAAAGTGATGTACGCAGCTCTGAAGGAGTATGCCGCAGACCTC
>VAPA010476906.1_pt1 | contig 10503 bp, 3 predicted proteins | sample 3395041 | NCBI WGS metagenome assembly VAPA01 (sample SAMN08290432, study PRJNA428436) | hydrothermal vent metagenome | isolation source: Deep-sea hydrothermal vent chimney | place: Indian Ocean: Southwest Indian Ridge | depth 1973 m m
AATTAATGAATTAGGTGTTAAAATTGGAGAACAATGGGACACTTCAAAAATGATTGAAACTAGTGAATTAGTTCAAGCAGAGAATAATGAAAAAACTCAACAATTAATAGATGAACTGTTACTACAAACCCCATATTTACAATCAATTTCAGAAAATACTTTAAATGCTAAAACAGCAGGACAGACATCATCTACACCATATGGTGTTAGTGATTTTATGCAAATAAGTTGAGGATAATAAAATGACATTAGGATATGATACGGTAATATATGCCAGCACAGAACTGAATTTAACTAGTTTAGAACGTAAAAAAGTTCCTAGAACACGAAAACAAAAAGTTGGTGGAAAAATAATTCAACATACACTGCCTGCTACACAAATGAAAGATTATCAAATTAATGGTAATGGAGTAATTTTTGATAATGCTACTGTTGCTGGAACTACTGCAAGAGCGTTATTAGAAGATATTTTTGCGGCGCAAACAGAACACAATTATAGTGATGGATATGTAGATGGTAATTATGTTATTATGGATTTAACATTTAATGATACAAACCAAAACCCATTACATTTCGAATATAAAATTACATTATTGGAACTTAATGAAGTTTATTAAATTTTTTTCATAAAATTTAACACTTTATAAATTTTGTGAAGTTGGAGTATAGACCATGGCAGAATATAACACAACCGGACTAATATTAGGAATATTAATTATAACAGTTTTAGGTAGTACACTGTACGCCTCAGACTATCGTGCTATTTTGGAAGATAATCCACAGCAAGACTTTTTCTTACTTGATTTTATGGAAAGTTCTAGACCACATTTAGAAACTTTAATGAGAAGTACTGATGAAAATATTGATTATTATAGGTGGAGATATGAAGACGACTATTCTAAATTTTATATGCAGAGTAATCTAGTTGCAGAAACGTCTTGGCAATTACGTTGTTATTATGAATCTAATGGTAAAAAAGGTTATCGTAATGTTGTTTATAATAATAAAGAACCTCTTATTTATGGTTTTGATATGAAAACAGGAAGAGGAGCAATTACTATGAATATTGATTATTATAAAGATTCACGAAAATCACCAGATAACCATATTGGTTGGTTATCTAGAGAGATTGAAATTACTCCAAGACTTAATAAAGAGACTATTACTTTTATTCCTGCTGATGATGATATGCCTTGTCAGTTAATTATGGAAGTTATTAATTTAGATGAAGTTGATACTGCTCGTAATTTTAAATCTGAAAATGTATATAAATATAATGGTTCTAATGGTTTAGTTGTTGACTGGAGTGACGCCGAATCACAAGTGAGTTGGTCACGACAATATAAAAATGGTAAAATCAAAGTTGGTTTTAAGTCAACTAGAGGCACACAAGTAATAGACCCTACTGTTGGTCTTACACCTTATTCAGTATTTGAAAATCAAGGGGTTACAGATGTTTTTAGTTATAATATTACTAACGATGAATTAAGTTATACATCTTGGTATAATAATTCTAATTTAAGTTGGTATGACGAATCACCACTTAGTGCAACACCATCAAATATTCCTACTCCTGAATATGAAACTAAAACTCATAATTATTTTCAGCAGTTTCCTTTTGAAGAAGATTTTGAATATCCAACAGATGGTGAAAAAACAGTACTTATTCCTTCTTGTTATTATAATTATCAAGTTACTACAAATCCTATAACTGGAAATATCATGGCTGCGTGTTGGGACGATGGAAGTGCCCCTCATAAAATGATTATTTATGCTTTTAACCCAGATACTTTTGAACAAGTATGGAATAAGACAGATATTTTTATAGAAAATTCTGGTGGTTTATATGGTTATATTAGTTCTTTATGTCTTGCTAATGGTAATTGTCTTTTTGTTAATAGGTTTAGTACATTGAATCAACATAAAGGAGTAATTATTGATAAGGATGGAAATGTTTTTGCAAATTTTAATGATACTGTTAGAATTGCAAGTTATTCAGGATATAATTGGTGTACTGTTGATGAATATTATGTTGTTTTCTTTTCTGATTCAAGTAATTATAATTCTTTTATTGCTTATGATAAATATGGAAATAATGTGACTGGACAAGTTCAGGTTGATGGTGGAGATACTGATTTAAGAATGGGGCGATGTGGTGGTTTCAAAGATGATAGTGGAAATATAGGATTTATTTGGCAAAGAACTATTGCTGGTTATCCGGATTATTATGCAGTTTATAATGTTAATGGAACTCAAATTAAAGCACCAACATTAATTAGTATTGTTGCTAATTATCAAAGACCTCAGTTTGTAATGCCTATTGCAGGAACCGATACAGCGATATTCCATTGGTCATATGAAAATAATGACGGATATTATAGGGTTATTCAATCAGATGGAACAGATTTAACCGGAATACAAACTATGTTTACAACAAATAATGTTACTGCTGGTGGTGCTGCTAAAAATAGAATTAATCAACTTTATTTCCCTGGTTGGCATGCTTCAACTGATTATTATACTTTGTTAAATGATTCTGGAAGCGTAATTGGAAGTACAGACCAAGATGGACCTTCTACAGGAGGATATGTTTTAGGATTTACTACGATGGAAAGAGTTACTGATAATGGAGCAAACAATCATGGTTATCATCATTTAGGAGGTAGTTATTTTAATGTTACTGCGACTACTTTTGATGCTGGTCATATAGATTTCTTTGGTAATGCTACAAGAAGTACTACTCAAGCTCAAGGAACTTATTCAGGACAAATTCAATCTGCTGCTTCAACAGGTGGTAATTTTACAATTAAGAACCCTATTAATTTACCAACCAATTCAACTGGTGGATATCTTGATTTGAATGTTGCTTTTAATTTGAGACATCAGGCTGCTTCAAATGAATGTACAGAATTGTTAAGTTCTGATGATTTTGGGGCTACTTGGGATTTACATCAAGAATGGTGTGGTAACCAAGTTTGGAGTACAAATACTTATACTATTGATGGAAGTTATTTGAGTAATATGTCTATTTTGATGTGGAGAGCTAAGCCTGGATTTGAAGCTGACTGGAGTTATGTTGATAACATTGTTATTGGTGCAGGAGTACCAACAATGACCCTATATGAAAATAATTTTGATATTTCAGCAGGTGGTTTAACTACAATTAATTTAAGTGAATATACTACTGATTCAGATAATGCTACAAGTGAACTTACTTGGGCTGTGCAAGAAGAAAATACTTCAATATATGGTTGCTCTATTAGTGGAGAAATATTAACTGTTGAAGAAAAAATTGGTATAGATTCAAATATGGGATATTGTGTTATTAATGTTACTGATGGTAAATATTGGAATGATAATACTGTTACTTTTCTTTCAGAAGGTGGTGGTAAACCTGCTCCTTTAAAAATTAATATTGTAATATCTAATTCATTGCTTGCTTTATATAATGGTATTACTAATACTGTTTGGAAATTATTTGAAGAAGGTGTTAGCAATGTTATAGAGACAGGAGATTGGTCTTCTGTTAGTGCTAAAGAAGGCAAAATAGTTGTTGGTGGAAGTAATGGTGTTTTGATTATTGATTTGCCTAATGATGAGATTAAGAAGATTAATTCATCTGGAACTTTTAATTATGGAGGCAATATAAGCGATAGAAATGATGCAAAAGGGTATATTTAAATTTGTATTGTTTGTGTTTTTTGTGGTTTTGTTAGTTTCAGCTGTATTGGCTCAGAGTATTTTGGACAATAATGTTAATGATGTTTTTCTTTCTGATGGTGCTTATCCTCCAGGTTCTTCTTTAAGTGTTGATGGTAATGGAGATTATTTTAATGCTGGTGATGTTTCAGGAATTGAAGGTGTTAAAGAAATGACTGTTGAGATGTGGCTTAATCCAAATGGGTGGACTGGTTCTTATTCGACACCTTTAGCTGATGAAGATGGTATTAATTGGCTTCTTTATTTTTTTTATTGTGGCGATATTGGTTTTTATATTCAGGATGTTGATGGAGGATATAATTATTTTTCATCAGATTCGAGCATTCCTTTAGGAAATTACACTCATGTTACTTTAGTTCTTAATTCCAGTCTTAGTTCAGAAAGAACAAAATTTTATATTAATGGAATTAAACAAACAGGTACTGCTACTTCTTCTTGTGGGGAAGTTGTTGTTAGAGATTTATATGGTCAAAATAAACTTACTAAAGCGACAAGTAATTATGTTTCTATTGGTGCTCTCAGTACTGGAACAACTTCTTTTAATGGGACAATAGATGAAGTTTATTTTTATAATCGGAGTTTAAGTGATGCTGAGGTAAATAATTCTTATCAAAGGGGATTAAATAATTTATTATCAAATAATTCTGTTTCAGGTATTGTTGATGATTTTCATTTTGAAGTTAGAACAGAAGGTACTTATGTTGGTGATGCTGATATAACTTATCCTGATTATATTTCGGTTTGTACATATGGGGGTCTTAGTTTTCTTGATGAAAATAATGTTTGGGATGATTCTTCTGGTGTTTGTACTGCTACAACTATAACTCCAGATAATGAAATTATTTATTCTATGAATGATAGTTTGGTTAGAAAGAATAGTATTCCTTCTATTGATTTTGTTTATGATAATTCTACAACAGCTTATGGTATCGCAGATATTGTGGCATCGCCAATAGAAATATTTGTTGGAAATGATGATGGGGTTCAAGTTATTAATTCAACAAGTTTTAGTGTATATAAAAATTATACAAATACAACTTTTAAAGGTGGAGAGAATAATGTTACTGCTCTTGATTTAGATAATAATACTCTTTATGTAGGAACTCATAGTGGTGGAAATGATAATGGTTCAATTTCTTTAATAAATATTTTAACAGATTCTTTTATTAGAGGATGGGCTTATGGAGATATTGATGGTGTTAATAGTTGGGATATAACAAGTATATCTGTTGGTTCTATGCTTTTTGGTACTGAAGATGGTGCTTATGATTATGACCCAGAAAATTCTGCGCCTACATTTGATGCTCCTATACCAAATATTACTTTTGTTGAGGATTCTTATAATGATAGTTTAGACCTTAATGATTATTTTAGTGATATTGATACTGGGGCTAATGGGTTAGTTGGTTGGAATTGTTTAGTTAATACAACAAATATTACTTTACTTGTTACAAACGCAACTGGTAATTTTAATATTACTTCAGGTGCTAATTGGTATGGAACAGGGACTGCGAATTGTACTGCTATTGATGGACAAGACCAATTATCAAATACTTCAAATAATTTTTTAATAAATGTTACTGCTGTAAATGATGCTCCTGTTCTTGTTATTGATAATCAGACAACTGTGGAAGAAACTAATTTACTTCTTAATTTATCTGATTATACTACAGACGCTGATAATGTGGTGCCTGATGATATGACTTGGTACGTACAAGACCATAATGTTTCACAAGTAGAATGTATTGTTAATTCTAATAATCTTACAATTACTCCTGTTCTTAACTTTTTTGGAATTGCAAATTGTTTAATTAATGTAACAGATGGAGAACTTTGGGATTCAAGTACGTTTTGGACTAATGTAACTCCTGTAAATGATGCTCCAATTCTGGATATTTCTAATCAGACTACTCTGGAGGATACTCCTTTTAGTTTGAACCTTTCTGATTATACTCTGGATATTGATAATGTAGTGCCTGATAACATGGATTGGTTTGTTTATGACCATAATATAAGTCAAGTAACTTGTAGTATTATTGGAGATAATCTTACTGTAACTCCAACAACAGATTGGAATGGGGTTGCTTTTTGTACAATTAATGTCACAGATAATAGTGTAAGTCCGAGTCCTGGATGGGATAATTCAACATTTTACATAAATGTAACCCCAGTAAATGATGGTCCTATATTAAACATTAGTAACCAGACTCTTGTTGAAGATAGTGGTACAACTGTTATTCCTTTTGAAAATTTTACAACAGATGTTGATAATGATTTAAGTGATTTGACTTGGAATATTGTAGACCAGAATGTTTCTGCTGTTGCTTGTGAAATAAAAGAAGATGCTTTTATTGATGGTGCAAGTATTATTGGTGATGGGAATGATGATAGAATGATTAGTTCTTCAAGTATTACTACGCCTACTTCTGGAACTATGATTGGATGGATTAGAAGTAAAGGAGCAAATTCTGATTATGGAGTTATATTTGGTCTTGATGGTGGAGCCAGTTCTAATGATTATCGTCCTGCAATTTTTGGAGATGATAATATATTTCAAGTTATTTGGTGGGGTGCAACTGGATTAAGTGGAAATTATCAAACAAGCTTTTACAGTTTTAGTGCTGATACTTGGACATTAATTACTGTTAAATGGAATGCAACAAACCTGTGGATTTATACTGATAAAACACAACGGTTATCTGATTCATTTGTTCCTAATGGTGTTGGAACAAGACCTTATATGTTTAGAAGAGAAACAGCCACTTCTCAATTTTGGCCAGGCTGGCTTGATGATTTAGCTTATTACAATAGAACTCTTTCAGAAGCTGAAATAAATATAATATATGATAGAGGAATTTCTGCTTTATATAATAATATTACTCAGGACAGGCAAGCTTATTACAAATTTGAAGGGGATTTTTTAGATACTATGGGTAATGCAAACCTTGTTGATTATGGAAGTCCTAATTTTTTATATAATGGATTAAGTATGACTCCTGCTGCAAATTTTACTGGAAACACAACTTGTACAATTAATGTTACAGACCCTGAAGGTGGAGTTGATGAGCAGACTTTTAATATTGAAGTTTTGAATGTTAATGACGCTCCTGTAATTAGTATTCCTGACCAAGAGACTCAAGAAGAAGTTCCAATTTCATTAAATTTGTCAGATTATACTTTTGATGTTGATAATGTTGTTCCTGATGATATGACTTGGTTTGTTCAAGACCATAATGTTTCTGAAGTAAGTTGTAGTGTTAATGTTGATAATTTAACAATTACTCCTACTGTTGATTGGAATGGTATTGCTTCTTGTACTATTAATGTTACTGATGGTGGTCTTTGGGATAGTTCAACTTTCAATATTAATGTTACTGGTGTTAATGATGCCCCTGTTTGGACAGCATTCAATCTTACAACCCCTGAAGATGTTAATATAACTAATTTGGATATTAGTGGAAATTGTACTGATGTAGATAATTTAACTTTGATTTTTAGTGTTGTTGAAAATGCTAACGCTTCACTATTTGTTTATAATATTACTGGCGAAGGATTGTTAAATGTTAGTGTAGTTAATAATAAGAATGGATTCAGTAATGGAACTTTGGGCTGTAGTGATGGAGAATATCAAATTAATCAGACTGTTTGGACTAATGTAACTCCCGTAAATGATGCTCCAATTCTGGATATTCCTTCTCAGACTATGATTGAAGATATTAATAAAACAATTGATTTGAGAAATTATACTACTGATGTTGATAATGTGATTCCAGATGATATGAATTGGTTTGTTTATTATGAGAACGCAAGCGAAGTTCATTGTGTTATTGAAGGGCATTATTTGAATGTTATGATTCCTTATCCTGATTGGAATGGAACTGCTCAGTGTGGCGTTAATGTTACTGATAATAGTGCTGTTCCTAATTCTTCTTATATTGGTTGGGATGAAAGTTTATTCTTTATTGATGTTGGTGGAGTTAATGATATTCCTATTATGGATGCTACTGTTAATTTTACGACACTAGAAGATGTTATTTTAGGTCCTTATGATTTGTGGAATTGGACTTATGACCCTGATGGCCCTGTAACTATTTGGACTGTTGTAGATGAAAACACAAGTCAGGTTGATTGTGAAATTACTGATAATAATATTACTATGACTCCTGCTCTTAATTGGTTTGGGTTAGCAAATTGTAGTATTAATGTTACTGATACTTTTGGTGGTAATGGAAGTATTTTTAATATTGAAGTTACTTCTGTTAATGACTTACCTATAATAACATTACCTAATCCTTATTCATTAACTCAAATAGAAGATATAGTTGATTTAAATATGACAAATTATACGAGTCCTTATCCAGATATTGAAGAAAATCCTATTAGTTGGTCTGTAGTTAGTATGACTAATGAATCAGAAGTAAATTGTTCTATTGTTGGAGATTTATTAAATGTTATTAATAATGATTATACTTTTGGTCCTCAAAATTGCACTATTAGAATAAGTGATACTATTGACCAAGAAGATTATGAAATAGTTTTTGATGTATCTGAGAATGTATGTTTACCTAAAAGTTATGGATGGGACATTACAGAATATTGTTATTTTGGTGATGTTAATTTAGAAATTTATCCTGATACAACTGTAAATATTAATGATACTGGAATGCTTGAATTGAATGGTACACATATGATATTTAGTAATACTATAAATAATACTGGTAAAATGGATGTTTATGGTAATTTTACAACTTATAATAATGTTATATTAAATGGTTCTACTTCAGTAGATAATGGTGGAACCGGAATTATTGTTTATTCAGGAGCTAGTGTAAGTATGCAAGATACTATACTTGAGGGAATGGGGTTCAGAAAACAATGGGACGATTATAGATATGGTATACATTTTTATGAAACACCATTATTATTTGATGATATTACTTTACTTGATAATAATTATGCTATTTGGGTTGATACAGGTTCAGATAATGGTAATTATACTAATATTCATGCTCTTGGAACTACAGAATATTGGTTCCCTTTTGGAGTTATGAATTCAGAAAATAATACAATTACAAACAGTGAATTTATTGGTGATAGAGGAGTATATGTAGCTTCAGGAACGGATAATACAAGAATACATAATAATTTATTCGAAAACATGACTGGTACAAATAGAGCTATTACTTTAGCTTCGAACCCAACAGTTTTAAATGCTATTGTAACTAATAATACAATTAGAAATATTGCCGAAACAGCTATATTAGCTCATGGTATTGGACATATTATTGCTAATAATACTATTGATGGAGCAGATACAGGTATTGATTCAAATGGTGAACATATAATATTTGATAATAACCTTATTAATAATACTGAAATTGGTATGTTCTTATCTACTTCAAGTGATAATTTAACTATTATGAACTCTCATATTGTTAATTCAGGACAAAAAGGTATTGAGATATTAACTATTAGTGGAGATGAACATACAATGATGGATAATGTAATTGAAAATGCAGGATTCTGTTATTATGTAAATGGGCCGTCTACAAAGAATTTTTATGTTTACAGAGATACTTTGATAAATTGTTTAAATAGTGATGTTTATTTGAGAACTACAAATTTACATTTTACAGATGTATTATTTGACCAAACTAAAACAGATGTGGCTAGTAATCTTTATGTTTATTGGACTATAGATGTTTTAACAAAAAGGTATTTTTTTCCTAATCCGGTAGAACCTTATGTTACTGTTAATTGGACTTATAATAATGGAACTGTAGCATTTTATGAAACAAGTGATGTAAATGGATTTATTTATAATAAAACTGTTTTAGAATATTTTGAAAATGCTACAAGTAAAAATTATTTAACAAATCACACAGTTTATACTAATAAAACAGACCCTGATTTAAGTCCTTGGATAAATAGTGTAAATGTTACTGCTGGTGTTATATATGAGGTATATATTAAAGATGCTACACAACCAACTTTTACTAATGCTCAAAATTTAACAGTAAATTATAGGAACCTGCTTAATCATACATTTGTTTGTTATGAACCAGAATTTAGAGCGGTAACTTATTATGATAATACTACAATGTTTGAAATAGGAAACGAAACAGGAAATATTATACATAACCCAACATTTACTGAATCAAATAATACTTATGTAATTACTATTAATTGTACAAATGGAGATAAATGGGATTCATTTGATATGATTTATAATATTACTATACTTGGGGCTCAAATGCCTGGTGTAGAAAATAAAACAATTATTGAAGAAGATACAGATGGAGGACTATACGACCTTAAGAAACTATGGATAAAAATATTCGATTGGGATTTCAACTAGTATTGTTGACTATTGTATTTTTGCTTAGTGCAAGCTTTGTAAGTGCTGCTGATTATTATCAGAGTACTGTTAAGTTTACTCCTAGTTCATTTACTATGAGTAGTGGATGTAGTGGTACTGTTAGTTTAGCTCCTAGTTCTTCTTATAGTATGACTGTTTATTTATATAAATCTCCAAGCACTGTTGTTTGGAGTCAAACGTATACGAGTGGTGAATGGACTGCTGGTAGCGAATTTGAAACTTCAGAACTTACTTTAGAAAAAGATGCTAATTATAGATTTAGAGTTACTTGGAATAGAGTTAAAGATAATCAAGCTAGATATGACCATGGTCAAGCTAGTTGGGGTAAATATTGGAAATGTATAACTGCTAGTGGAAATACTAATCAAGATGGTACTCGTGCTAATACTTGTGCTGGAACAAAT
>VAPA010570004.1_pt1 | contig 10498 bp, 7 predicted proteins | sample 3395041 | NCBI WGS metagenome assembly VAPA01 (sample SAMN08290432, study PRJNA428436) | hydrothermal vent metagenome | isolation source: Deep-sea hydrothermal vent chimney | place: Indian Ocean: Southwest Indian Ridge | depth 1973 m m
ACTCCAAAGGCCATAATAATCACTCGGGGAACAAGACGGATATAGGCAGTATAGCCTATATCGGAATTCGGGGGTGGCGGCATTTCAATGCCAATGCCGGATATTACCCACGCCAGAACGGCACCTAAAACCACACCCAGGCCTGCCCCAAGCAGACCCAGCAACATATTTTCCATGAGGACCAGCCTGAAAATATCGCCCTGTTTATTCCCTAGCGCCATCATGGTCCCAAACTCTCCAACACGCTCATAGACTGCCATATTCACACTGTTTGCGACACTGAGTAGCACCATCAACAGGATTATGAACTGCAGAACTGCGAATTGGCGACGATAAAGGTCAACCGCCTTGATGTAGAAATCGGCAAGCTCATACCAGGTCTTTACTTCATACTCAGATGGTGAAAGCACCTGCTTCAGATGCCCGGCAACAGTATCTGTCAGCTGTGTGTCGTCGAGAGAAACAACCACACTATGAACCCCCGTGGTACCTACCAGGTCCTGTGCCGCTGCCAATGGAATTCGTACCGCACGATTATCATAGTCACGGGCAAAAGTCCGGAAAATACCGATCACTTCAGACTCAAGACTATTGAGCGCGCCGTCAGTGGTGGTAGTAAGCAAGGTGAGATAATCCCCCGGCTTTAACTGCAAAGCCCGCGCCACCCCCTGACCAACCAGTACGCCATAAGCATCAGTCGCGGTGAGCTGGCGCCCGCTGGTAATGGTCATGACAGTCCCCAGGCGTGCCTCCTTATCCGGCTGCACACCCTCACCTATTATATTCAGATCAGCACGACCATTGTTTGCAAGGCCAGAGAAATTCACCCGCAGCAACACATCCGAGATATGAGGGTAATCAATAATCTTGTCAGTTACCTGCCTGGGATCGTCGATCATATATTGGTACGGATTCCGCCGACCCTGCTCGGAATAACCGGCACGATACACCTGCAAGTGACCCAGTTGTGAATGAATCGTTGATTCCTGCAATTGAATAAATACGTCCTCTACAAATCCGCCCGTGAGAATCAGGCCCACCACACCAAAGATAATGACAGTAAGCGTTAAAAAGGTTCTGACCTTATGACGAAAAATGTTGTGGAATGCCAGCGCAAACATAAGTGTCAAGAACGTCTAATCGGGTTTTGATGAATGAAATGACATTGGCCGGTTTACTGGTATCACCGGTTGTAACGCAAGGCATCAACAATCTTCATGCTTGAGGCCTTCCACGCCGGATAAAGACTGCCTAACAGCGTAGTCAACACAGCGAGTAGCAAGGTCCCCGCCACCAGTGGCAAGGTCATCATGATCTCACCGGTATAACCGGTTTCCATACCGGGCGGCGGCGGCATGGGTATGCCGACTGCAGATATTATAAGTGCCAGAGCAGTTCCTACCGCTGCACCAAATAGCCCACCAATAATCCCGAGTATCAAACCCTCATTGACGAACAGTTGCAATATCTTGCGGCGCTTTAAGCCTATAGCCATCAACGTGCCAATCTCTCCGGTACGTTCCAGAACACTCATAATCAGTATATTTGAGATACTGAGCATAATAATCAAGGCAATCATCAATCGTACCGCATCCATTTGCCTTGAAAACAGCTTCACTGTCTTATGGTAGAATTCTGCCAACGCATACCAGGGCGTGAACTGCAACCGTGTTGTGGCCTCGGGGTACTGCGCCTGTAATTGTTGCAGGACATCATCGGTATGTTTCGTCTCATCCAGGAGTAAAACCCAGCTGTGCGCGCCCGGGGTGCGCAACAATTGCCTGGCGATATCAAGTGGCAATCGTAATGCAGCGTCATCAAATTCCTTTGATGCGCTCTGAAACAATCCCCGCACCGTGCCTTCGACACCATTCAACCCCCCAGAGGCGGTTGTCACCAGTAACGCGACCGTATCCCCGAGGGTCACACCCAGATTTCTGGCGAGTCCTCCGCCGAGGAGCATGCCGGCAGGTTCACTGGAATCCAGCCCTAAACCAGCAACAACCGTCAGGTACTTGCTGAGATCCGCATCCTTTTCCGGGTCGACACCCTCGCCGATGAAACCGATCGTGACATCGTCATGACTGATCAGGCCAGTAAAAGCAAGTCGCGGAGATACAGCGCTGACTTGAGGGATTGATTCAAAATCCACCTGCTCCAGCAGCTCTTGAGGTAGAAGGAAGGCAAACGGGTCCGCACTACCGACCTGGAAATAGTCGGGCCGTGTAACCTGGATGTGGCCGAGCCGTGACTGAATGGTACTTTCCCGCATACCCCAGAAGATCCACTCGATAAATCCGCCGGCGAGTAATAGCGCGATCACCCCGAAACTTATTGTTGCCAGCGCGATGGCAGTGCGCTTGCGGTGCCGGAACAGGTTACGCAGTGCCAATTTTATCATGCCGGGGAGCCTTGTAAATATATGATCTTGATTGAAAGATTTCCAGACGCATAGTAAATAATGATTGAATCCTTGTCTGCAGGGTTACCTTGAAACGATGTGGATAGGCCAGGTGCGCGGCGACGCAACCATCCGCGCTGGTTACGATTTCACATCTTATTGATTTCCTTAAACTATCTTGTTGGCGCCCTACGCCTCTCTTGCCTGTCAGAAGATTTTACAGCTATTCAGGTGTAGGGTTCAATTGAAGGACATAAGTGTCAAGGGTTTTTACACTTACTCTTGGCATCAGGCTGGCCGCACCACTTAGCCCGGCTTATCTCATTGTTATTATTAATATTGTTATTGTTGGCGCGGAGTTTGCTTTATTGACAGCAAGCAAGTTTGCAAATCGTGCAACTTGAGACGAATTAGAGATTGCAGCGAAACAACAATATTGATGCTCAGGAGATACAAACATGAAATTTAAAAAAACGGTATTAACAGCAATCCTCTCGGCTGCAATCGGCCTAGGCGTCGGCGTCGCCGGGCAAGCCAATGCCGGTGTATACGCCGGGTCAGCACAGACCTTTGAGGGTTTAGTTATCGATATCAGTCCTTTTGCAGGCGCGACCATCGGTGACTTCAACTTCAACGTAACCAACACGGCTCAATTAAACAATGGCATTGTTGATGCTACCGGAGGCAACTGCGGAGGGACCATAGCGGCTAACAACTGCGGTACCTCGCCTAACGTGCTGACTGCCGGAGCGGCGAATGCAGATGGTGGCAGCGAGTTCCGTGTGGACGGCAACTACACCGGAACATTTGGCCCGGGAGGCAGCGAATATTCGAACTCTAATTCAAGAATCTCGGCTGCACAGCTGGTTACTGCTACACCTTCTGCAGGGCAACTAATCGCAGAATCGGAGTTACAGACGCCAGGAACTAATGAAAGCGCAGCCGCAAATGCGGAGGTCAGTTCCCTCACGGCTTTTACCTGGAACTTCACAATATCCGGCGCTGGCACGCTAAGCGTCGCTTTTTTCGGGACGCAGTACCTGTTGGCTGATATCAATGAGAGCGTACCACCCACAGCAGGGGCCACGGCACGTGCCAGCACCGAATCTCGTTTCACGCTGTCTCAGAACACCGGAGGAAACGGTTTCTGGCAATGGTCACCAGATGGAGCAGGTGGCGGTTGTTTTGGCAATTTGGCGTGTAACGTTGTTACAGATGCCTTTGATGCCAATAACTCTGTAAGCACAGCCACATTGCCAGTTTCGTCAGATGTTCCTGCTAATCCTCCGGGCAATGGAACGGCCAACAACGCTGGGTTCTTTTCCGCAAATACAGGAGCCACTCTCACAGCAGGCAACTGGAGCTTTACACAGTTTACCAAGGTCTCGACCGTCGTAACTCGCAGAGAAGTACCGGAACCCTCACTGCTGCTACTGCTTGGCGGTGGTTTGGCAGGCCTGGGAGTAGCTCGACGCTTTCGCAACAAAGGCAAGAAGAGCTAATCCAGCTGTAAGTAAATAGCAACGAAAAAAAAGGCGTAGCGAAAGCTGCGCCTTTTTTGTTTAACCTTCTCGCATTCCCGTATCAAACTGTTCGATAAGTCGAGCACCCAGCTTGGCGCTGTCGCCGGCCACCAGATATCGGGCAAATTTCTCTGCACGAGTGCGATAGCCGGTATCATCCAGCACCGTAGCGACCATGCGTACCAGGTGCTCCATACCTGCCTTCTTTAATCGCTTCAAGGTTAGCGCCTTACCCAGCCCCAGCCGCTGTATACGCTTGCCACCGTAGTTCTGCTCCTGGTGGGTGGCGACAACGACAAGCGGCAGCCCGAAGGAAAGTGCCTGGTAGATTGTACCGTTACCCCCGTGACAACAGACCAGGTCACAATGAGGCAGTAGTAATTCGGTGTTGACATACTGTTCCAGAAACACGCCCTGTGGCACTGTGTTTTCATGCTGTATATCGTCTGTACCCGTCGCGACCACAATCTGTACGCCACTGTTCGTCAGAATACCGAGGTGCTCGATGAGTTCACCCAATCCCTCGCTCCCCAACGAAAAATAGAGGGTCGGTTTGCTGGCGTCCAACTGTTCCAGGCAGGCTGGTGCAGACAGACTGTTGTGCCATGTCAGCGGACCGACATAGTGTGCGTTCTCCGGTAATTTACGCACCGGGTTGAACTCGGGCACATCGGCAAACAGGGCAATATCCCCCTCTTCATGCTCGTAGGCATACAGGCGTTTCAGGCCATGATCGTGTCGTATTTTATTCAGATCCCCCATCACCACGCGATCATAAACTGCGCACTCCCCCGCATTTCCCAATCGGTCAAGCAAACCCAGGCCGGGGATTGCAGAGCTGTTGAACCGGTGCGACAAGCTGAAAAAGGGGATTTGTTTGTGGTTACTCATATGGACATTGAGCACGGCAGCCGTTTTCAGCCCTGCTATCTCCGCCGAGGTACGCGCTGTTGGGCGGTTGTCAATCAGCACCAGATCCGGCTGTAATTCTCTGTATAGTTCGAGCTCCGCCTCGATAAACACCTCAAGTTCGGCACGCCGGTATAATTCCCACAACTTCTGGGTGCGCACCGCCCTGACGATCTGCTCGGCCGAAATGTAAGGCAACTCCCGGGTATTGAAGCCATCCTGGCTGGCGACCTGAAGGTATTTCCCACGGCCCGCGAATGTGATCTCGTGGCCGTGGGACCTCAATACTTTTGCTATCTCCAGCAGGCGCGAGACATGCGCCAGGGCATGAGCATTGGCAAGCGCAACTACCTTCATCAGGCCTCCGGCTTCAATGCTGGTTGGGTAGCGATTTCAACAACCGCTCGGCCTCTGCGACAATCTGCACATCCTTTTGACTTTCGATCAAGGTGTTTAATAACCGCTCGGCCTCTGCATACTTTTTCTGCTGCACCAGTGCCTCAGCAAGGTGCAACTGAATCTCGGCATTATTCGGTGCGAGTGCCGCCGCGTCTCGAACCAGTTCGGCGCCGCGTGTTGTGTCGCCACGTTTTAGTAGCAGGATTCCCAGAGTATCCTGCACCTGAGGATCTCCTGGTGCCAGCTGGTAGGCGCGTTCAGCATAAGAGATGGCTTGATTTGGGTCCCTGTCCTTGTTTAACCAGGCAAGATTGTTTAGCGAAAAAACATGCCGTGGAATGATCTCGACAACCTTTTCATACGCAATCCGGGCGTCGTCTGGACGATCCATCCCCATATAGAGCCCGGCCATGGTGAGTAGCACCGTAATATCCTGGGGATGCTCTTCAAGCCAGCTGTGTATTAGCTTGAAAGCCACGTCGGGCTTGTTCTGCGCCCCCAGCGCCTTGGCCCACATCAAGGTCAGTTCTGTATCCTGTCCCTGAGCCGAGGCCTTTGCGAACAACGCCTCCGCGCTGGCATAGTCCTGCTCCTGCATGGCCAACCACCCGGCCACACCCAGCACCTGAGCCTTTTCGCCAAATTCTTCCTTTACATCAGCCAGCGCCTGTTCTGCCTTTTCATTCCTTCCCTGTTGGGCCAGCACCTTCACCTGGGCAAGGCGCGCCGGCAGGAAACCTGCATCCAGCTCTATGGCAATCTCCAGTTCTTTCCCGGCCCGCTTCAGGTCACCGGACCCTGCCAGACTATTCGCCAGCCAAAAGTGAGCCTGTGGCGAGTCGGGCCTCGCAGCTATCCAGCGTTTGAAGGAGCGCTGCGCCGCACGATTATCACCCAGCATATACTGAACCCTGCCGCGATACTCGACCAGTGCGGGTTGCTCCCTCACCTGTTGTTCCTTTACTTCCCGCGTCAAATCAAGAACATCAGCGAGACGCCCCGTCTGATAACTTTTCTCTACCAGCAGTGCAAGGATCAGCGCATCATCGGGACTGCGCTCCAGAGCTGATTCCAGAACCTGCGTAGCTGCCGCCAGGTCACCCAGGCGCGCTTTGAGGTCCACCAGCAACAGCACAGCTTCACGATCATCCGGATGCGCGGCGACCAACCGCTGCAGTAACGCCTCTGCCTGCTCCAGGTTCCCATCCGCAACCTCAATCCTCGCCAGATTCTTGCTGGCATTGGGATCAGCCGGATCGATCGCCAGCACCTGCCCCAACACCTCCCTTGCCTTTGGCCAGTCGGACAGGGTGAGATAGCAGGCCGCCATGAGGTTAAGCGGATCCACCTTGCCCGGATATTGCTGGTGCAGCGCCTGTGCCCGTTCAAGCGCGATACCGAAGTTCTGCTGTCTGAATGCCGCCAGTGCAATCAGAAATTCGCTTTCGTAGCTTCCCGGCTCGATATTTGATGGCATGTTACTGTCCAGCCCCTGCCCGGCGAGCAGTTTGGCGAACATCAACCTTTGCCGGGCGTACTGGGAGTCGGGTTCTATTTCAACCGCCTTTTGGAAATATTCGACCCCTTTCGGCGCATCTCCGTCCATCAGTGCCAAGGTTCCCAGCATGCTAAGTGTTTCACTGTTATTCGGGGACTGGCGCAGTGATGCCTCAAAGGTTTTTGTTGCAGCCTCAAAATCCGACTGCCTGGCCTGTGTCGTGCCAAGCAGATTTTTGGCACCTGGATAGTTCGGGAGACTAACATTCACCTGCTCTGCCAGAACCTGGGCTTGCTCGACTTTACCCTGGATAAGGTACGTCGAAGCAAGATACATTTTTGCCTGCAAGTAGGAAGGCCTAACCCTCAGAGCGGCCTCGAATGCTTCGGCGGCTTCGCGATATTTCTCCTGCTTGAAGTAACCAATCCCTTCGACATAATCAACAGTGGGATTGTTTTTTATGCCTGCTTGCTTCAGCGTCCGAATATCCGCTTCTGCTCCCGCAAAATCTCCAAGGTAAATTCGCGCAAGTGCCCTCCTGGTGAAAACTAATGTTGGAGTCCGGCTCAGCTTTATGGCCTCACTGAATGCGGCCTCTGCAGCTTCAGCATTACCCTCGGTCCACTCCAGTTCCCCAAGCTGGGTCCACGGCTCCGATGCAGACGTATCCGCATCCAGGGCAAGCTGCGTCCAGCGGCGCGCTTCAGCAAATTCCCCCTGCAGCGCATTCAGCCGCCCCATGCCGACAAGGCCAGTAACAGACTTCGCGTCGAGTTCCAGCGCCGCATCAAACGCCTGTTTCGCCTCGCTGAACTTGCGCATTTCCAGGTATGCCTGCCCCCTCAAACCAAGAATCATGGCCTTATCTGTATTAGACAGCCCTTCAACAATAACACCTGTCTCTTCAATCACCCTTTCAAAGTCACTCTGGAGAAAAACAGCCTTTATCTGCAAGGGCTGCGCTGCCTGCATGGAAAGACCCAGATCGATTGCACGCCCGATCTCCTTTTCCGCTGCGGCACCATCACCGATTTCAATGGCAGCCCTCGCCATCAACCAACGCGCTTCCAGATTATCGGGATCTTTCAGCAGCGCATTTTTCAGGGATATAACAGCCGCCTTATATTCATCATTGTCAAAATAATCCTGTGCTTTGGTCACATACTCCGCTGACGTCAGCTCAGCCTGTCCACAGGCTGACATATAGGGGAGTACCAGCAGCAGTAAAGCAATAATGGAAAACAGTCTGGAACGCGAGACAATAATCATTACAAGATCCTTAATTATTTTGTAAGTTCAACTGTAAGGTAAACGGGCTAATACTTGAATGCAGATTAATATTATTTTGCATAGATTTTACATTGCTTTATTTATAATGATAACTCACTGATTTTTCTTACCACTACCCCACAACACAGGCTTGATTGCCTACCCAGATATTATTATTGTACGGTGCAAGGAAAGCATTAATACTACTAAATTCATTGGATGTCACTTTCATGGCGCTCTGGCTCCTGGCAGGATAGCCCGCTAACTCAAATTCTTCTTATCCGGGTGCGCCGCAATTGGTTCATCAACCGCTGGTGCTGCAGCGCTCTTGAGCATTCTCGCCGGTACTCCACCCCATATTTCTCCCGCCCCGATGCGTGTTCCTTTTATGACTACGGCACCTGCAGACACAATCGCGCCGTCACCGATCACAACGTCGGACATGATCACGGCAGTCGCACCCACCGTCACGTTGTCCCCGATGCGGATCACGTTGAGGGAAAAGTTCCTGCCCTCGATTGCGTGAGAGAAAAGGACCGCGTCATGCCCGATAATTGAATTGTCTCCAATATATGTCAGCGGCGGATCAAGAATCGTACCGGCGCTGTAGGTATTCTGACCAAGGCGTGCGCCCAGAGCAAGGTAGACCAGGCGCATTAGCGGTACAGGAAGAAAATGTGTTCGAATCAATGAGTTAAATAGCAACAGGTAAAAAAGAATGTTGACCTGTGCGGTAAACTCCTCACGAGAACCCTCCGGAATATCGCCTTCGCGCAACGGCAGTACGCGAAGAAACAGACGGTAGATCATGAAGGCGTATAGATAAATGAGTATGACAGCGCCCGCAGTGAGCGTCACGCCCCGGAAATCACCCAGCGGCAATCCACCGAGCACAAACCAGGTCGTCAGGACCCCGAGTGCTACCGCAGTGAACAGCAGAACCTGAAAGAACAGGATCTGGCCGAAACTGATTTTGCGCATGGTATAAACCCTCCCTTATTTGCGTACCCAGCAAATCTAACCACTGGCCCTGGTCCTGCATACTCACCCATGGTGCTCGTTGATTAGTACTTCCTGCACAAACTTAGAGAACTGCGTCCGCGGACTGTAATCCAGCACCACCCGCCGCGCCCTTTCCGCGGCGTCTGTGTATTGCGGTTCGTTCAGTAGTCTTTCTACTAGCCTGCGTATTTGTTGTACATCGGCTTTTTCACTCCGCAGCACTGCACCGATACCCGCTCGTGATAAATACGACATATTGAGATGCTGATCCAGATTGCTCACGATCCCGAGAACCGGAGTACCATTCTGAATGGCCTGGTAGGTCGTCAAGCTGCCACCGTTGCAAACAACCAGGGCCGCCATTTCCGCTGCTTCGTCGCCGGGAATATATTCACTGACCATGGCGTTATCAGGCATTGTCGCAAGTTCTGCACGGCCCGCCGTCGTTGCGATCACGGTCACCGGAAGTTGGGCCAGCGCTTCCAACACACATGGCAGCAACTCTACACGCCCCGAAGAGCCCAACGATACGTAGATAATGGGCCGGGTCTTGTCAATGTCGTTCCACCAGGACGGTATATTGCTGCTGGGTGACCAGGGAATGGGCCCGATATAGCGGTGATGAGTTGCGTCAGCCGCGATGGGAAAATAGTCCGGTATGTCGGCAAGCAAGACCTCGTCCGCGTCAGTGTATACCGCTCGCAGATCAAAGCCGAGACTCTTCAATCCATACTTGCGCCGAACGCTGTTCAGGGGGATGCAATGTAATGCAAAGGCCAGGGGCCGCGACAAATCAAACAAGAACTGCGATAGCCGCACACCAAGGAAGCGGATCATCGGCAACTGTGGCACTGGATAATCGTTATTGGAATACACACTCCAGTAAACATTGGAGATCGTGGCATAGGGTATCTGCCGTAATCTGGCACTGACGGACAGCGATAAGCGAAAGTCCCCGACGATTAAATCCGGTTTGATCTGGTCTATAAGTTTCAGATCATCTTCGACATAACGTTCCAGTGTGCGTTTGCTGTACAACGGACTGCCTTTGGCAAGGGCGTTCAGGAAATCCGCGCTGCTGATCGACCAGATGTCGTAGCGGAACCCGGACAACTCGGGGAAGAGCTGGTTGTATCGGGGGTCTGTGGCGAAAAAGACCTCGTAGACGTCACGGTCCAGCGCTTGCGCCAGTACCGCCGGACGGGCTACATGGGCCAGCGTCACCGCCTCTGCCACGAAAAGTATTTTGGGTTTGCCAGTGGTTCCACTTGGCCGTTTGTGTTCGCTACCGTTCAAGGGTCCTGCCTGCTCTGGATGATCATCCATGCTACTCCTGTTCTACCTGTCGAGAAAATGCTTTCTAAGCGCCAAAGCACCTACTATAAACAACATCGTGACTGTTAAGGCAAGGAAAGCCCACTTAAGCGACGTAAAAAAGCTTGCAGCGGTGACGATTGCATCAAGTCGATCCGGAAAGGCGTGTATCACAACGACAAG
>VAPA010421281.1_pt1 | contig 10467 bp, 9 predicted proteins | sample 3395041 | NCBI WGS metagenome assembly VAPA01 (sample SAMN08290432, study PRJNA428436) | hydrothermal vent metagenome | isolation source: Deep-sea hydrothermal vent chimney | place: Indian Ocean: Southwest Indian Ridge | depth 1973 m m
ATGTCCTCCTTAATCTTAAGGTTAATATCGGTAATAACATGACCAATATTGGTATTAAAATCACCGTAGGCAACAAAGTCATTTGGAAATCCTGTAAAATTACCCGAAAAACTAAACTGCTCTATTCCGGTAAGGGTCTTTAACACTTTTCCACCCAAATATTGCTCCAGGTCTGTAAATTCCACAAAAGATCTATTGAGTCGTACCGCAATAAATGTTTCTTCGAAATCAGGCAATCCGGAAAAACTGAGAAATCCGCGGATGCGTCCTTTTTTTCCGAAAGTAAGATCAAGGTTGCGGATCACAAAATCCTTTACGCCTCCTTTGTAAATGCCCGATATTTTATAAACGTCGGTGATGCCTCTGAATTCTTTGGAGAACCATGCCAGGTCTCTTGAAATTATGGTGCTGTTGTCAAGTTTAATGAACAACTGAACGCTATCAACAAAATAACTCAGGTTACTCATTTTACTATATGTTAAAGCGATCGAATCCTTTATATGGCTGTCACCGACTTTCAGGTCTAGATTTCCGAATTTCATTTCCTGTTGATGGACGGTCAGATTTGACCGAAACTGATGAATCCTCAGGTTGGTTTTTTCTTCCAGCCCCGATAAATCATCCAGAACAAGACGTATGGTGTCATGGTGGGCTGAGAAATCACTCAGGCGGCCGTTCATTTCAAGTATTCTGAAGGTGTTCAGATCAAATCCCGGATAAGTAACATCGGTGGTGAAATTCTTAAAATAGAATTGTGAATCTTCTATTTCAATTCTACTAATGGTGGTAACCATATTGCCATCTCCCTTTAAGAGGTATTTGAGTGTATCAATAAACCGCGTGATATTGAGAGGCTCGTTGACAATGTGCTTATACATATTAAATTCCGTATTGGAAATTTTAATTTTATCAAAGTGCTTATGGCCTTTGTTGAGGATTGAGCTTACACTGAAGTCGATTTTTACTTCAGGGATAAAAACCATGGTACTGTCATGGGTGTCGGTGACTTTCAGGTCGTTTATTTTCAGTACATCAAGCCAGTTAAGATTTATATATCCTATTTCAAATTCATATCCTGTTTTTTCACTCAGAGGGCCTGTGATTCGTTGAATTAGTTCCGTCTGGATGGCAGGAATGCGCAGGAGTGAGGTGGCGGCAATGAAAATAAAAATCAGCGAAAGGGATATCCATAATATTCCTTTGACTAATCCATTTTTTATAACTTGCAACCGCATTTTAATTGTGGTACCCTGTGCAGAATATGTTCTGCACGTTTTTACAAATGTACGCTACAATTTATTAACGTTAGAATTTATGAATTCTGTCATTTTGGCAATAGAATCTTCATGCGACGAAACTTCAGCGGCGGTAGCTGTAAGCGGGAAAATATTAAGCAATGTGATTGCCACACAAAAAGTGCATGAAAAATTTGGCGGGGTTGTGCCGGAGCTCGCGTCTCGTGCACACCAGAAAAATATTATACCTGTGGTACAACAGGCGCTGAATGAAGCCGGAGTAAGGAAAGATAGGCTGTCGGCAATTGCATTCACCCAGGGACCTGGATTGCTTGGTTCACTGCTGGTAGGCGTTACTTTTGCCAAAGGATTTGCGCTGGCACGCGGCATTCCACTTGTGTCAGTGCATCACATGAAGGCTCATATCCTCTCTCACTTTATTGATGATCCGAAACCTGCATTCCCCTTTCTTTGCCTGACGGTTAGCGGCGGACACACCCAAATCGTAGTAGTTCGGGACTACCTGGATATGGAAGTTATCGGTGAAACACTGGATGATGCCGTGGGAGAAGCATTTGACAAGGCTGCAAAACTGCTTGGATTGCCTTACCCGGGTGGCCCCATGATTGATAAACATGCTCAAAAGGGTAATGCAGAATCATTTACCTTTCCCAAAACGAAAGTGCCGGGATTGAATTTTTCGTTTAGCGGGATAAAAACCGCTTTTCTTTATTTTTTACGCAACAATAAAGCAGCAAATACAAATTTTATTGAAGAAAATTTTGACGATATCTGCGCTTCCATTCAGCATATCCTGGTTCAGATGCTGCTGGATAAGCTAAAACTTGCTGCAAAGCAAACAGGCATCAATGAAATTGCTATAGCAGGAGGAGTGTCGGCTAATTCTGAATTGCAGATTAGCCTGCAGCAGCTTGCAACTAAAAAAGGGTGGAATTTGTATATCCCGAAAATCGAATATTGTACCGATAATGCTGCCATGATTGCCATGGCTGCACATTTTAAATTTATAAAGCAGCGCCTGGCTGACATGGATACTCCGGCGCTGCCCAGAATGAAATTCTAAGCGATGAGAAGCGTGTATAAACCGGGTGATTCAAAATCACATAGCTTTACAGTGACGAATACACATTTTCCAGATTTCGGAAATAAAATCGTTCATGAAGTGTGCGCAACTTATTGGCTAGTAAAAGAAATCGAATGGGCCAGCCGGCTGTTAGTGCTTGATATGATGGAGGAAAATGAGGAAGGAATCGGCACCATGATTACTATTGAACATGTAAATCCTGCGTTTTTAAATGAACGCGTTCAGATCAAAGCAACCGTCGTTTCATTGGAAGATAATGAATTGCTTTGTTCATATGTGGCCAATGTAGGCAGCAGGATTATTGCAAAAGGCCGTACCGGACAAAAAATTTTAGAAAAACATAAAATAATCCGTAGATTTTCTACATTAGAAAAAAGTGGCAAAAAATAAATCAAAAATACAGGCAAGTATAAATATTCGTAACAAAAGGGCTTCATTTGAGTATCATCTGTTGGAAAAGTTTGTTGCGGGTATTGTATTGGCAGGATCTGAAATCAAATCAGTGAGAGAAGGCAAAGTGAGCCTGAAGGAGGCGTATTGCGTTTTTCTTAAAAACGAGTTGTACATACGGCATATGAATATTGCCATGTATAAGCAGGCGTCTTATAATAACCATGAACCGCTACGGGAAAGAAAACTGCTGCTTAACAAAAAGGAACTTAAAAAACTCAGGAAAAAAGTGGATGAAAAAGGACTGACCATAATTCCGCTTCGTATGTTTATAAATAACCGGGGACTGGCGAAAATGGAAATTGCCGCTGCGAAAGGAAAGAAAATATATGATAAGCGCCAATCGATTAAAGAAAAGGATCAGAAACGTGATGTTGCAAGGCTAAGGCTATAAAATAAATACAAAATAAAAAGTGATGAATAAGGAATACGGTATATGCAGAGTCAGCCTGGCGCCTGTGAAAAGCCTTCCGGAACACCGGTCGGAACAAGTAAGCCAGTTGCTGTTTGGCGAGCATTATACGGTAGAAGAATTTTCGGCAGGTGGCGAATGGCTTAAAATTCTAGCTGGGTATGATAGCTACGAAGGATGGGTTCAAAGGTTGCAGCATCATCCTATTTCCGGAGAATATTTTGAGCAGATAGTTAATTCAGATTATAAAATTTGTACAGATATATTTTCATCAATTCTTTTCAACAAACATCGTCTTAATATTCTGATAGGGAGTATTCTTCCCATAACCGTGAATGAGATATTTAAAATGGAGGAGCAATTGGCATTTAACGGTGAATCAAAAAGCCTCCACCAGCGTATGGATAGTGAGTTTATAAAACAAATTTCACTTAAATACCTGAATACACCGTACCTGTGGGGAGGAAAATCGCCATTTGGTATCGACTGTTCGGGGTTTACCCAGATGGTTTTCCGGATTTCAGGTTATTTAATTCCACGTGATTCAACACAGCAGGCAGAACAGGGTGAATTGGTGAAAGATGCAGCTAAAGCCAGATGCGGCGATCTGGCATTTTTTACTGATAACCATAATAAAATTGACCATGTGGGAATCATGCTAACTGACTGCAAGATTATCCACGCATCCGGATATGTACGTATTGATTCATTGACGGGGAATGGGATTATTAATGCAGATACCGGGAATTTATCTTATCGGTTACATAGCATCCGGCGTATTTTGAAATAATTACGAGCTATGAGCTACGAGCTACGAGTTGTAAGCTTCCAGGAGTCACGGGCAAGTTTTCGTATTTCTACGATTTCGAATTTCGAGCTTCGGACTTCGTGCTCCCATCCTCCGGTAAAAATTGTATTAAAAATTATATTATTTACCTCCATATAACAGACAAGCCGTAATTTTTTCGCGAACCCATTAGAATCATTCACTGTTATTTAGTATTATCACGGCTTAATTTGCATAAAGTATGAGAGCGCTTATTCTGAATTTTGATTTTTCGCCGATCAGCGTGTGTACTGTGGAGAAGGCTTTCCTGCTGATTTACCTGGAAAAAGCCGAGCAGGTTCAGTATTTCGATGGCAGGCAACTGCGAACGGTGACTACCGCATTTCAGATGCCGGCAGTGGTGAGACTGCTCAGATATGTGAAAATACCTTACAAGACCATAGAACTATCGAGAAACAATGTATTCAAGCGCGACGGTTTTGAGTGCCAATATTGCGGCAGCGAAAGAGACCTTACACTGGACCACGTGTTTCCCAGGTCAAGGGGTGGCCGGAGCAGTTGGAAAAACCTGGTAACAGCCTGCAAACCCTGCAATGCAAAAAAGGGCGACTATACTCCTGAAGAAGCAGGTCTCGATTTGCGTACAAAACCGTTCAAACCTTCGTATATTATGTTTTTAAAGCATTTTTCGGGCTTTGATTTCATTGAATGGGTGCCTTATCTGCAAATGACGGGATAATCGATCCTGTCCGGTCAGAATTTCAAGGTAAATTCTGTGTATTTATCCGGTTGTGATTCTACCGAAAGGGTTCCGTTGTGCAATTGCATGATCTGTCTTGAGAGCGCCAGCCCGATACCTGATCCGTTTTTTTTGGTGGTATAAAAGGGTATAAAAATGCGCTCCTGCGCTTCCGGCAGAATACCCATCCCATTATCACGTATGTTAATACAAACCCGGTTTTCCTGATCCACACAACCGGTCAGCCGTACTTCGGGGTCCGGTTTTTCTTCTACCGCTTCAATGGCATTTTTTACCAGGTTTATGAGCACCTGCTCTATTAATTCAATGTCGGCGTCAATATGGAGGCTTTTGGGAACTACCGTCCATTCAAATTTTACTTTTGATTTTCTGATTTCTATTTTCATCAGGTTGGCGATGTGTTCAAACAATTCATACAGGTTTATTTTCACTATATTCGGCTCGGGAATGGTGGTGTAGTCCCGGTACGCGTCAATAAACTTTATCAGCCCGTAGCTTCGACCTTCGATGGTATTCAGTCCTTCCTGCAGGTCGTCCACGGCTTCCGTACCTATTTCGAACAGGCTGTTTTTTTGTTTCAGGTCTTCAACAAGTATTTCCTTAAGTGTGGAGGTAAGCGATGCAATCGGAGTAATGGAATTCATGATTTCGTGACGAAGCACGCTGGTGAGCTTTTGCCACGCTTCCACTTCGTTCTGCTGAAGTTCGGGTTGTATATTCTGCATTGTGATCAGCTTGTATGAATTGCCGTGCAAAATGAGTTCGGTTGCATAAATGGCCAGTTGATGCTTGGCGTCAAGCCGGTAAAGCCTGTTGGCTCCGGGCCTGATTTCAGTAAGTATCCGGTAAAGGGCTTCACTTTTTTCACTGACTTCACTTAAATTATGAATCTGGGGAGTCCGGAGATACTTTTTTGCAACTGCATTTATCAGTTCAATATTTCCCGCAGTGTCAAAAGACAGCAGGCCGGTACCTATTTGCTGTACTACAGTATTCAGGTATTGTCCATGTTCTTCCTTTTCTGATCTTGCTTTTCTGAATGCTTCAAGCACTTCATTGAATGCACTGTTAAGGTCTTTGAAACTCTTGCCGAGCTGATCGTCGGCAGAAAATCCTGAAATGAAATCGGAATACCTCACCGATTCCAGAAAGCGGGTCAGCTTACGGTTTGTACGCTCGATATAAAAAAAAAGTTCAGCAATAACAGCTATCGTAAACAAGCCAACAATAACCGCGCTCACTGTTTTATTGCTGTCATCAAGAAGATATATAAATATGGCAATAAGTACTGCCAAAAGAAGCACCCGTAACAACACACGAACACGAAATGAATTAAATCCCATACTTTTCAAGTCTCCTGTAGAGTGACGACCGTGTTAAACCAAGTTCACCTGCCGCCAGAGTAATATTGCCGTTATATTTTTTTAAAACCTTTCGGATCAGGATTTTTTCCACCTCTTCAAGGTCAAAATGATCCAGCATGATATTATCCCCTTCGTTATCCGGACTTTGTGTCAGCATCAGATCTTCGGGTTGTAAAATGGTTGTTGCGTTCATAATTACAGCCCGTTCAATTGCATGCTGTAATTCACGTACATTGCCGGGCCAGTGGTATTTAGTCATACGCGCCAATGCCCCATCACTGAGTTTGTGAACATTTTTATTATACTTTTCTGCATAAATGGTCAGAAAATGGCTTGCGAGAAGTGGAATATCTTCGATCCGTTCTTTTAACGGAGGCAAGGGTATTTCAATGGTATTTATCCGGTATAACAGATCCTGTCTGAATTTGTTTTCCTTTACAAGGTCATAAACGGGCATATTAGTAGCACAGATAAGCCTTATGTCCACTTTGATCTGCTTGTTTGACCCAACCGGAGTGATAGTACGGTTTTGTAGTACGGCAAGCAATTTGGCTTGAAGGGGGGTAGATAGATTACCGATTTCATCAAGAAAGAGGGTGCCGTTATGTGCGGTTATAAACCTGCCCTCCCTGCTTTCCTTGGCATCTGTAAAGGCGCCTTTCACATGCCCGAATAACTCACTTTCAAACAGCGTTTCGCTGATTGATCCGAGGTCCACACTCACAAACGGTTCATCACTTCGTGAAGAACTCTGGTGAATCGCACGGGCAACTAATTCCTTGCCTGTTCCGTTTTCGCCTAATAAAAGCACATTGGCATCGGTGTCGGCGATTCTTTCAATCGTTTTAAACACTTTTTGAATTTCAACGCTCTGGCCAATAAGGTCATAAAAATGATTATTTAACTGATCGCTTATTTGCTTTTGTTTCTTTTTTAGCCCCGCAATTTCATCCAATGATTCGCGTAATTTCATGGAAGAATAAATGGTGGCTAGTAATTTTTCGTTTTCCCAGGGTTTAAGTACAAAATCAGTAGCTCCGGCTTTGATTGCTTTAACGGCCATCTGAATATCGCCATATGCAGTGATCAAAACTACTACTGCAGAGGGTTCCTGTTGCAAGATACGGTCGAGCCAGTAAAACCCTTCTGTTCCGCTGCTTACATCTCTGGTGAAGTTCATATCAAGTAAAATAACGTCGTATTTCTCATTTTTGAGCAGTGAAGGAAGCACTTCAGGTTTTTTTTCAATATCCACCTGTTTAATATGCCTTTTTAAAAACATACGGGCGGCTTTTAACAAATCTTCATTGTCGTCAATAATCAGAATTTTACCACGCTTTTCAGGCTCGTTTTTCATTATGCAATATGTTAATAGCTGTATGTATTCAAAAGTTGTACCGAAACCGGAAATAGTAATACGTTTATACCCTATACGTCAAATTCGGTTCTAAGGTAGTAAATTCAGCAATAAATTTTTCAAAATTGAACACCTGAGCGTCCGCATGCGAACACTATCGTTCAGGTATGAACGCAACATTTCATCCGGATACATAGTTTATTCACCGTGGAAGGTATAATGCGCATTTGGCACAATGTTGGCCATACGTATATTGGAAATATATATTTAATACCAGCAAATTTTCATGGACAGGAAGATTAAGAAGAAGAAATGGACGGCTAAACGAATTATTTCGATTTTATTCGGCGTATTATTTCTTTCATTTATTGTATATAATTTCGGATTCAGCGACCGGCGGTCAAGGCTGAATATCGACGCGAATAAAGCAACCATTTCAACCGTTAAGAGGGGAGAATTTACAGAATTTATCCCACAAACGGGCATAGTAATACCCAGCCGCACCGTTTATCTCGATGCCATTGAAGGAGGAACGATAAAGCGACTGGCTGTTGAAAGTGGTGCGATGGTCGTAAAGAATGATATAATTATTGAACTTACCAACCTTAACCGGGAGTTAAGCGTACTTACACAAGAGGCGAATCTGAATGAAAGTATAAACAGGGTACGGCAGACCAGGTTGCAATTGGCACAAAACGATCTGAGTCAGCTTCAGATACTTGCTGAAATTGATTATCAGATTTCAATTTTAAAGCCTCAATATGAACGGGAAAAAGAACTGTTTGAGAAAAATCTGATTTCGGAGCAGCAATTTGAGCGTACCGAAGAGCAATATAAATACAATATGAAGCGAAAAAAGTTTACCTATCTGGCATATAAAAATGACAGCATTGACCGGGTGAGGCAGCTTCGTGAACTGGACAGGTCGGAAGCCAGGATGATGGAAAGCCTTCACGGTGTATCGAAGATACTCGATAATCTGATCATACGAGCGCCCTTTGCCGGCCAGGTTACGATGCCCCCGCAAATGGATGTAGGTCAATCGGTAACACCGGGTCAACGCCTCGGGCAAGTTGATGTGGTGGGAAGTTTTATTGTGCGATGCCCGATCGATGAATTGTACCTTAACCGCATTAATACCGGTTTGATTGCTACCAACAAAGACTACAAACTGAGAATCATTTACATCTATCCCAATATCGACAACGGCCGGTTTGAAGTTGACATGGAGTTTGTTGATGACATACCTCCTGGGATTGTCAGGGGTCAGTCGCTCCGGTTGCGCATTGCGCTTGGTAAATCTTCCGAGCAATTGCTGCTGCCGGTGGGCGGATTCTTTAAAGATACCGGCGGCAACTGGGCTTTTGTATTATCGGAAGACGGAAAAATGGCTGAAAAAAAGCCGATCCGGCTGGGAAGAAGAAATACGGAATATTTTGAAGTTACGACCGGGCTGCAACCCGGTGACCGTGTAATTACATCTTCATACGATAACTATGGAGATAATGAAGTGCTTATATTGCAGTATTAAATATTCGAATGATATAAAATTTATCCTGAAATAAATAAAAACAACTACCATGCTTAAAATCAAGAATCTTACAAAATTGTACACCACCGATGAAGTGGAAACCACCGCACTCAATGAAATTACTCTTGAAATTCAGGAAGGGGAGTTTGTGGCCGTGATGGGTCCTTCGGGATGTGGAAAGTCCACCTTGCTCAATATTCTGGGATTGCTCGACAATCCTTCGGATGGAGAGTATTTTTTCGGAGAACATGAGGTGTCGAAATTTTCGGAAAGACAACGTGCCCGGCTGAGAAAAGGATCTATTGGATTTGTATTCCAGAGTTTTAACCTGATCGATGAACTTACTGTATTCGAGAATGTAGAACTTCCGCTTCTTTACCTTAAGGTTCCGTCATCAGACCGGAAGAAGCGCGTTGAAGAAGTGCTGGAGCGTATGAATATCATGCACCGCAGAAACCATTTTCCTCAGCAATTATCCGGAGGCCAGCAGCAACGCGTAGCCGTTGCCAGGGCGATTGTGGCAAACCCGAAGCTTATCCTGGCCGATGAGCCAACCGGAAACCTAGATTCCACCAATGGCGAAGAGGTCATGAAACTTCTTTCGCAGCTTAATGAAGAAGGTACAACCATCGTGATGGTTACGCACTCACCCTACGATGCCAACTATGCGCATCGTATTGTAAACCTGTTTGATGGCAAGATCGTGACAGAAAATATCAAGGAACAATTTCATATTTAGGTTGATTGCGGTTATTTATGCCGCCTCAAGGTCAAAAAACCGGCAGCGGAGATGTTGCCGGTTTTTTTTGATATCGCATCAAGGTTTTCCGGAATGCTAACTTGCGTGGAGGTGTATTGTCAGCACTCCATGCTGTCCACCGACTGATCCTAGTGAGTAACCTTGAAGCGGGAGTAGGTTTTTCTCCGGTTTGTTAAACACCGGCAAATAACCTTATTCACCACCCCACCCACAACAAGGTCACCTGTGGGTTGGCCTTGCGTGTGGGACAGGGACCTTGTTGTGGTAATGCCCGTGGACAATACAGGTAACCTGCAAATTGAATTTTACCTATTTTTTAAAAAATCATGTAATTTTTCGAATAAATAAAACTTTGACTATGCAACTTACGTATAATCCAAGGAACTTGGCAATACATAATACCATGTTCACGCAACCTCCATCATGATTAAATTGTCTTTACATATGGACACCACTCAAAATCAGGACATTAATGCTAAAAAATTATCTTAAGATTACATTCAGGAGCTTGATGAAAAACAAGCTGTTTGTTTTTATCAATGTGTTTGGTCTGGGTATTGCCCTGTCTTGCTGTATTGTTGCTTACCTTAATTGGGATTATAATGTCGGTTTTGATACCCATCATGTAAATGCAGATAAAATCTACAGATTAAATTTTGTGCGGATAACAAATGGCAGGCCTGTAAAAAACGGAGATAGCCCAATG
>VAPA010761104.1_pt1 | contig 10464 bp, 12 predicted proteins | sample 3395041 | NCBI WGS metagenome assembly VAPA01 (sample SAMN08290432, study PRJNA428436) | hydrothermal vent metagenome | isolation source: Deep-sea hydrothermal vent chimney | place: Indian Ocean: Southwest Indian Ridge | depth 1973 m m
ATAGCTACCTTTTTTCCTGCTGAGAATAATATTGCTTCTATCTTATTTTTTAGTTTCTCCATCTTGCCCTAGAGAATAAAGGTCACCTTCTTTTTTTATTAGCTTTTTTTCTATCATCTTATTTAAAAATTTTTCTAATCCTTCTGGATCTATGCCTGTAATGGTGGACAGTTGCTCTTTGTTTAATTTTGCCTGCGCCAAAGAGACTGATATGACATTCTGAACGGTGTTGTTCATATTTCCTTTTAAGAATTCATTTTCGTTTTTCAGCTGCTTGATTATCATGTCCATGTTATGCAGTCTTGCCTGCAAATCATTAAGCAAGTCTGCTATGTGCTTATTATTAAATATTAATTCGTCTGGTTTTATGATCTCTATGGATGAAGGCATATAATCAAAACAAAAGCCTACAAGTTTAGGTATCCCTTTTGCAACCATTTCTAATTCTACGAAAGTGCTCCAGAATTTGTCCTGCTGCCTGGTTTCTGCAAACTCTTTCTTTAGTATTATCAAGTCGGGGTCCTGCTCTATTTTTCCAACATAAGCTTTTATTGATTCTTCTACATGCTCTTTCGGTTTTCCCAATACTTCGATTATGGTTTTGCATCTTATATGCTGTTTTTCAGGGTTCATATTTAAGGTTGTAAGAATAGAGTTTGATTTAAAAATGTTTGGTTTGTTGATTGTGTCGCATATTCATTTGGTTCTCCATAGTGTTGCGATTCATTTGATAAGGTTAGGTAGGCTCTTTATTATTCCCTTTTAAGCAAAGAACTCCAATAAGGCTATTAGTTTGGAGTGAAAAATGGGAAAAATTAAAATAAGAAATATACTTGCTATGGTTGGTTTTATTTTGTTACCTTATGCCCTATGGGGCTTTGTTGGATTCTTAAAGGGTGAAAGGACTTTAGAAGATATTGTTTCCTTAGTTCTATTTCCCTTATCACTCGCTTTGATTTGGTTTTATATCAATAAAAATGACGAAACCTAAGTTAGATGTAAATTTACAATTAGCAAACGACTTCTTAAAGTTATTTCTATTAAGTTATATTCTATCAATCTTTACACAAATCGCATTCAATGGGGTTAATGGATTCTTTATTTTTTTGGGTTGGTTATTCTTGATTGCCAGTGTTTTAGGTTATTTCCATAAAATTGACATCAAAGGAGGTAGTCTTGCTTTTACTGGTTCGGCTTCTGTAATCTTTTTTCTCTTAGCTTGGTTCGTTCCAATAACCTAATTTTCTTGTAACCGTGCCTATGACCTAACCAGTAAAAGAACATAGATGTAAAACAAACTGCAAGAATTTGTAAAAATTCCGTAAGATTGAAAATAAACATCTTCTTATTCCTCCCTCTATCTCTTGATTAGATATGAGAGGAATTTTGGAAAGATTTATATAGATGTACTCCAGAAAATAGGATATCCTTAAAAATAGATGATAGCCAAAAAAACACGGAGGTATCTGATGGTTTTAGGAAAAATCGCCAGATTTATATATTTCTTGGTTTTCCCTTTAGAGATGGGGGAATATTCTTAATAAAATGGAAAAAGAAATCGATATTGAAAAAGAAAGAAAAGAAATAGAACAATTAAATGGAAAGGCTAAAGAATATATAAAAAATGGAAAAAAACTGAATGGTAAAGCTCAACAAATCATAACAAAATCTAAAAAGTTATTTATTCTTTAATTTTAATTTATTTTTCAAGTTATTTATGTAATCCAATAAACTTCCTGTTTTTTCAACATATCCATCTATTATTTCTTCGGATTCACTAACTCTGTTTTCATAGTCATCAATAATCTCTTGCATCTCCCCAATGTTAGTATGTTGTTCTGATGTCAATTCCATAGCTTTTTCCCCAAAAAATCTAGCTATTATAAATCCAAGCCAACCCACTATTACTGTAAAAATAACTGTTATTGGGCTTACTTTATCACTATCATTTATCCAGAAATATACAAATGTTAAAACAAATAATATAATCAATGGTGCTACAAAAATAATTTGAATTAATTTAAGGTAACCCCCAATATTTTCTGCTCTTGAAATATTTCTTATCTTGTTTATTAATTCGTTTAGGCATTTATATAAAAATTTAAAATGCCACATTATGAAATTTAAAATTATCAATATTGTACTAACAATAAATAAGATAATCAACTTATCCATTTTATTAACAAGAAATATGCTTATTATTTATATAAATTTCCATTTTATAGTAGTATCTTAAATATATACTCAAGAACATACAAAAACCAAAAGGTTTATATAGTAGCATATATATCTAATATATATGGTGATAAAATGAAAGATATGAAAAAGGCAGGAGAAATTTATTCGTACTTAAAAAAGTATAATATTGAGGCTACATTTAAAAAAAAGGTATCACTTTTTGGAACAGGGGCACATATAATTGTGCCACAAGAATATTTAGGTAAGGAAGCAACAATAATTATTCATAGCAAAAGACAAAATAAAAATTTTAATTATGGAGAATTTGAGGACATACCTAAATAAAAATTGCTCAATCGGTGCGTGAACACCGACAGAGCGGAGGAAACCAAAAGGGTTTGTTATTGTTGTTGGATTTTTTTCTTTGTTTTTTTATTACTAGTTAGTTATTTTATTCTTCTTTTCTTAACGAAAACTTTTTATAATGATTGCAGATTGCAGGTAATATGGAAAGGATAATCAAATGGTTTGTTCCGAAAGAAGAAAAATTCTTTGATATGTTTAAGATGCAGTCGGAGAATGTCTTAAACGGGGCGAATGAGCTCAAAAAATTCATTTATGAGTATCCTACGCTGAGCACTTATAAGAAAAATGAGCTAGCAGGTAATATAAAAAAGATTGAAGAGAAAGGAGATAATATAGTGCATGATACCCTAAAAGAGCTTGATAAGAGTTTTGTGACTCCTATTGATAAGGAGGATATCCACAGGCTGTGCGGCCTGATGGATGATATTCTGGATCTTATAAATGCTGTTTCTGAAAGGCTTATCTCTTTCAATATTGAAAGGGTGGATAAGTTTATCAAAGGTATGGCGGAAGTTACTGCGAAAGCTACTGAAGAGATAGACGGGGCTATTCTGAATATGAAGAAGCTGAAGAATATGAATGAGTCTTATATCAAAATTCACAGCCTGGAAAACGAGTCAGACCAAATCTACCATGACGCCCTCTCTGCCTTATTCAGAAACAGCAAAGAGGCTGTAGAAATAATAAAATACAAGGACATTTATGAGCTTATGGAAGACACGGCAGATAAATGCGAAGATGTTGTTTATATGATTGAAAGAATAGTGGTTAAACATGCCTGATCTTATCTTAGTTATTGTTGCGATAGTAATTGCGTTAGCATTCGATTTCGGGAATGGTATTAATGACGCCGCTAATTCAATAGCAACAGTAGTTGCTACAAGAGTTTTGTCTTTAAGGGCTGCTGTTTTACTGGCTGCAGTCGGTAATTTTTCCGGGATATTTGTTTTTGGTGTTGCGGTTGCCACTACAATTGCCAAAGGAATAGTTGACACGTCTGTTGTGAGTGTTTATATGATCATTGCAGGATTAATTGGATCTATATTATGGGTTTATGGCTCTTCATATCTTGGGGTTCCGGTTTCAGCAAGCCACGCTTTAATTGGGGGGCTTGTAGGTTCTGCAATCAGTGCAGCCGGATTAGAAGCTATTCTTTTTTCAAAATTATTTAAAATTGCGGCATTTATTTTTGTTGCTCCATTGTTAGGGATGCTGGGAGGGTTTTTGTTCCTTGTGCTGATAATGTGGATTTTCAAAAAAGTGAATCCTAACAGGGTCAATAAGTATTTTAAAAGACTGCAGTTAATCTCTGCTTTTTCTTATTCATTGAGCCACGGAGCAAACGATGCTCAGAAGACGATGGGCATTATTGCGATTGTATTGTTTAGTGCCGGGTATTTGGGGGGGGAATTTTATATTCCCATGTGGGTTATACTCGCATCTTATACCACTATAGCTTTGGGCACTTTGATAGGCGGAAAAAAGGTAATAAAAACTGTTGGCATGAAGTTAACTAATCTGAAGCCTGTAAGCGGTTTTTGCGCTGAAACAGCGGGCGCCATTACAATTATGGGGTGCAGTACGGCAGGAATTCCTGTGAGTACAACACATGTAATTTCCGGCTCTATCGCAGGTGTTGGGACTGTGAGAAGGTTATCTGCTGTAAGGTGGAGCATAGCAAAAAACATAGTGTGGGCGTGGATATGGACAATGCCTGTTTCTGCTGCAGTTGGTTATATAACATATTGGATGGTTAGTTTTTTTATTTAGCTACCTTTTCCACAGCAACAGGATATTTAAAAAAACTGACAAAGTTATCAGGAATGTGAATGTCAATTTTTTTATTTTTTCTTCTGTTGACTCGTAAACTGTTTCAGGCTGAAGTTTTAATTTAGATATTGCATTAGAAGTTATTTTGTTTTCTTTTTCAGGCAGAATGTTTGTTTCTGAACTTTTTCCTGCAAGCAAGTCATTTTCTGATATGCATTTGTTCTCTTTAAATTGACCTTCAACCACTATTTCTTTCACTATTTCCTTGTTTGTTTTTTGATTGTCTTTGTTTATCAGCACTTTAAATTTATATTTGCCTTTGTTTGCATTGCTGACTTTGTTTGCCAGTTCCACTATTTTAGAGGAATCTTTTTCTACAGTGATGTGTTTCTTATTTGATGTTCTCTCACCTGAGTAGGATTTTGATCCTCTGTAGACATAACTCCAGACGTCTACTTCAGAATCCTGATCATCATTGTTGCTTATTTCTACCCGGATATTAAATTCTTTTCCCAGCTCAATCTTTTTAGGATAATCCAGAAGGCTATATTCAAATTTTTTTGGTTTATCTCTTGAAGAAGTCGTCTTTGAAGAAGATGATGTTGAGCAGGAAGATGCCTTAATGTCTTCTATGCTTATCTTTTTCTTATCTTCTTTGCCCAGACCTTTTATAATAACGTCATATTTTCCATCTTTTAATTTTTCATCGCAGTTGGTATCCAGATTTACTGGCAGCTGGCCATCATAAGAAGAGTATCTGCCATATAAATGTATTTTTGTTGTTTCGCTTATCTTTTTTCCATCGTCTTCCACCCATAAGCTTATGGAATATTTGCTTGTTCTGCCCTTATAGATCTTTACTTTTACATTGATTGTGTCGCCAAATTTAACCTTGTTCTTAACTTCCACTATTTGTAAACTGGATTCCTCGCTGTTTTGAGCTGAATTTTCAGAGCCTTTAACAATAAACATTTTTTCTGCAGAATTATCTGTTGTGTTTGTGTCGTTGCAGTTAGGGTGCACAATAGATTTTATAAATAAAATCCTGTCTTGCTCTGCTATATTTGTTTTCCATGATTTTTGGTTTGTATTTGAGGTATTGTACTTATTTTTGTAGATGTTGCTGAAAAAGTCTTCTATCCAGTACTCTATTGTGAAAGGCAATGCTTCATTATTGAGGTTGTTATAGAATTTGATTGACTCTCCTTCTGAGTATATCATCTTATCCATTGTTATGTTGAGGGTTATGTTGCAGGGAATAGAAGTTGTATCAATCACAGTTATGATTTTAGAATCTGAATTATCATTAAGGTTTATGTCTTCAACAGTAGACTCAATTATCCATCCTGTTAAGGTATAATTATCTTCTGCTAATGGGGTAAATGAGCCTGTATTAGAGCTTTTATAAGAGTTAAGATCCCCTATATAAATTACATCCTGTTTAATTAGCTCTTTATTGGAAGTTATGTTATATCCAATTGTCAGGTTTATGCGGTCTTCAATACCGGAGATATGATCTAAGTTTTCAATTTTGAATAAGGAGGTGTAAGTCATGCCAACATAAGCTGCGTCATCTATGTAAACAGTTAACCTTAATCCTTTATTTTTTATTTTTTGTCCTAGTGACGCGTTGTTTTGTTTTCCCGGGCTTCCGCCTATTGCAGAGCTCTCATTCCAGCCATAATCAAATCTTTCCAATGATTTCCCATTTCCATTTGCTAATTCTGTTGAGTAATTTACCCCATCAATAATATCCAGCAAGGTATTTTTTAAGGCTATGTGCTCTCCTGTGTTTTTAAGAGAGAAAGTGCTGTCAAATAAGGACCCATTAAAATTAGGGTAATCTATAAAAAAATTTTCGCTATTGTCTGCTATAACAGCATATCCCTCAACAATATAACTTCCACTGATAATGGCCAATTTATGGTTAGTTCCCCCTTCATAAAATTTCCATCCGGAAATATCGACAGCTTGATCGCTATAGATTTCCAACCACTCATGGCCGGAATCAGAACCAGACGGGTTATACATTATTTCATTGATTATTACTTCTGCAAAAACATCGGATGGCAGGAATAAAAATAGGGCAATCAATATTGCTTTTGTGTTAGACATTCTTCACCAGGCTGTTTTTTGAGATTTTCTGATTATGCTCCTAACACAGGGCGCAGAAGAAGGTATATAAAGCTAAGTTGTGGCGATTAATACAACAGAAACAGAAGGAAGGGTGTCTGACATGTAAAACTATGATGGAGGGGTTTTACTATTTAGTAATGCTACTAAAAGTTTTTAATTGGGAATAGTTTTAAAAAGAAAAAGGTGATAGTGTGGGGTTTTTTAAGTTCTTAAAGAAAGGAGAAAAGGTAGGACCCTTAGATGAAGCGCTGGATGTTCCTCCTGCGCCCCCCCCTATACACGGGCATTTTCCTGATGATCTGCCAAAATTTGAGCTTAAGGAAGAAAAACCAGCTCATCAAAAGGAAGAGATGCGTCCAGTGGGATTTGAAGAAAAATTACCTATGCCCCATAAAGAAGAAGCTGAGTTTCCTCCACTGGAAGGATTTGAAGAAAAATTGCCTGAGTTTCCACATGAAGAGCCTGAAGCAGAGCTTCCCCCATTAGAAGATGCTCCAAAATTCACCCCTAAGCCGCCTATAAAAGAGCCTGTGATGGCTATACCTTCTCCAAAAAGAGAAATTCATATAGAGCACGAAATAGAGGATAGAAAGCCATTCCTTGAAAAAATAGAGAAGGAAGCTATTGTTGATGAGAAAAAATTATTCGCTAAGAGGCCGACAACTTCAGGGCCTACATATATAAGGCTTGATAAGTTTAGGGATACTTTAGGCAGTATGGGTGTAGTCAGGGGCGATTTAAAAAAATGTGATGAAAGTTTGATTAATCTTATCAATAAAGAAAAAAAAGATAGAGGGTTTGAAAGATGGCGTGCTTCGATGGATGATATCCAGAAAAAGCTGATTTTTGTTGAAAAAACTTTATTCAAGGGTGATTAAATGGAAGAAAGAGAAGCTCCTGTTTTTGTTAAGGTTGAGGATTATAAAGATGTGTTAGAGGTACTTGATCTTATCAAAAGCAAATTAGACCAAGCAAAGGTGATTTTGGGGAATATAAATGAACTAAAAAATGAGGAAGACTCTGAGATTGCTCTATGGGAATCTACTCTGAATGATATTGAGAAGAAAGTGAATAATATTGACAGGGTCTTGTTTGAGCCTGAAAGGGTATGGTGATCTTATTGGAAGAGAATAAAGATCTGTTTTTTGCGAAGGTAACAGACGGTATCGGTATAAGGAGGAATGTGCTTGAAGCACAGAAAGACGTTGTGGAAGTTTTGAGGAGGTATGAGAATATAAAAATTTTAAAAGCAAAAAAACTTGAGAAGATAAATGAGCTGAAATCTGATGTTAATGAATTGGCAGATATTATTTCTAAGTTAAAAGCTGTTCTCCCCCATGCTAAAATAAGAGAGGTTATCAAGGTCAAGAGAAAAAGCAGCGCCAGTAAGAAGAAAACTGAGAAGGGGAAGAAAAAGGAAGCGGAAATAGAGAAGGAATCCAGGGCTCCAATGAGTGAGTTGGAGAAACTTGAATCTGAACTGGGGGCTATCGAAAACAAGCTTGATTCTTTAGGTTAGGATTAAATTTAGCAATATTTTTAAATTAAGCATAGATACTTATTCTTATCATGCGGGGATGGCAGAGTGGTCAAATGCGATGGACTCAAGTTAGTTGAGTGATGAGCGTCAAGCGATGATTTCGCTGTCCACTTATGTGAAATCCATTTCCTTAGTGGATACGGGGGTTCAAATCCTCCTCCCCGCATTTTTATTTAATACTTCTGAGTAGTTAACTTATGGAAAGGTTTAAATATTGCACGTTCTTCCCTTGATGAACAATGAAGGATAAAAATATAATCGAAGATGTAGCTAAAAGAGCACAGAAAGAAGGCAAAAGGGTAAAAGTACAAGTTACTGATTATGATTTTATAGGCTGGTTAAAGCACCCCATCCTGAAAGTAAAAAGCATGTTAGGTTCTGAAACTTACAATAGAGAAGATGGTGATGGTTATTTTATGCACTTGACATACTGGGTCGGTAGTGTGAATCCTCAATGGGTAGCAAAGACTCGGCATCCTACTATTGTACATGGTAGAAACAGTAAAGAAGTTTTACAAAGTTTGTGTGAGTATTTAGGATACGCTGAAACAGAGTTTGAAAAAAAAGGCATTGATTTTAAGGTTGAGAACACTTTTTGGTTGAATCTTAAAGACAAAAAAACTCTTAATGATTTGTTACCTAACTATGTTAAAAATTGCTCTGATCTTGATCCTAAAAAATATTCTAGCACTATATTAACTCCGCAATCTTCTCAAGCATAAGTATAATTTAATTTCTTATTTTTTCACTTTCTCCACAATTTATTTATACCTTAGTAATTATCTTTCTGATTTATGCCAAAAAACTATAAAAAGCTAATTTTAGTTTTCTTTGTATTCATAATAATCTTAAGTGTAATGCAGTTTACTGTTCCCAATATAATTGGATTTGACGGCTATTTGCACATAAAGGCGGCAGATATTATAAAACAGAGGGGATTTATTGAAGAGTTTCCGTGGGCTAAGCACACTATCCTTTCAGATAATTATGCAGATATTCAGTTGCTTTTCAGGGTTCTGCTTATTCCGTTTACGTTTTTTGGCCTTGAGTTTGGAGCTAAAATGGCCGCAATCCTGTTTGGGGCTGTTTGCTTTACAGTTTTCTACTGGTTTTTGACTGAGAATAAAATCAAATATGCTTTTTTTTGGGCGATGCTTTACTTGTTTACCGCTGAAAGCCTGATGTATAGGTTTATGCTTCCAAGACAGATGCCATTGGTTATTGCGTTGTTGATTCTGACTATTTACTTTATGCAGAAAAAAAAATACCTCTTTTTAGCCATAACTTCATTTGCCTATATTCTGATTCATAGCAGTTTCGTGTTTCAGCTATCTGTTGTATTCTTATTCGTTATTTTGAATTTTATTTTTTCGAAAAAATTTGATTATAAGATAATATTATATTCTTTAATGGGGGCTGCAGCAGCTTTGGTGATAAACCCTTATTTTCCGGATAATATTTTTATGCTCTATACTCAAATATTCAAAGTTAATCTGATTGCGAATCTTTACAACCAGGAATGGAGGGCATGGCCTTTTTTTGAGTTTATAAAAAACAATATTCTTGCTTTGATGTACATCACTGCAGGCTGTTTTATCTTAATAAAGAATAAAAAAATCACCAGAAATAATTTATTTTATTTAGTGCTGGCTTTGTTTTTCCTTGTTTTTACAATAAAATCAAGAAGAATGCAGGAATTCCTGATACCCTTTTCAATAATAATTTTGGCTTTTTTAATCAACGACTATTATGAAAGAATTAAAAATATAAAAATTCTGAAAAATTATAAAATACTTGCATTGTTTTTTCTTATGATCCTGGTTATTTTTAATTTTGTTTCTTTAAGGAAGGATATAATGAACAACAGTTTTGTAGATAATTATGGGGGGTGTGCGGGATGGATGGGGGAGAATATTGAAGAAGGCTCTTTGGTGTTTGTTAATGCGTATGCTTTTCCTTATTTGTTTTTCAAAAATTCTGAATTGATATACACCCATGGAGCAGACTTAACCTACTCTTATCTTTACAATAAGGAAGAATTTGAAAGATATATGGGGATTTTAAGGGGAACTTTAAAAAGCGAGGAGGATTTTATAGTAAAAGACTACAAAGCAGATTATGTTTTTGCAGGGAAGATTGAGCAGGATGTCAAACTATTTGAATATATCATAAAAAATAAAAAGAATTATAAAGCCGAGTATGAAGATGAGTGGTGTGCTGTTTTGAAAGTTCAAAAATAAAATGGTAGAAATCTATGCAGTTGGGGGATATAATGAGGTTGGCAGGAATTGCACTGTAATCAAGGTCGGTAATGAAGCAGTAATGATCGATATGGGCGTGAATATTGAGAATTATATCAAATACACAGAAGACGATGATTTGGTTGCAGTAAGGCCCTCTGAGCTGATTAAGGCAGGAGCTGTGCCTGATATCTCTTTTATTGATAATTTAAGGGGGAAAATCAAGGCAATAAT
>VAPA010047138.1_pt1 | contig 10457 bp, 9 predicted proteins | sample 3395041 | NCBI WGS metagenome assembly VAPA01 (sample SAMN08290432, study PRJNA428436) | hydrothermal vent metagenome | isolation source: Deep-sea hydrothermal vent chimney | place: Indian Ocean: Southwest Indian Ridge | depth 1973 m m
AATTAGTCACCGTTTCACCCATTCACCCATTCGTTTTTTCACAGCTACCATGCCCTCGGCGCGGAGAACAAAAGCAGCCGCAGAGTATACAATAATCCCCAGACCCACACAACCTGACAGCCAGCCTATCCTGGCAATAGTTGTCAGCTCAAGCCACTGAAACTGTGCTGCAGCGGTCCGGGTTACCATATACATGACAACCGACGCGGCGCCAGCCTTTACAACTTCTCTCAACAGACTCCCACTAGCCCATGATCTGTCCGTTCTGGCGGAAAAGAGCACCGCGAGTACACCGAAGTTGACAAGGGAGGCCAGCGATGTGGCAAGAGCAAGGCCGGCATGCTTCATGGGACCCATCAGGAGCAAGTTCAGCACCACATTTACTGCCAGGGCACCCGCAGCCGCCATGAAGGGAATGACAGTGTTCTCCATGGCATAGAATGCTCTGCCAAGGATCTTCACTCCTATGAAGAAAACAAGACCGATAGCGTAGAAATGAAGGGCTGCGGCTGAACCGGCCACATCTACAGCTCCAAAGGCTCCCCTGGCAAACAGGGTGGCCATGATCGGTTCCCGGAGGGCAATGAGTCCCGCGGTAGCAGGGATGCCGATGAAGGCCGTCAGGCCAACGGCAAATGAAACTGTTTGCGAAAAATCATGCATCCTTCCCTCCGAGACCTGCTCGGACAGCGTCGGGAGAGCTGCTGTGGCAAGCGCAATACCGAAGACACCCAGCGGGAACTGCATCATCCTGTTTCCGTACCAGAGGTAGGTAATGCTGCCCCCTGGCAGGAATGAAGCTAACAGGTTGTCGATAAGTATATTCACCTGGTAGACGGCAACCCCGAGAACCGCCGGGCCCATCATTATACCCACCCTCCTGACACCCGGAGTGAGCATCTTCAGGCTCGGCCTGGGGACAACACCTCTTTTTACCAGGGGGGGCAACTGGATCAGAGCCTGGCAAAAACCACCCACCAACACACCCCATGCGATTCCCACTATCGGCCTGTCAAGGTTCCGGGATACTACCAGCGCAAATATGATGATACTGATATTGAGGAGAGCAGGTGCCAGTGCTGGGGTAAGAAAGTGTTTGTGGGCATTAAGGATCCCCATACCCAGGGCAGCTACACACACCATGAGCATGTAGGGGAACATCCAGCGAACAAGGTCAACAGTCAGGCTATATACATCCCCACCAGGTTCAAATCCGTAAGCGATAATCCTCACGACCTGAGGAGCGAAAATGATTCCAAGAAGGGTAAGAACGAGAAGGGTGGATGAAAGAAGCGTGAAGATGCCCGCAGAGAACCTGTTCGCCTCATCCTGACCCTCGCGGTCCCTGATATCCGTGTAGATCGGGACAAAGGCAGCGGCAAGAGCACCCTCCCCCAGCAGCTGCCTCATGAGGTTGGGGATCCTGAAAGCGACAAAAAAGGCGTCGGCTGCCGGGGTGGCTCCGAACATGAAAGCCAGGACAGCGTCCCTGACCAGTCCCAGAATTCTGGAAATGACAGTAGCACTTCCGACAACGCCTGCTGCCCGTATTATCCCGCCACTTTCACTCTGATTATGCTCACTGGTTTTCATTACTTTGTAGAAAACGTTTGACAAGTTCTGTATATTCTGTTTAATTGCAGTGCTTTTAGTCCCCGATGATTTTGATTCTGAACCAGGAGGATGGAAATTGGCAACTCATAAATCAGCTGTAAAAAGACACGAGCAGAGCATCAAGAGAAGCCTGAGTAACCAGACGAGGCGCACCCGGATCAAGAACCTGACAAAGGATGTTTTGAGCGCCGTAGAGGCTGAGGATCAGGATACAGCAAGGAAAGCTCTTGATGAAGCGATCCCGGCAATCCAGAAAGCAGCCTCCAAAGGCACAATTCACAAACGGACCGCCGCAAGAAAGATCTCCAGGCTCACTCGTAAGGTCAACATCATCCAGTCAGTCGAATAAATTTACCAGAAGCTCATCCAGCAGTATTTCATCGGGAATACTGCTCGTTTTCAGTTTCAAGTCACACTCCGAGATTCTTCTGATGCTGTTTTCCAGTTTCTCCTCAGTGGTTCTTTCGAGTTGTTTCGCATACTTTTCCCTTAATCCGGGAAACCTTATCCCCACTTCCTGAGCAGCTTCCTTTGGAGTTCGTCCACCCGACACGATGGATTTTCCCCTCAATAACTGCCGGTGATGCCGCACGATCATGTGCACTATGAATTCCGGCCGGTTTCCGTTGTCTATCAGGATCCTCAGCAGTTTAAAAGCTCTGGGTTTATTGCCCTCACCAACTGCGTCTGTCAGGGAGAAGATACTTTCAACTCCACCGGGAACCGTTGCCTCCAGGTCAGATTGCTGAACCGCTGTTCTGTCGCCCGCAAACAGGGATATCTTCTCAATTTCCTGGGAAAGTTCCATCAATCCCGAACCAGCAACCTCAATGAGTGTCCTGGCAATACTCTCGTCTGCCTCCATACCCAGGGATGAGAATCTACTGATCACCCACCTTACAAGAGCAGGTCCATAGGGCCTTTTTCGCTCAATAACTGCGGTTTTGGAGGATACCCCTTTGTAAAGTGGATCTTTTTTCTTCAATTCAGAGGAGGTCATGAGAAGACAGGAGGAGGGATTGGGATCTTTCAGGTATTCAACGAGTCTCTTCCAGGCGGAAAATGACTGAACCTCCCTCAAAACAAGTAACCGTCTATCGGCTAGAAACGGCAGGGTTTGAAGAAATTCCTCCACCGCGGATGGTTCTGCCTCCCATCCGTAGAGCGCTAGGTAGTTCATATCTCTGCTCTCGGGGGGTACTACCCTTTGCACAAGCTGATCTTCAGCCTCTTTGAGAAAAAGGGGCTCTGGTGAGAGGATGAGGTAGGACAGATGCTTTCCGTCCAGGGCAGTGTCCCTTCCTGTTTTCAATCCAATCCTCCTAGTTGGTCAGACAGTTCCCTCACGATATCCCTGGCAACCATCTTTATGGCAGCGTTCCTCTGCCAGTCCAGGGAAACCGGGTCTGTAAAGTGAGGATATGTTCTAGACCTGTTGATCTTGCCGTTTAGACTTATATCCCCCAATTCACCCAGGACCCGCCACTGAATGCTCATTGTGAGCTTCTGGCGAAGGGGGGTACCCGCCGCGGAGACTGATTCCGTCTCGTCTGAGAAGGAGTCAACAACAACAGCCAGTTTTTTCTGGCCTTCTTTCCTGAAGAGCCCCGCTTCCTCAGCAAGAGCATCCTCAATAACAGCGGCCAGCCGCGGCTGGTGCGTAGTGTTTTTCACATAATCAAGGGAAAATCCCTCACCACTGTAGGCACCCACGAAACGGTAACCGCATCCGGTGACCAGGAAGAAGCCGATGATAATAAGTACGCAGAACTTTCTCGCGAGGATCATTCCACTACCAGGGAGACAAGCCTGCCGGGGATAACAACCGATTTGGCAAGCGTCTTCCCTTCCAGAAGTTCCTGTATCCGCGGAAGGGCCAGGGCCTGACTTTCCAGGTAATCTTTCTCCGAATCCGCAGCTGCATCGAAGCGTGCCCTCACCTTGCCGTTTACCTGAACTACTATTTCCAACGTGCTGCTGGCTGCCAGTTCAGGATCGAATACCGGCCACTCCTGGGATAAAATCGAATACGGCAGACCCATGGCCTCCCAGAGCTCTTCTGCCAGATGAGGCGCAAATGGAGCAATAAGCTTGACTATGGTCCTTGCCGCCTCACCTGCCGCAGCCCTGTCTGATTTACCCTCTACCTCCCCATCGGCAAGGAACTTCTGGGTTTCGTTCACCAGTTCCATGATCGCGGAAATGGCCGTATTGAACTGAAAGCGTCCGGAAATGTCCTCGGTCACTTTCTTGATGGATTTGTGGATTGCGTGCCTCAGTTGACCGGTTTTGTCATCTTCAGTGGCAACATCTTCCAAAAGGTCCTCTTTTAGCAGGTCAGTATTCTCAGTGATCAGCCTGTGTACCCTTGAGAGGAACCTGAAGGACCCTTCGACACCTTGATCGCTCCAGTCCAGTTCCTTGTCGGGAGGGGAAGCGAATAGTATGAACATCCTGGCGGTATCCGCACCGTAACGTGACAGCATGTCTTCTGCCGGAACGACATTTCCCATGGATTTCGACATTTTGGCACCGTCCTTTATCACCATTCCCTGGGTGAGCAGGCGACGGAAAGGTTCATCAGCTTCGGTCAACCCCAGATCCCTGAGAGCTTTGGTGAAAAACCGGGCGTAAAGAAGATGGAGGATGGCGTGCTCGATGCCTCCAATATACTGATCCACGGGCATCCAGTATTCAGCTTCTGCCGGATTGAACGGCCCTTCCTCATATGAGGAGTCCGTGTATCGGAAAAAATACCAGGACGAGTCGATGAACGTATCCATCGTGTCCGTTTCCCTGTTTGCCTGGCCGCCGCATTCCGGACAATCAACATTCCTGAACTCCTTTGAGGTCTCAAGGGGATTTCCCTCCCCTGTAAAGGAAACGTCCTCCGGGAGGAGTACCGGCAGGTCTTCATCCGGCACAGGGACTATCCCGCACTGGGCGCAGTAAATGATCGGGATAGGAGTTCCCCAGTACCTCTGACGCGAGATCAGCCAGTCCCTTAGTCTGAAAATGACAGCGGCCTCGCCCCATTCATTATCCTCCAGATATCGGGTGATGTCTCCCATAGCTTCAGTGTTATCAGCGCCGTCGAAAGGCCCTGAATTTACCATCGTTCCGTCTTCCGTATAGGCACAGTCCAGTATATCTTCGAGCTCAGTACCAGGCTGGAGTATAACCTTCCTTATGGGCAGACCGTATTTGGTCGCGAACTCGAAATCGCGCTGATCGTGGGCAGGCACCCCCATAACAGCGCCGGTGCCGTATTCCATCAGGACGTAATCACCAACATAGATCGGACATTCCTCGCCGGTCACCGGGTTCAGAAAGCTCCGGCCTATGGGGACGCCCTTTTTCTCACGTCCCTGGGCGGCGCGTTCAATGGCAGACTCCTGCTTTACCTGGTTGGCGAAGGCCATAACCTCATCCTGAACCCCAGTCCCGTCCACAAGCACTTCTAACAGCGGATGCTCGGCGGCCAGCACCATGTAAGTCACACCGAAGATCGTATCCGGCCTGGTAGTGAATGCAGGGATCACGAGATCGCTGTCTATCACAGGGAAGCGGATCTCGGCGCCCTCGCTCCTTCCTATCCAGTTCCTCTGAAGGAGCTTAACCCTCTCGGGCCAGTCATCAAGCCCATCAAGACCAGACAGCAGCTCATCGGCATAGGCGGTGATGCGCAAGAACCACTGCTCCAGATCTTTCTTTGTGACCTCTGTATGACATCTCCAGCACCCGCCGTCCTCCACCTGTTCGTTGGCCAGCACGGTTCTACATGATGGACACCAGTTTATGGGAGCCGCTTTCCTGTAGGCCAGACGGCGTTCTAAAAGCCTCAGAAATATCCACTGGTTCCACCTGTAATATTCTGGCTCACATGTAGCGAGAGTTCTTTCCCAGTCGTATGAAAGCCCCATCCTCTTCTGGACGTCCTTCATCTTCTCGATGGAACTACGAGTCCATTCACCCGGGTCTACTTTCCTCGTTATCGCGGCGTTTTCGGCCGGGAGTCCGAAGGCGTCGTAGCCCATTGGATAGAGCACATTGTACCCGTTCATGGTCAGAAATCTGGAATAGGCGTCCCCTATGGCATAGTTCCTCATATGACCCATGTGCAGGTCACCCGAGGGATATGGGAACATCTCGAGACAGTAGAACTTTTCCCTTTCGGGATCCATCTGAGTCCGATGCAGATTCGAAGACTCCCATTTGCTCTGCCATTTCGACTCGATATCGGCAGGCGAGTATCCGGGTTTTGCCATAAAAGTACCTCCGACCTTTCAGCTGAAGCCAGGGGACCTTCCTCAGTCCCTGCCTTCCTCCTAAAGGCTTAAAAGTTCCTTGACCTTTGAAAGAAGATTAGCGGATTGAACCGGCTTTGTAATGTAGGCATCGGCGCCAAGGGCCAGAGCTCTATCCCTGTCCTCACTGGCTCCCTCGGTGGTGATGATGATGATCGGAATATCCTTGTAGTCTTCGTTTGATCGAACGAGAGTAACCAGCTTCAATCCGTCCATAATGGGCATATTAATGTCAGTGAGGATCATATCGACGTTGGCAGATGACAGCTTCTTGAGGCCGTCGACTCCATCTGAAGCCTCAATGATCTCTGCATGGGGGATCCTTTTGAGCGCAAAACTGATGAGCTGTCTCATGGTTGGTGAATCCTCTATTACAAGAAACCTTAAATTCGCCATTGCGCCCCCTACTGGCTCAGCATATCAATGAAACCCTGGAAAGTATCCAGTTTCCTCTTGGAGTCAGAATAGAGCCGGGAGCTGAAGACTGCGGTGGCAGCATGCCCGGCCAGTAATGTAAACAGCTCGAAATCAACAGGCGAGAAAGCTGCCTTCTGCTGCAGAAGACTGTATATCGCCACCACACCTATGACGTAATCCTTGATCATCAATGGAAAGCATACCAACGGGTCTTCAAGGGTGTTATCCGGTATTTTCTCCGGATCGTCATTCACGTGGATCTCACCGTTTTTAGCGCATTTCCCGATCACACCCGCTCCCACCTGTACCGACGGGAATTTCGCCGTCTCCAAACCCTCGGAAGTCACAACTCTTAACGAGTTGCTCTTCTCATCAAGGAGGAATACGGCGAATGTCTCGGCGCCGATCAGATTGATGATTATTTCCAGGATGATCTGCAGAACTTCCTCATAGTCGAGGGTAGAGTGCAACTGATAGCTGGCAACATACAGATTCGCGAGGTTATTATTCTGATCTTCTACATCCAGATATCTCTGGATATAGTCCCTGTTTTCCTCCTGGACCTCTCCGAGCCTTTCTTCCAGAGACTTGAGCCTGGTCTCGTACTCATTGATCTGGTTGGTCAGTTCGAGGAAAGAATCGCCCTCCCCGGAATCTGAATCCCGGGGGCCGCTAAGTTTCTTCTTCACGGCTTCTTCCAGCTGCACGACCCGGAAGCGAAGCCTCTCGTTCTCCTTGAGAAGATCCTGAGAAAATTCCTGCCCCTTCCGGAAGACCTCGAGAAACTCTTCCCCCTTCTCAAAAAGGGGTTTTTTTGCATCATCTCCCATAATTTACTCCAGATATCATACTTGATAAGGTCGTAAAAAGTCCATCCATGGCTTTTTCAACTATCAAATTTCCCCTATAATGCCTACTTTTTAGTATCATCGCTCCGGGCTTTTTTCAAGACGGAGTTATCTTTCAGGATCTGGAGCAGCTTTCCGGATATTCCTTCAAGGTCAACAATTGATCCTGCAGCGTTTTTGCCGATCGCAGCCTTCGGCATACCGAAGATAACCGCGGTTTCTTCCGATTCCACAATGGTTTTACCCCCGGCATTAACGATCTGGAGCATACCATCGGCTCCATCGTTTCCCATTCCTGTCAGAAGAACACCCACGGCACTGTCTCCGAAACTCCTTGCCGCCGAGGACATGGCCATATCTATGGATGGTATGTAGCGATCCTCATTTCCCCTTTCCTTGACCGAAAGCCTGCCGGTCTTGAGTTTCCTCACTTCAAGATGAAATCCACCTGGAGCAACGTAGATCTGACCGGGAACGAGGGTGTCGCCATCCTCGGCTTCCTTGGCGATGTATGAAGTGTTCTTTTCGAGGCGTTTCGCGAACTGCGCGGTGAATACCGGGGGCATGTGCTGTACAACCACAAAGGAATAAGGGAGATTGGGAGGAAGGTCAGAAAGAACTTTCTGAACGGCAGACGGCCCCCCGGTGGAAGCCCCGATGACCACAACACCTTTTAACTTTCCCTCTACTTCAGGCCGGGGCAAGACTGCTCGTGTCGCTTCAGGCTTCCTTTTCCTGAGACGTGAGAGATACAGCCCAAGATCCATATCGGCAACAGCCCTGATCTTTTCCTGAAGCTCCGGTTTTATATCTACAATTCTCTCTGAAGCGTAGCGCACAGGTTTAACGACAAAGTCCAGGGCTCCCAGATCGAGGGCCCTGAAGACGTTTTTCTCTCCGCCTTCAGCGCTCACTACCACTACCGGTAGAGGATTATGCTTCATCAGCCAGCGAAGGAATGTAAAGCCATCCATACGGGGCATGTTCAGGTCAAGGGTTATTACCTGAGGTTGGCCGGAGAGGATGTATTTAATAGCCTCCTCTCCATCAGAGACCACACTGACAGATTCCACCTCATCCATCTCAAGAACCATGGACTTGATCATTTTCCTGTTGTATGCGGAATCATCAACAACAAGCACTTTTATTTTTTTGGTATCTTTCAAGAATGCCCCTCGCCCGCCTTCTGATAGACCATAGCATGCTTTAAATGTTTGAGCTTAAAAGCCGTTGTTATATTCATAAGGGATTCCGAATGGCCAAGAAGGAGATATCCACCCGGAGACAGTTTCCTGTGAAACGAATTGACCACCCGCGCCTTTGCGTTTCCGTCGAAATAAATAATAACATTCCTGCACATAATAATGTCGCAAGGGGAAATAAGACCCAGCATCTTTTCGTCAAGCAGGTTGATGTGCCCGAACTGGACCATGGACCGGATGGAATCGTCAAGGTGGCATTTCCCGTCGACCTCATTGAAATACCTGTTTAAGTACTCCCCCTCAGTGACCCTGAAGGATGACTGAGTGTATACAGCCTTTCTCGCGGTTTTCAATACTCGGTGGCTGATATCGGTACCCATTATATTTATATTCCAGTCCTGTGAGAAGAGCCCGGTCCTGACAAGAAGTATTGCAAGGGTATAAGGCTCCTCACCGGTGGAGCAGCCTGCGCTCCAGATGTTAAGCCTTTTTGTACTGGCATTACGCTTGGCCAGTTCAGGGAGTATTTCCCTGGAGAAGGCGTCCAGCTGCTTCTTCTCCCTGAAAAAATAGGTTTCGTTGGTTGTGAGTACGTCAATAAGTTCGTTTACCTCCTTCATTTTTTCGGGATGGTACAGAAGATACTGGTAGTACTTCAGGAAGGAATCGAAATGATGGATCCTGAGGCGGTTCTGGAGACGGCTTTCCAGCAGGTATTTACTGCTATCGTCAAAATACAGACCGCAGTAATCATATATGAATGAAGAGAGGAGTTCGAACTCCTCGCCTGTCAGATCGATCCTCGGAGGATGGTCAAACAGCATCCCGGCTTCCAGATGAGATAATGGATCTGACAGTTTTCCTAACCTTCCTGTCAGGGTCGTTTTCGGAGATATTTTCCAGGAGCCGGCGCGCGGCATCTTCATCGAAGGATGCCAGGGCCTGTGCAGCAAATGTTCTTACGCTGCTGTCCTCGTCCTGAGCTGCAACCGTCAGGAAATCAAGGCTTCTGGCACCTTTTATCTGGCCTGCCACCCTGCAGATGTTGCACTTTATCTCTACTGTTTCCCCCCTGAAGGTCTCTCTCAGGATATCTATAACATCTTCCCTGCGCTCGGCCCCCCTCTTTCCCAGCGCTTCTATTACAGAAGACTTTATTATCCTGTCATCGATATCAAGGAGGTCCGCCAGATCCTGCACATCAACCTCAGGCTGAGAAGCCAGAGCCGAGACAGCCACCGTTCTTACCCAGGGATCGTGGTCGTTGAGAGCGGCCATCAAAGGCGCAACCGCTTCAGGAACCTTCAGTTCCTCCAGTGCGAGAGCAGCTTCGACCCTGACCGTTGAATCTTCATCTGCAAGGGAATTTATTATCGCTGACGAGATGTCACCTTCACCGATCTTTTTAAGGCTGTTTATCCCCGAGGCCCGGATCAGCGGCTCCTCATCCTGAAGGGCATTCAGAAATAAGGCTTCGTGCCCTTTCGCATCCACCTCTCCGAGGATCCTTATGACCAGAGCCCTGGTCATGGGAACTGTCGCGGACAGGAGGGGTTCGATCTTTTGAGCAAGCGCCCCCGGGTCTTTCCCTCCGATCAAGGCTATGGCTTCAGCAGTTCCCTGCGCAACATCATCGTACTCATCCTCAAGGAGAGAAAGCAGAGGATCGAGGGAGGCGATATCCCCCATAATGGAGATAGTCCGCGCAGCCTGTTTCCTGACGTGTCCGCTCTGGTCGAGCAGGAGAGGATAGATCTTTTCAATTGACACCTCGCCTCCGAGCCTCTCAAGAACCTCCAGGACCCTGCGCCGTATCAATTCATCATCGTCCGAGAGTAGTGCGACTACGGACTCCTGGTTGGTTTTCGCAATACCCACCAGGGCCATTGTGACATCCCATTCAAGAGTGTCATCATCTATCAATTTCAGTACGGCATCCATGCATTCAGGACTGCCCAGGATGCCCAGCACGGCAATGATCTTCCTCATTTCATCCGGCTTATCGGAAACAGACAGCTGTTCTGTTAGATATTCAACTATATCTTCGTCAACAGCGGCCGAAACGGCAT
>VAPA010025141.1_pt1 | contig 10447 bp, 2 predicted proteins | sample 3395041 | NCBI WGS metagenome assembly VAPA01 (sample SAMN08290432, study PRJNA428436) | hydrothermal vent metagenome | isolation source: Deep-sea hydrothermal vent chimney | place: Indian Ocean: Southwest Indian Ridge | depth 1973 m m
GTCAGGTGGTAATAACGGAACTATTACCATAGGTGCAACGGGTGATAATACCTCTGCCGGTACCTGCGGCGGAGCCTCAGATGAGGCTTGGGCTAATGGCAACAGCGGTAAAGTTAACGCTAGTTTGGATTTTGACGGCACAGACGACTACATCACTGTAACTGATGACTCTGCCCTGGATATTTCATCATCATTCACTTTATCTGCTTGGGTAAACTTTGACACCATTCCTGTAGCCGGAAATGGTTACTACATTATTGAAAAAGGTACCTACGATAGCTGCTCCGGTTCATGTGAATTCAACTATACATTCTTTTATTGGAATCCCTCTGAGCAGGGATTGGCGTGCGGATTTGAAGGAGACACAGGTGGTGTTGATATTGACTGGACAGCTGTAACCGGGCAGTGGTACCACCTGACCTGTATATTTGATGACGCCGGAAACACAACAACACTATATATTGACGGGAAAGAAGTGGATTCCATAAGTGGTGAGACCAACACTCCCACACCGGATAACTCCTCCCTTGAGATAGGAAGAAGTACTGTTTGGGCAAATTACGAGTTGGATGGCCAAATAGATGAAGTCAAAATCTTCAACTACGCCTTGACATCACAGCAAGTTAAAGAAATTTACAACCAAGGAGCGGTTAGTTTCTAATGACGGAAATATATAACAAAAACATAGAAAATAATACTCTTCAATTTAGACGACTAATTCAAAACCTGTCGGGTAAGTTGGCGGGGCCACTGGGCAGGCTCCAAAAACTGCCCGGCAGGGTTTTAAAAGTTCGTTCCAGAAAGGCTCTGCTCTTTTTCGCAGGTGTACTGATCATTTTATTACCTATCGCTTACCTTGTTCTCAAAAACCCCGCTGAGGCAAAAGCGGCAACACTTTCACTATCTACCACGGCTTCAACGATCCAGATAGATGTGCCTAATCGATACCAAGCAGTTATGACCACCAACGATACCAACAATTATTTAGTGTTTAAGGATCGAGCCGAAAACGACGGTACTCCTGATACTGTTCTTGAGCTTCGAGGAGCTGATATAGGAGACGAGGGCGTAAGTTATGAACTACGTTACGATGATACAAGAACTACAACTATCTTAGAGAGCAGCAGCACCCGTGTCAGAGTACGAGTAGAGGGATGCTTTGACACTTCCGGAGGAGGGGCATGCCTCAAAGATGTAGAAGGCGGCAATGATGATGTTCTTGAAGTTACCGAAGAATACACTTTCACTGCCAACGGCGTCTTCGTTAACAGCCAGTTTGATTTTAAGGATGGAATTGAACTTGACGGTACTGGTTCGTGGGACGAAGCAAATGTACTCGAGGCCTACTTCAACGAAGGAGGTAGTAATTATCATTCAGATACTATCCTTCATGGTGGTGGGGAAACTGAAGGAACGTCTGACACCTCACAAATTTTTACTTACGATACAGATAAATATGTTGTTTTACAGGGTATAAGTAATTACCAAGATATAATTGTTGGTACTATGAAACGTGATGGAGATAGGGTTTTATCGAACAGTACAACCGGTCACATGTACCATTCCCAATCGTCAAATGATTACTTCAATATTAAAGACGATACTACACAAACTGTAGTTGGTGTGGGCAGTGCACAACACTTCATCCAATTCCACGATCAGTCTGATCTAAATACTGAGGTTGAGCGTGAGGCCCTTTTCAACGATGTTACAAATCCTGATTACCTTTCTCATACAGTTGGCGAGCCTTGGGACAATAAACCGTTTGGCGATTTCATCTTTGCTTCCGGTTTTGAAGGCGGAGCCAGCAATCTTTGCAGTGGTGGTGACGGATGGTCAGGTGGAAGCTGTGAAAGTGGTAACACAGCAGTCGGTAATGATTCGTCTGCAGCGTTCAATGGTAATTATGCAGCTAAGTTCATATCAACAGGTACAAATGATATCGCTCGAGTGTCAACTGATTTGGGCGTAGCCTACGATACCTTGTATGTACGTTTGTACTTCAGATTGGATTCCCACGACTTAGGAACTTGGAACGAACTAGGTATTGTTAGACTTCAGGATTCTGTAGCCTGGCAAGATAATCGTGTGATGATACAAGAAGATGGTGGCAGTGGAAATCTACAATTGGTATTATCCGATACAGCAAGTAGTTACCAAGATTCAGGTGACTATATTGAAATAGATACCTGGTACAGCTTGGAGTGGTTAATTTATCGCCATCCTACAGCAGGAACAGGAGATCTTTGGTTAAATGGTGACCATATACTCAGTAGCACCTCCTTAGATACAGGAGATAACAGTCTTGATTATGTCTTGGTTGGGTTAACTACTTCTGCTACAAATACAAATCAAATATTTATTGACAATGTCATCGTCTCCGAAAGCTACATTGGCACCGCGCAATACAATGAAGCCGAGGGTGCCTACACCTCCGACATGTCGGCAGGTGACGTTGAGGTGGATATTGACGCCGGACCAAACGTCTCCACCCTTATCAATGACGTAACAGACGTTGAGGCCGGCGCTGCCTCCATCACTGTTGACTCAACCACCGGATTCCCCTCCTCCGGAGTCGCCTATATTGAAGGCGACAAGTTCTCTTACACAGGTATCACATCTACTACCTTTACAGGTATTCCCTCTATAGGGGAGCTCTCAATTATTGGGCATGCTGATAATTCGGTGGTTTCTCTATCTCAACGCTATGCTCCTTTATATAAATTTAGAAATTATCAATCTAATGACGCGCCTCAAACTGTAACACTCGAACAAGATACACTTACACAAGGTACTGAGTACAACTCGTCAGTTAAACCATTTACTACCTCATATTTTGCTCAAGAACTGATCTGGTATTCATCGCTGGAAAACGCCTCGGCAGTTACTAACCCAAATGTGGGTAGTGCTGCGACCAACAGCGGTGCAGATTTTGTAGCCGGTAAATATGGTAACGGCGCAGAGATGCTTGACGACAACGATGATATATTGATTCCCATCACCGGTGGTGATTCCGGAAATTTCGATAAAGCCAAAGGGGCAATAGAATTTTGGTTTAAGCCTACCTATGACTTTGGAGATAGTGTCAAACACTACTTGTTTCAAATGTATGAAGATGCAAATAACCAATTTTACGTTCATAAAGATAGTAGTAATTTCATTTATTTCAACATTACAGCCAATGGTACGGCGAGTGCGTTCTGGACAACCTCAGGAGTAGATTGGTCAGCCAATGACTGGGTGCACTTAAGATTCGACTGGGATGATACCGCTTCGTTAGACGATCAAGCAAGGATTTTTGTTAATGGAGTAGAGCCCCCTCACAATACTCCAGGTAATGACTATGACTCTACAAACCTGACATTAGATACATACTTACGGATTGGCGGTGGGGATACCGATGAAAACGACGGTGTCATCGATGAATTTCGAGTGTATGGCGGTTCTGCATCGAACCCAATAACCCTCTCTAAAGGAGGAGATGCAACGGATAGTGATGAGTACTTAGCCAACCCGACTAACGACTACACCTTTGACTTCAACGATGATGATGCCAATAACCGAGGGGAATATATATGGCTAGGTTCTGATAGTCCGTTTGGCGGGGTTAATATGGACCTTGCTACTGATGGTGTTGGTTCCAGTGAAGATTTTGACTGGGAGTATTGGAGTGGTACTTCCTGGAGTGCTCTAAGTGTTACTGAGCAGGATAGCGGTTCTAGTTCTTTTACCGGTGACGGCAACTTCTACTTCACTCCTCCCGCTGACTGGTTCCCCTACTCTGTTAATGGCTCTACCGACCTTTACTATATTAGAGGTCATTTAGAAGGTGGTTCATATACTACAGATCCTATTGAAGGACGAATGCAAACAGATGTACTCCTTTTCCACTACCAAGATAATATTATCGAAGAAAACCAGACCCTGCGTATCCCCGGTATAACATCAGGTGCTAATCCTCCTGCAGCTTACTGGGCACTAGATGAAGGTTATGGAACAACTGCTAATGATTCTTCGGGAAATGGTAATCATGGAACTCTAACAGGTGCTACCTGGCAACCTAGTGATCTTTGTTACTCAGGAAAATGCCTCTATTTTGATGGTACAAATGATGAGATAACAAGAACTGATGACCCTTCCTTTGATATTGATGATAGTGGTAGTTTTACCATCTCAACATGGTTTAGACATCCTGGTATATCCACAAATCCTGATGTTATTGCGGCAAAGTATGAGGGTACGGGTGGTGACGGTGGGTATCGTCTGCAAATGGAATCAGACGGTGATATCTCCTTTGGCATAGATGATGAGAACACTAGCTTCCCGGAAGACACTGTTACATCAACTACAGCTAACTATGATGATAACAAGTGGCACCATGTAGCGGGAGTTAAAGATGCTAACGATAATCTTTTCCTGTATATTGACGGCAACCTCATTGATACCGACGCAGCTATCTCGGCAACAGACTCTCTAGGAAACAACGACGACTTCTACCTCGGCATCGACGGCGATGGTACCAGTAATGCCTGGGCTGGCTTTATCGACGAATTCAAATTCTACCGTTATGCCAGGTCTGCCGATGAAATCAAGGCTGACATGGCCAAAGGTGCAGGAGTAAAGGGTTCCTCCACCTCTTACGGACTCCGCGACTACTCCTACCTCTCCGACGGCCTAGTAGGTTATTGGAAGATGGATGAGGCAAGCTGGACAAATGACTGTTCCACCGACACTGTATTTGACTCTTCCGGCAATGGCAATGATGGAGACTCCTGCCCCAACACAACAGGTCCTACTGGTGGTGCAGCTGGAAAATTTGGTAATGGCGGCAACTTTGACGGCTCAAACGATGTTGTCGAAATTCCAGACGATCCGGATCTTGAGCCAGCAAATGACATGACTGTAGCGGCCTGGGTTACGTTTGAACAACTAGCTGGAACTAAAGGTGAAGAACAGAATTTTGTTATCAAGAAACACAGTGTAAGCCCATTTGATAGCTATAAGCTTTTTCAGGAAGACGACAGTGGCACCGAGAAACTTGTTTTCTGCTGGAGAAGTACGGTACTGAACTGCTCAAAGGAAACATATGGCACTTTATCAATTGATACCTGGTACCACGTAGTGGGTGTCAAAACCGCCAATGAAGTTAAAATTTGTGTCAATGGAATCTGCGACCCTGACTATACGGAAACTCCTACTGGAACGCTGTTTAGCAGCGACGAACCTTTAAATATTGGTGCCACCTGGACTGGCGGCCAACGTACTGACGGCACCATTGACGAAGTGAGGGTCTATAACCGCGCCCTCTCCCCTTCCGAAATAGATGCACTCTATAACTGGGCACCCGGTCCGGTGGGGTATTGGAATTTTGATGAAGGAGATGGAAGTGCAGCTTATGATAATTCTGGAAATGACATAACTGGAACAATCACAGATGCTACTTGGGTAACAGGCAAATATGGGAGCGCTTTGCATTTTGACGGGAGTGAGGACCGCGTCGCCTTGGGCTCTCCATCTGAACTGGATCTTTCGAACAACCTATCCATATTTGCTTGGGTAAAATTCGAAGATGTTATTGATGACAACTTTGGAAATAAAATTATTGCACAATGCAATAGCTCTGGAAGCCCAGGTCAATTTGACTTTGACATAGGAAGGACTGATAACGAGCTTAGCGTTGTTTGGGGAGGAGCGGTTATAGATGACTCTACGAGCAATCTCCAAACAGGTACATGGCATTATGTTGGATTTACCAGATCAGGTTCCTCAGGAGATTGGACAAGCAAAATTTACATAGATGGGGTTCTTGATGAAACTGCCACATCAGTGGCCACGAATCCAGGCAGCCAACTTTATACTTCCATTGGAAAGTGCGGCGAATATAATGGTACCAACTCTAATTATTATGAGGGTTATATTGACGAAGTAAAAATCTATAATTATGCCCGCACCCCTTCCCAAATCATCGAAGATATGAATGCCGGACATCCGCTTGGCGGCTCTCCTCTCCCCTCACAAGTAGGTTGGTGGAAGTTTGATGAGGGGTATGGTGATGTCGCTAACGACTCCGGTTCAGGTGGAAATAATGGCGACCTTGCCGGCTCCGGTACAACCTGTCCCCAATCCGGAGATTCCGCTTGCCCATCCTGGACCAACTCAGGGAAATTCGGCAAAGCTCTCGACTTTGATCTTGCCGGAGCGACAGATGATCATGTTCAAACCTCCAGTAACGAATTAGCCACTGCAGATGAATTTACCATGACAACCTGGTTCAAGGCCGATTCAACTGTTGCTCATAAAATGATCCTCTGGCAGGGTGATGTGATTGGTAATGGCTATGGTAACGGCAGCATGAACCAGCAGGAAGCCCACTTCTCTATTGGAAATTACATCGGATCAGACGTAAATGACAAGCTCACCTTTTTCCTAGGAGATACTCATGAAACCAATGATGCTGGCGTTCTGCATATCTCGGTAGACTTTACTGATACAGCCAACTGGCATCACCTTGCCGGTGTAGTCAGAAATCTCTCAACCTCTCCGGAATCCGAGTTCTATATCGACGGTGTCTTAGTCGGCACTGATACCGGGACAACGACCAGGACCAGCCGCACAAATTGGAATACCAATCTACGCATCGGCAGGCCTGGTGAAGACTGGCGGCAATTCGATGGCCAAATCGACGAAGTCAAAATTTATACTGCTGCTCTCACCGCCGACCAAGTGAAGCTTGACATGAATCAAGGCAAATCAGCGGTTTGGGGGGCTACTTCTACTACCTCCTCCGGTTCTCCTAGCTTCTCCTCCGCACGAGAATACTGCATTCCCGGTGACTCCTCCACCTGCAATCCCCCAGTTGGCGAATGGAAATTCGACGAAAAAATAGGAACAACCGCTAATGATACTTCCGAAAATAGCAACAGCGGAAGTCTTGTCAACGGTCCTGTTTGGGAACATGCGGGCAGCTGCAAACAAGGTAGTTGTATAAACTTTGACGGAACTGATGATAGGGTGAGTCATAGTAACAACGACTTAGGTGATAACATTGGGACTATTTCATTATGGCTAAAATCATTCGTGCCAACCGACTCAGACGGATTCTTTTCAACAGAAGCAGGCGGCAGAGACAAAGCCGGTTATATTGATTCGAGTACTTATCACATGGCGGTGTACGACGGATCTGCTTGGAGGGACAGATCAGGAGGTACCGTCGACAACGATTGGCATCACATCTCTTTTACCTGGGATGGGTCTGCCGGGGATACTTACCTCTATATTGATAGCGTGTTAGTTGATTCGGACGATGGAACAAGCTGGACCGGCGGTACGGATACGTGGACTAACATCGGCCGTCAGGCACTAAGTTATGGCGGGATGACCGATGCCTATTGGGAAGGCCTCATTGATGATGTAAAAATCTATGACTATGTCCGCACTCCTGCACAAATTGCTTGGTCATATAACAAAGGCGGGCCCGTTGGTTATTGGAAATTTGACGAGTGCTCCGGAACCACAGCCAATGATTCAGGCTCCGGTGGGAACAATGGGACAATAACTCCTGGTACTGGTGCTCCTCCGGAAAATACTGCAACTGGAACCTGTTCGTCGGGGAATAACTACGAAATGTGGAACGATGGTACTACCGGAAAGGTAAATGCCAGTCTTGGTTTTGACGGAAATGACGATATTGTAACTATCCCGGATGATAATTCACTTGATATTACCTCTGCAATTTCTCTTTCAGCGTGGATTAAAGTTAACAGCTTCAGCCCGGACCATGCCAGAATAATGACTAAAGATTCTACAACCCAAGGAAACCCCTTTTCATGGATGATAGAGAGCAATGCTTCACTGCAATTTTGCCAAACCGGCCTTAGTGCCTGCAACTTCGAAACCGGCGCAAACACTCTTCAAGCAGGAGTTTGGCATCACGTGGCAGCTGTGTGGGACGGGACGAACCGTTATTTGTATATTGATGGAAAACAACGAGCGTTCGAAGCCCAGTCAGGTACTATGGCTGTCAATGATAATGACCTAACCATTGGAAATAATGCAGATAACAATCGCGATTTCGACGGACAAATAGACGAAGTAAAAATCTTCAACTACGCCCTGACACCAGAGCAGATCAAAACAGAATACACACAAGGCGCTATATCCTTCAACTAAATTATTTAACTTTTACCTTGGAATTTATAAAAAGAAAACTGCCGGGCATGCTGGTGATATTACTGGGCAGTGCCAACACTACCCGGCAGCAAGACGTCCACGTATAGTGGAAATCAGACTCCTTTCCATCTCTCACATTTGGTCTCTTACAGCTTCTGCTGTCCTATATTGGATCGCTTCTGAGATATGCTCGCTTCTGATAGTGTTTTGACTTTTTAGATCTGCAACGGTCTGGGCAACCCGTACGATCTTAAATCGAGTCCTGGTAGTAAAGCTAAACTTTTCAGAGGCTAGGTCCAATATACTCTGTGATCTACTATCTATTATACAATATTTACCCAAATGTCTAGTATTTATTTTCGAATTAGTCTTAACTGCAATATTTTCGTAGCGTTTTTCCTGTATTTTTCTTGCTCTTATAACGCTATCTTTGAGCTTCTTTGTGATTTCAAAACCTGTCTTTTTGTGACTGCTACGCGATATTTCCTTGACATCAATATTCCCCACTTTTATTTGCATGTCAATACGATCTAGTACAGGTCCTGATATCCTGTTCTTATAGCGCATTATCTGATATTGAGTACAAATACAGTTCTTTCTGGTGCTTCCTAGGTATCCGCATGGACATGGGTTGGCAGAAGCTACCAGCATAAAACTTGTGGGAAAAGTTACACTTCCTAAACTTCGGGAAATATTTATCATCCCATCTTCCATCGGCTGCCTAAGACTTTCCAACACTCTCCTTGAGTATTCCGGAAATTCGTCCAAGAACAAAACACCACCATGAGCCAAGCTGATCTCACCCGCCTTTGGTACTCCTCCTCCACCGATCATGCCTGCAAAGGAAACAGTATGGTGCGGGGCTCTCACCGGTCTATTTATTATTAGTGATTCTCCTTCCTTTAATAATCCTGCGGTGGAGTATATCTTGGTTACCTCCAGACTTTCTTGAAACGTCAGCGGTGGTAATATAGATGCTAACGCTTTTGCTAGCATAGTCTTTCCGCCACCGGGCGGTCCCGTCATGAGGATGTTGTGACCCCCGGCAGCTGCTATCTCCAAAGCTCTCTTAGCTGATCTATGTCCAAAGATATCATCAAAGGTAACGGGGTGTTCTTCAACAGCATTACTTTGCACCCCACTTGGTACCCCACTCAACACCCTTGCCGGCTGCATAGCTTCTTCTCCCGTCAAGTGCCTAAAAAGTTCAGATAAAGTTTTTACACCATGCACGGAAAGTCCCTCCACCACCACAGCTTCAGCCGTGTTTTTTTCCGGTATATAAATATTTCCTATCCCACTATCTTTAGCGTGCAGAGCGGCCAGCAATACTCCCCTGGTATGTCTCAAACTACCGTCAAGTGAGAGTTCTCCATAAAAAAGACTGTCTTCGAAAGCACCCATGTCAATTGAGCCACCACTACCAGCCCCACCATTAATAGCTACCAAGATGCCCACGGCAATCGGCAGGTCGAAAAATGACCCTTCCTTCGGCCTGTCCGCCGGTGCCAAATTTACCGTGATCTTTCTATTGGGAAACTCAAATCCTGAATTCTGGATGGCTGTCTTTACTCTCTCTTTGCTTTCGGCTACTGCTTTACTAGCTAAACCTACAATGTCAAAACTAGGAAATCCCCTACTAGCCACGTTTACTTCAACCCTGATAGAAATAGATTCCAAACCATAGTAAGACAATGAGTTAGCTATGACGAGCATAAAACCTCCCTTCTGTTTCTTCGATCCATCCGGACAACTGCAACATAGTGATCTGTTGACTAACTACCTCAATTGGATCACTTACCTGTAAAACAATTTCCTCAAGGGTCAGAGGGCTATACCTAAGCAACCGTATAAGCTTTGTATCGGCACCTCCGAGATCCGAGGGTGCCTCACCTTTGTTCTCTCCACCGTTTTCCTCTCCGCTAAAAAACCTTAAAACATCCTGCGAACTCCTCACCATTTCCGCTCCTTCAGCGATCAGTTTCAATGTGCCTTTGGACCCATTCAGATCGATTGGCCCGGGAACAGCAAAAACCCTTCTCCCAAAGCTCTTGGCAAACTCAGCCGTGATCAACGAACCACTGTTTTCCGCCGCCTCCACAACCAAAACCGCCTGTGACAAACCTGCAATGATGCGGTTCCTCTTGGGAAACGACCACTTCTTTGGTGGTTCATCCTCACCCAATTCGGAAATAACCAAGCCTCCCGAGTCAATGATCTCTTGATACATATTAGATAAATAATCCGCAGGTTTCTTCTTTATGCCATAAGCCAAAAC